>OKUA01001028.1_pt1 | contig 17063 bp, 7 predicted proteins | sample 1606501 | NCBI WGS metagenome assembly OKUA01 (sample SAMEA3879608, study PRJEB24766) | human gut metagenome | biome: human-associated habitat; feature: feces | place: USA | collected 1985/1987
ATTCGGTGGTTCACTGATTCGTCCGGAAGCTACCGGTTACGGTAACATCTACTTCTTGATGGAAATGCTGAAGAGAAAAGGTGCTGACTTGAAAGGTAAAGTTTGTCTGATTTCCGGTTCCGGTAATGTGGCTCAATATACAGCAGAAAAAGTACTGGAGTTGGGTGGTAAAGTAGTTACCATGTCCGATTCAGACGGTTACATCTATGATCCGGACGGTATCGACCGCGCAAAACTGGACTACATCATGGAATTGAAAAACCTCTACCGTGGCCGTATCCGCGAATATGCAGAAACTTACGGTTGTAAATATGTAGAAGGAGCCCGTCCTTGGGGTGAAAAAGGTGACATCGCTTTGCCTTCTGCCACTCAGAACGAAATCAATGGTGACGATGCCCGCAAATTGGTTGCCAATGGTGTAATGGCCGTATCCGAAGGTGCAAACATGCCTTCTACTCCGGAAGCCATCAAAGTATTCCAGGATGCAAAAATCCTGTATGCTCCGGGTAAAGCAGCCAATGCCGGTGGTGTATCCGTATCCGGTCTGGAAATGACCCAGAACTCTATCAAACTGAGTTGGAGCTCTGAAGAGGTAGACGAAAAATTGAAGAGCATCATGAAGAACATCCACGAAGCCTGCGTACAATATGGTACTGAAGCCGACGGCTATGTGAACTATGTGAAAGGCGCCAACGTTGCCGGATTTATGAAAGTAGCCAAAGCTATGATGGCTCAGGGTATATTATAATCAGCAAGCCCGTTTTTCAAAAGCTATAGTCATTTATAACAGAAAAGCTGTTTCCGAAATTGGAGACGGCTTTTCTTTATTTCACCTGCCCATGAAAAGACGTAGCATCTTTTTTGAAAAATATAGCATCTTTCAAAAAAAGACGTAGCAGACTACAATAGAAAGATGTACAGGTTTTTAAAAAAGCTCTTGATGTTAAAAAAAAGATGTAGCATCTTTTTCTCCAGTAAACGTTTTTTTATTCTTCAGACTGCCTATTCCGCATATTTTTACCCCTTCACTCCCTTCACCTTTTTTGCTTAATCGCCTTATTCATCGGCAATACAGGGTGAAGACCCACCCTGTATTGCCAAGTACCGTGCCCGTCATCCGTATGCTTGGTGCTCAACATCCGTATGCATATTGCTTACGAACTGTATGCCCGGTGCTTAAGAGACATTTGTATGAGGACGGGAGAACTGGAGCGGGCCTTCACCCTCTATTTCCGATGAATAAGGCGATTAAGCAAGAAAGGTGAAGGAGATGAGGGGGGGGGAAATTTCATGTGAATAATGCAATAAAATGCTCAGAAAGATATCCGTATCTTATCTAACGGATGAAGCCTCCTCCAACAAGTCCGAAATTTATTTTCATCAAAGCTATCCTTCGTTGTATCTGTCTTTTTTTCGTATATTTGCATTTGACAAAATCAAATGAGCAGTATGAGTACAACCATCATTCCCTACAGTCCGCTCCGAAAACTCCCGATAGGAATACAGAGCTTTGAGAAATTACGCAGTGAAGGATTTCTTTATGTAGATAAAACTGCGTTAGCCTATCGATTGATAAAAGCAGGAAATCCCTGTTTTCTAAGCCGTCCGCGTCGTTTCGGTAAAAGCCTGCTGCTCTCTACTTTCGAAGCTTATTTCGAGGGGAAAAAAGAACTTTTCAAAGGGCTTGCTATTGAACAATTGGAACAAGATTGGTTCAAGTATCCGGTACTGCATCTCGACCTCAATGCCGAGAAGTATGATAGCCGCGAAAAGTTGGAGAACTTACTCGTTAGCCAATTAAAACATTGGGAAGCCCGCTATGGCATTACCAGTGCCAATCCCAGTTATTCCATTCGTTTTATGAATGTTATCCGCAACGCCTATGAACAGACAGGACGCCGCGTGGTAGTGCTCATCGACGAATATGACAAACCCCTGCTACGCTCCTTTCACGACGAAGCGTTACAAGCCGACTTCCGTGAAACGCTCACAGCTTTCTACTCTGTGTTGAAAAGTGCCGATCCCTGGCTACAATTTGTTTTTATCACCGGGGTAACTAAGTTTGCTCAAATGGGAATCTTCAGCAACCTTAACCAGTTGAATGACATCAGTTTTGACTCTGCCTACAATACCCTTTGCGGGATGACCCGCTCGGAAATAGAAGCGACCTTTGCTCCCGAACTTCTGCAAATGACAGAAAAGAATAAGACAGACCATCCCGGAGTTATGGAGAAAATGACGCAGATGTACGACGGATACCGCTTCACCCACGATGAAGAATTCACTCCGATGTACAACCCGTTCAGTGTGCTCAGCGCCCTTTCCAAACTCAGCTTCGGCAGTTATTGGTTTGCCAGTGGTACGCCCACTTTCCTGGTGGAAATGTTGAAGAAAACAGACTACGACCTACGGGAACTCGATGGTATCGAAGTCTCTGCCGCATCGCTCAGTGACGATCGGGCGGATATACACAATCCCATCCCCATGGTTTATCAAAGCGGTTACCTGACTATCAAGAAATTTGATGAACGCTTCCGCATATACACGCTCGGATTTCCGAATGAAGAGGTGGAATACGGCTTTCTCAATTTTGCCGCTCCTTTTTATACACCTGTCTCCGAGAGGGACACGGCTTTTTACATAGGCAAGTTTGTCCATGAGTTGGAAACAGGCGACGTCGAAGCTTTTCTAAACCGCATGGAAGCCTTTTTTGCAGACTTCCCTTATGAGCTTAACACGAAGACCGAACGCCATTATCAGGTAGTATTCTATCTCGTCTTCAAACTCATGGAGCAGTTCACAGATGTCGAAGTACGCAGCAGTCGCGGGCGGGCGGATGCTGTAGTGAGAACCCTCCAATACATCTATGTTTTTGAGTTCAAACTTAATGGTACAGCCGAAGAAGCCTTACAGCAAATAGACGATAAAGGATACTTGATTCCTTATCAGGCAGACGGACGTAAACTCATAAAGATAGGAGTAGAGTTCAGTGCCGAGAAACGTAACCTCAACCGTTGGTTAACGGAGTAATTCACATTTCCGGCATCATCACCACTCCTTGTTTCTTCTTACCATCCATTTTTACCACTATCGGCTTTTCAAAACGCACATGCCGCAAGAACTTTGTTTCTTCAATGGCCGGCTGTGCGTTCAGGAAGTCCTGATTATAAACTCCATCATTCATAAAAGCATTGATGGTGAAATATCCCACTCCAAACGAAGTCAGATTCTGGAAGAAATGAGTACCTTGACTCGGATCTACCCGGTAATTGGTCAATCCGGCCTCAACGATAACACGAGCTGCTGAGATATGCGGCCACTTGACAGGAATACCCAACCAGGTATCACTGCTTCCCCACCTTCCGGGACCAACCAGCACATAATTCTTTCCTTCATTAAGGAACTGCTGATTCATTTTTTCTATTTCCCAAGCAATGGTCTGGTTATTAGAAGCACTGTACCCATCGGTTTTGACATAAACAATATCATACACCTCATTCATAATGCCATGTCCCAAAGAATTGTTGGAACGCAGAATGACATCTTCGTCCGGAATGGCTGTGAGATCCTCATCCAGCATCTCCTTCGTATCGACGATCGGACGTATCTGTAAAAGATAAAAAGTACCGGTCTTATCCTGCTCACGGCTCATGGTCGCAGCAAATTCAATCTCCACAGGACGGCGCATCTCACGTTCGCCATACTTCAGAACCAATTGCAGGATACGCGCCAATGGGAACACGTCGTGTTGCAAAATATTGGCAAAAGTAATCACCTTACGCCCACCCGGATAAAGTCCGTCCCGGATGATCTGGTCATAAGGATCATAAGTAGAAGCAAGATAACGCAACGAACCGTCTTTTTCCGCCTCTTTGACGTGAAGTTTCAGCAGATTAAATCCGTCGTCAATAGAAAAATCTTCACCGGCATTCTTTAAATCCAACGCATAGAAGCGGGTCTGTGTCTCTTTCAGGGCAATCTCCATCTCACTGGTCTGCAACACTTGATTGGGATGATAGGGAGAGAAACGAAGCGTCATTCCTCCGTCCACAATATACTTTCCGAGACCGAGAGCCAGATTCACCGTACCCTCTTCCGCCTTTTCGTCTCCGAGAGGGTAGTAATTAAGCGAACGGGCTACACCCGACATGGACGGATAATAACGGTCACCATATTGATTGCCGACTACTTCTTGCAGAATAACGGCCATCTTTTCCTGATCGATCACATTGGACGTTGCCTGCATATATGCCTTGCTATCCTTGAAATAAACTGAAGCATATACTCCTTTGATTGCATCGGAAAGCATCCGGAGCATCTCATATTTATCATCCAGATAAGGAATCATATAGGTGTTATAGATACCGGCAAACGGCTGGTAGTGAGAATCTTCAAGAAGCGAAGACGAACGAATGGCAATGGGCGACTTCACCACATCGAAGAACGTGAAGAAATCCTCTACCAGACGGTCGGGCAGCTTCGCTTTCAGAAAATAGCGAAGAATGACATCATCATCGGCATCCGAAAGAGCTACCTGATACAGATTGTTGCTATCCATAAACTCGTCAAAGACATCGGTACAGAGCACCACTGTCTTCGGAATGGCAACACGGGCATTCTCAAACTCCTCAAATTCCGGATGCCGCTTCACCATATTGTCAATGAAAGCCAGACCACGGCCTTTTCCACCCAAAGAGCCATCACCGATACGGGCAAAATTGGAATAACGGTCAAAACGGTCGCGCTTGAAAACGGCAACCACTCCCTGATTCTTCATCTTGCGGTATTTCACAATGGCTTCAAAGATGATCCGCCGGTGAGCGTCCACATCCTGAAGACTGTTCCAAGTGATCGGTTTAAGAAATTCGGCAACCGGGAACATGGCGCGCGAATACAGCCAACGGGATACATGATTGCGGGAAATATGATACAAAAACGATTCGGCAGGCACGGCAAACAGAATATTCTGTAACTCTTTCAGATTCCGCACACGGGCAATCTCCTCCCCTGTCTCCGGATTACGGAAAACAAAATCGCCGAAACCGAAATTATCGGATACAATGCGACGCAAATCCACGTCCATCTTTTTGGAGTTCTTATCGATAAAGCTGGCACCATACTTCGCGGCATACAAAGCATTTTCCGACTCGGACGACTGGATGATAAGAGGCACAAACGGGTCTTCCCTCCGGATAGCAGCACAAAGTTTAATACCAGCCAGCCCGTCTTTCTCACCACGCTCCACACGAGGAAAACGAACATCGGTGATTACTCCCAGTATATTATTCTTATATTTCTCATATATCGTGATAGCCTCGTCATAGGTACGCGCCAGCACTATTTTAGGACGCCCACGCATACGCAACGTCCGTTGGTGGGCATTCAAAGCCTCCGTAGAAAACTCCTGGCTTTGCTTCAAAACGAATTTATACAGATTGGGAAGCACAGAAGAGTAAAAACGGATGCCGTCTTCAACCAACAGGATCAACTGCACTCCCACTTCCGCCACATCATGCTCCAAATTCATTTTATCTTCTATCAACTTGATGATGGACACCAGCAAATCCGTATTGCCCAACCAACAGAACACGTAATCGAACGCACTCAGATCCTCATCGGCAATACGCGCCGTAATGCCATGGCTGAACGGGGTAAGAATCACGATAGGAATATGTTCGTACAAGCTCTTGATATGCCTTCCGATATCAAAACTGTCATTATCACCCGTGCTCGGCATACAGATAACGAGATCAAATGTCATATTTTCAAGCAGCGTCAATGCCTCTTCTTCTGTAGAAACCTGCGAAAAGCGAGGGGGATAACGAAGGGAAAGAGAGGTATATTCATTGAAGATCTTTTCATCGATGCGCCCGTCATCCTCAAGCATAAATGCGTCGTACGGATTAGCAATCAACAAAACATTGAATATACGCCGCGTCATCAGATTGGCAAACTGCGTATCTTTGAAATAAAGCTGGTTTAATTTGTATTTACTGAGCATGGGTTTTCCTGTGGTTAAAAATCGACAGACAAAGTTCGCTTCTTTTATCGTGAAATGCAAATGAAGAGAGAAGAGAAATGAATTTTTAGATAACAAAGGCGGTAATTTCATTACTTCTCTCTATATTTGTATTTTAAGTCAATACAAACAACTTATTAACAATGAAAAAAACAATCCTATTACTTAGTGGAATCATGGTTATGTCATGTACACCTCAACAAAAGAAGTTAACTTACCCCAAAGCGGAGAAAGTAGACACCGTAGACGTATATTTCGGAACGGAAGTAGCCGATCCTTATCGTTGGCTGGAAAATGATACGAGTGCAGCTACGGCCGCCTGGGTAGAGGCAGAAAACAAGGTAACCAACGAATATCTGGCTCAGATTCCTTTCAGAAAACAGTTATTGGAGCGGTTGACCAACCTCGCTAATTATGAAAAAATAGGTGCGCCATTCAAAAAACACGGTAAGTATTACTTTTACAAAAATGACGGTCTCCAGAACCAAAGCGTGCTCTACGTGCAGGATTCACTCGAAGGAGAACCGCGTGTATTCCTCGACCCGAATAAATTATCGGACGATGGCACGGTAGCATTGACAGGCCTTTCTTTCTCCCATGATGGAAAATATGCTGCTTACACCATTTCACGCAGCGGGTCGGACTGGACGGAAATATACGTGCTGGATACCGCTACCGGCCAGTTGCTCGACGACCACATCGAATGGGCAAAGTTTACAGGAGCAGCCTGGCAGGGAGACGGTTTCTACTATAGCGCCTATGATGCCCCGGTAAAAGGCAAAGAATTCTCTAACGTAAACGAAAACCATAAGGTATATTATCATAAGATAGGTACTCCCCAGACAGAGGATAAGTTGATTTATCAGAATCCAGCATATCCGAAACGTTTCTATTATACCGGCACAAGCGAAGACGAACGGATTCTCTTTGTATACGAATCCGGTGCAGGAAGAGGTAACAATCTGTTCATAAAGGACTTGAAGAAAGCCAATGCTCCTTTTATACAGTTGACTACAGACTTTGATTATCAATATTCTCCGATTGAAGTTATCGATAATAATGTCTATATATTCACCAATTACGGCGCACCTAAAAACCGGATTATGGTAGCCGATATCAATAATCCGAAACTTGAAAACTGGAAAGAACTCATACCTGAGATGGAATCTGTTCTGTCGAGCGCAGAAGTCATCGGAGGAAAACTATTCCTGACTTATGACAAGGATGCCTCCAATCATGCTTATGTTTACAGCCAAAAAGGAGAACACATGCACGAAATCAAGCTTCCGTCATTAGGTTCCGTCGGTTTTAGCGGCATGAAAGACGACAAAGAATGTTTCTTTGTATTCACCTCTTTCACTACTCCGGGCACTATTTATAAATATGACATGGATAAGAATTCTTACGAGCTCTACCGCGCTCCGAAAGTAGAATTCAACTCCGATGACTTTGTAACGGAACAAGCATTCTTCCCCAGTAAAGACGGTATCATGATTCCGATGTTCCTTACTTATAAGAAAGACCTGGAAAGAAATGGAAACAATCCGGTATTCCTTTATGGCTATGGCGGTTTCGGCATCAGTCTCAATCCCGGATTTACAACTTCCCGCATCCCGTTCCTGGAAAACGGAGGTATCTATGCACAGGTCAATCTGCGTGGCGGTAGCGAATACGGCGAGGAATGGCACATAGCCGGTACCAAAATGCAAAAGCAGAATGTATTCAATGACTTTATATCAGCAGCCGAATATCTTATCAATAACAAATACACCAATCCGGATAAAATTGCCATCGTAGGCGGTTCGAACGGCGGTCTGCTGGTAGGTGCGTGCATGACTCAGCGTCCCGACCTGTTCAAAGTAGCCATCCCGCAGGTAGGAGTAATGGATATGCTTCGTTATCATAAATTCACAATCGGCTGGAACTGGGCAAGCGACTACGGCACAAGTGAAGACAGCCAGGAAATGTTCGAATACTTGAAAGGTTACTCCCCGTTGCACAACCTGAAACCCGGCACTAAATATCCGGCAACCATGGTTACAACAGCCGACCATGACGATCGCGTGGTTCCTGCGCATTCATTTAAATTTGCCGCCACCTTGCAGGAATGCAATGACGGCACCAATCCGACGATTATCCGTATCGACAGCAAAGCCGGACACGGGGCAGGTAAACCGATGGCCAAAGTATTGGAGGAACAAGCCGATATCTATGGGTTTATCATGTACAACCTAAAAATGAAACCCGCATTCTAAAAAAAGAACAAGACGAAGGGATTTACGATTAGACGATTTACTATTTACGATTGAAGCAACTACTATATTCCGTAATAATATAAGGATATATGGGAGTTTGTGTAATTTCAATCGTAAATAGTAAATCGTCTAATCGTAAATCCCTTCCTCTTATCTAATCATAATCCCTTTGATCTGCCACCCCCCAACTATCATTTTATCATTATTTAGCGAAAATATATTCATAAAATATACATATATTGAAAAGTTTTCCTATATTTGCAGTGTCACCAGTTGACATTTTATCAGAATCAACCTTTTAAAACATAGTATTATGAATATTCAGAAAATTATGTCCTCTCTTGAGGCAAAGCATCCCGGTGAATCTGAGTACCTCCAAGCAGTCAAAGAAGTACTTCTCTCTATTGAAGATATATACAATCAACATCCAGAATTTGAAAAAGCCAAAATAATCGAAAGGCTTGTAGAACCGGACCGCATCTTTACATTCCGCGTGACGTGGGTAGACGACAAAGGTGAAGTACAAACCAATTTAGGTTATCGCGTACAATTCAATAATGCGATCGGCCCGTACAAAGGCGGTATCCGTTTCCATGCTTCAGTAACCCTGTCTATTCTGAAATTCTTAGGTTTCGAACAGACTTTCAAGAATGCACTGACTACCCTTCCGATGGGCGGCGGTAAAGGTGGTTCCGATTTCTCTCCACGTGGTAAAAGCGATGCGGAAATTATGCGCTTCTGCCAGGCCTTCATGCTTGAACTATGGCGTCATATAGGGCCGGACATGGATGTACCTGCCGGTGACATAGGCGTAGGAGGCCGTGAAGTGGGCTATATGTTCGGTATGTACAAGAAGCTGACACGCGAACACACCGGAACCTTTACCGGTAAAGGCATGGAATTCGGAGGTTCGCTCATTCGTCCGGAAGCTACCGGTTTTGGCGCCTGCTATTTTGTTCAGCAGATGTTGAAAGATAAAGGAACGAGTTTCGAAGGCAAGACAGTGGCTATCTCAGGTTTTGGTAACGTAGCATGGGGAGCGGCAACAAAAGCAACGGAATTGGGAGCGAAAGTAGTTACCATCTCCGGTCCCGATGGCTACATTTATGATCCGGATGGCATCTCCGGCGAAAAGATCGATTATATGCTCGAGCTTCGTGCCAGTGGCAATGATATCGTAGCACCTTATGCAGAACAATATCCGAATGCCACATTCTATGCAGGCAAGAAACCCTGGGAACAGAAAGTGGATATCGCCATGCCTTGCGCTACTCAGAACGAAGTAAACGAAGAGGATGCCAAACAACTGGTTGCCAACGGAGTTATGTGCGTAGGTGAAGTATCGAACATGGGATGCCGTCCCGAAGCGATCGACACCTTCCTTGCTGCAAAAATCATGTATGGCCCGGGTAAAGCTGTCAATGCAGGCGGTGTAGCGACTTCCGGTCTGGAAATGACCCAAAACGCAATGCATATCTCCTGGAGTGCCGAAGAAGTGGACAAACATCTCCATCAGATCATGAGTGACATCCATACCCAATGCGTAAAATATGGTACTGAAAATAACGGTTATATCAATTATATGAAAGGTGCCAACATTGCAGGATTCATGAAAGTGGCCCACGCAATGATGGGGCAAGGAATCATCTGATCGGATAGTAAAAACTTTGTTTAGTTGTATTTGTATTTGTGGTTTACGCTGCTTACCTCCTGTGACAGGACGTAGGTAGCGTACTTTTTTTTCCGAAGGTTTCATTTTCAACTAAAATAACCTAACTTTGCATCATGAAATCAAAAAACATAATATTGAAATGTTACAACCGGAATTAAAATTACGCCGCGATAAAATTCGCTGGCTTATGGCCCAACAAGGCATTGATGCCGCACTGATCACTTGCAATGTAAATCTGCTCTATACGTATGGCCGCGTTGTCAGCGGATATCTATACCTGCCGCTTAACGCTCCCGCCCGTCTGTTTATAAAGCGCCCGAATACCATTTCGGGAGAACATATTTTCTCTGTCCGTAAACCGGAACAGATTCCGGGTATTCTGGAGGAAGAAAAATTACCTATGCCTACCAAACTGATGTTGGAAGGTGACGAACTGCCTTACACGGAATACATACGGCTGGCAGCTTTATTCCCTGATGCAGAAGTTGTCAATGGAACCCCGGTTATCCGTCAGGCACGCAGTACCAAGACAGCCATTGAAATCGAAATGTTTCGCCGTTCGGGCATTGCACATGCCAAAGCATATGACCGGATTCCCTCTGTTTATCGTCCGGGAATGACCGACCGGGAACTATCCATCGAAATTGAACGCTTGATGCGCCTTGAAGGCTCTTTGGGTATCTTCCGGGTGTTCGGCCAGAGTATGGAAATTTTCATGGGAAGCGTATTGACCGGTGATAATGCCGCCACTCCCTCCCCATACGACTTTGCCTTAGGTGGCGAGGGGCTCGATCCTGCTCTACCCGGCGGTGTCAACAACACTCTTTTAAAAGAAGGACAAAGCGTAATGGTAGATTTAGGAGGGAATTTCAACGGATACATGGGCGATATGAGCCGTGTCTTCTCCATTGGCAAACTCAATGAAAAAGCTTACACAGCACATCAGGTTTGTCTGGATATACAAAACGAGGTCGCTTCATTAGCCAAACCGGGAACCGTATGCGAAGATTTATACAATACGGCTATCAACATGGTTACAAAAGCGGGATTTGCAGAATATTTCATGGGAGTCAGCCAACAGGCACGCTTTATCGGTCATGGCATCGGGTTGGAAATAAATGAAATGCCGGTGCTGGCACCACGCATGAAGCAGGAATTGGAACCGGGCATGGTATTTGCGCTCGAACCGAAAATCGTATTACCGGGCATAGGCCCTGTAGGAATCGAAAACTCATGGGTGGTAACCAGCGAAGGAGTAGAAAAACTAACCATCTGTAACGAAGAGATTATCGAATTGAAATAAGTACCCGATATAATAAGCCTGTGAGCTACCGTATCTTGGAAATTACCACATAAAGAAAGGCTACGACCGATGTACTCCATCATTCGCAGCCTTTCTTACTTAAGCATATAATCCTACCGAACCGTATTTGTGTCCGGATTTATACTCCTTATTCAGTCCCTACTCGCCCTGAGGAAACAGGAGCCGGTTCTACCGGGGTTTCCAATCTTAAACTTTCCCAGCCAAACCAGGTAGGCGAAACCATGCATTGCGGTTCTTGCATTTTACCGATCATAGCGGTTGCCTTTTTCACGGCTGCGCTCGTTCTCTCAAACAAATCTTTCATTGAGAGATCTCCCCGCGCATCTTTAATGGTCTTAATCAGGAAGTAGGTGTAATAACCCTGCTTCTTATCGTGATAAACGCTGGATGTCTGGTCGCCGCTACTTGAAGAGAAACTCAACGTTTTCCCCTGTGGCAATCCGACTTTCGGTACTACACGCACTCCTTTCTGGGCAAGTAAAGGGGCAGCACTCTTATAGCCGCCACTGAAACAGGCATCCAGAAAAACATAAGCCCCTTTCACCGGATAAGTAGCCAGTTCCCTATACAATTCGGTCAGTGAAATTCCCAGACGGATATTCTTACCGGTAATATCCACCGGCAACAGATAAGGCTCTTTCGTGGCTTCGTCATTATTACCATGACCGGAATAATAGAATATCAACTCCGCTTCCGGATCGGTACTTGCCATATTCACTAACCAATCGAGCTGTTCGTGCATCATACCCGCCGTGGCATTAGGTACTACCTTTATCTGATTGTCGGGTACCCCGAACGTACGTACACAATATTCACGGAACACCATCGCATCATTCACAGCATAAGGCACATTGATTTCTGCATTGGCACCGGTCATGCTATAATCCTCATTACCAATAATCAGTGCATACCGATGACGATTGACGGCTCCTACCGGAATATCTTCCATCAACTCACTCTTGAAAGTCAACGAGAAATCTTTGGCAACCGCCCTGCGGGCAACAACGTTTCCGCTCAGATTCATGGTACTTGCCGCAGTGAGGTATTCACCCACTTTCACCTTATAAGCCTCGTTGATGGCAGAAGAACGGGTAGATTCCGTAACTGCCAGTACCACGGCTATGGAGTCTCCGTCAAAGCGTTTGTTCACAAGAAAGCCGTAATCCAACGTAGCCACATCTCCCGGTGCAATGCTGTCGATTGTCATTTCGGGGCTGTCGGTCGTATAAACATTCTTCGGTAAAGTAAAATTCAGTTTTACATTGTGTGCCGTTTTCGTTCCGAAATTCTGTACGGCAACAGTCAGTTTTCCATTCTTACCGATAGTGATGGAAGAGCCTTCGGATGCAAAGAACTGATGATCGGCAATCCGCAAACGCGGCATCGAATACTCCATCGTGTTCACAATCAGTTCGGACGGATCGGCATCGAACCCATTGGCTTCAAAAGCATAGATATTGATTCGGGCCAATGCAGTAGGCATTTCCTGCTTCACGATATATCGAAAAGTATACTCTTTGGAAGTTCCGGCAGGAATATTCCCTCCATCCAATTCTCGCGGGCCATCGAAATACCGGTCATATCCCTGCTGTTCGGACAAACGGAGACGGATATTATAAGCATCGCCCTTTCCCTGGTTTTCAACGGTAAACTGCACGGCGAAACTCTCACCGGCATCGATCACCTTATTGTTATTGCCATCTATAAAGCTATCCACACGTATCACCAGCATAGCCGGATCTACCGGAACCGGAACAGACGACTGCTCCTGCGCCACATTTTCCGTCTTCTTCAGAGACTCATTGTATGCAAGCAACCGATCCGGAAATAAAGTGTAAGAAGCACCGTCCTCGATAATCTTATTCAATACTTCATACTCGGCTTTCATATCCATATACTGATATACGCCGGCAAGCCCCTGCATATACATTTTGGAAGAAGGCTCTTTCTCCAGAATCTTCAGGAACAAGTCTTTTGCATCCAAAAGATACCCCGATGCACGCTGGCGGATCAATGCATATTCCGTATCGTTGGCAATCGTGGCACCGTTGGCACGGGCCACTCCCGTCATCAATTCAAAATTATTGGGATAAAGCGCATAGAGACGTTTATAAATATCGAGTGCCTCTATGTTCTTTCCCTGCCGTTCGAGAATACGCGCTTTGATAGGCAGCACCTTATCATTATTAGGATCCACGGCGAGAATCTTATCGATAGCTCCCAGTAACTTTTCCATATCGTTGGTGGCAATGTACACATTCACCAGATTATAAAGAAAATCCAATGACACAGGATATTTTTCATTGGCTTTCAACAAAATACGTTCCTGATCGGCATACTTCTTCTGCGACTGGTAAATCATATTCATATACACGTAGCAATCTTTTTCCTGCGCTTCCGTACCGGTATTCAGGTATTCCTGGAAATACTTCAAGGCCAGCTCGTTCTTTTGCAGGTTGTAAGCCGAAACGGCCGCATAATATACCACCGAAGCATAACGGTTGTCCTTAGGCAACAGCTCACTACGGAATATCGCCAACTGGGGCATATCGATATAAGCCGATGCAAATTCCAACGCCTTTGCCGGTTGTTTCTGCTCCGAGTAATACACTGCACCATTCAACAGGTAAGGATACAAGGAGCGCAAACGATTCTTCGCCCCTTCCAGATACTGACCGTTATCCGGTGCCTCCACTATTTTTATGAAGTTGACATAACTCTCCAGCAGATAATCGTACATGGCAGTTATGTTCGTTCCTTTATCGCGCTCGCTTTCAAAAAGCACATACTGCTGGTTGGCCCGTTTGGAAACAGAAGCGGCATCCTGTGCCGCTATCCTGCCTGTCACCGCCCCCGCAGTGAGAATGATTGTCAGTAAAATAAGTCTTTTCATTGTTTGTTTATTGTTGGAATGCGTCCATAATCACGAATTCTACATTGATCTTGCGGAATTCCCCACCACGTTCTTTGGCCACTTCCACATGATATTCGTAGTCATTCTTTGTATTATTCAGTGTCGTTACATTCTTTTCGATATAGCTGTGTACTCCGGCGGCACGCAGCAACGCCAACTGTTCATTCTGGGTAATGCCCGATGATTTGGTAACCGTTATATTGTCCAGATTCCCGTCCTTGTAATAAGGTTCGTCGGTAAATTCACCATAACGCCCGTCATAGGCAATGCGCCCGCGAATCGGACTGGCATCGGCCGAACCGGTAATAATCACCTTCACTTGTTTCCCTTCGGCAAGGTATTTAGAGAAATCGCCTTCAAAAGCATTCTTAATAATCTTCATCAAAGACATCGCCGCATTCGACTTCTCAATGTTATATCCACCGGAAGGAAAATCTTCTTTTGCAGAAAACTCCTTATTGATAACTTCATACTGATAGCCGACCTTATAATTCAGAATCTTCTTTCCATCGGCGTCCACACCCGGCACAACCTCTGTTTTCACATTGATCTGCGTATTGTCCGTAATCAGCTTATCCTGTTTTTTCTCTTCCACTACCTGTTCCTTGATTTCTTTCAATTGAACCTCCTCACGGGTAGCCTGCTGCATAATTTCGAGCGGAACGAAGTTTGCATCGGCTTCCAATGCGGTCAATTTGGTACGCCCGATATTATCATAGATGTATACCTTATTGGTAGTTTCGTTCTTCACTTCTACATAAGCAAGTTCAAACTCATCCTTGTCATTCAGCACATAAACAGCATTTTCGAATTTCAGGTTCTTTGCGTCCCCGAAACCTTCCGCTTCCCCGGCAGGCACTTCCAGAGCGATAGAAGGCAGTTGCTTGAATCCGATATTCAGCATATTGCTTGAAGCGTCATAGTCGCCGATAAACGGATTATCGATAGCAATACGGTCTCCGGCAAGTTCGGTAGCCACTTCCTGTGCAAACATCTGCTGTTGTTTCAAACGGGATTCATCGTTTACGCGAATCGCATAATCTTCCATCGATTCCCCCTGCATCATCTTCACCCATTCGTTCATTTTGGCGTCTACTTCCTTACTCATGATCTTCCCGTAGAAAGGATTCAATCCGTTGGCATCCCAGAACACCATTTTATAAGGACGGTTGGAGAGCAGGAATACCTCACTATTCTGATTGTTCTTGAAGAAACGGGTACCCACTACGCCCGGCTGTGCCTCCGACAATTCCTGCTCAACCACACTGTTTTTCAAGTTCACAATCACAATATCCTTATTGTCACGAACCACACTCACATATTTTCCTTCCGGATGGAAAGAAGGAGAAGTCAGCTTTCCACCCAATTTATCGAAAATATCGACTTTCTCCCAGTTCTTCGTATCGATGATCGTCAGGCGGTTGTCATCGGTAGTTGCAGCCAATAAAGAAGCATCGGTCGAAAAGGCAACCTCCTTAACCGTTGCCGGCATCGGAATGGAAGTACGCTGTTCTTTTGTCTGGAAATTCCAGATAACAATATTTTTCCCCACAGCCGAAGCGATGAAATAATTGTTGGAACTCAATGCTAACGCCGTAGCCGGAGCACTACATTTAATGTAAGCCTGTGGCAAATAGGCTTTGGTGTCATAAACGATTATCTCCCCCAAAGAATTGGAAGCAATGAAATTGCGCGCGTCACTTCCGTAACACATGGCCAGCATCAGCGGTTTCTCTTTCAATCCCTTCCTTTTGTCTTTCAGTTCAAACAGTTTTTTGTTCCTTTCACGGAAAGAAAAGATCGCAATCGGCTTCTTGGGACGCAATACAGCCAATGAACTGCCTGTCGGATTGAAAGCAATGCGATCGATGTTTCTCAACTCCGTAATAGCAATATCACGCATTGTATACATGACTCCGTCCGACAGATAAGCGGTACAGAAAGTCGTATTGTCAAATGCCGTAATCGGCTTTTGCGACATAAAAGTTCTCTTCTCAACGACTTGTCCCGTTACTTGTCCGCAAAAAAGAGCGGAAGCAAAAAATAAAACGACACTCCCACGGGAGCAAAATCCCCTTTTTATCATACCCATATACTTAAAATGATTTAGTTTATGTTTAAATGTGTTTTGCAAAATAAATATTAATTATTGAATCGACATTACATAAACAGCATTTTTTTTCAATAAAAGTGTCATTTCAGGAAGAAATGGGAGGAAGGAGAAAAGGAAAAAGACAAAAGAAGAAGTTTCAGAAGATAAATATCACGGTTTTCCGTTACAACACAGCAAATTACATTTTAATCACATTCATAAAAAATCCGGTTACATTTAAATAAAATGCAACCGGACCTCTACGAAATGTCCTACTTTACTTTACAGGAACAAGCCCCATTTTTTTCGCTTTTTGGAATAAATATGCACGAGCCGCTTCATATTCATTCGGAATTACACCATCTAAAATTGCATCTTTTATAGCACTTTTTAACGATCCTACCTCCTTGCAGGGAGTGAGTCCGAAGATTTCCATAATTTCTTCACCACTCACCGGGGGCTGAAAATTCCGGATACGATCTTTCTCTTCCAAATCTTTCAGTTTCTGACGTACCAGAGCGAAGTTATTCAGGAAACGTTGCTTGCGTTCCATATTTTTAGAGGTGATATCGGCTTCGCACAGCGTCATCAGATCGTCTATATCATCTCCGGCTTCAAAAAGCAGACGCCGTACAGCCGAATCCGTCACCACATCATCCGCTATCACAATGGGACGCATGTGCAGGCTCACCATCTTCTGTACATACTTCATCTTCTCGTTCATCGGCAACTTCATCTTCCGGAAGATATTCGGAATCATCTTTTCACCGATGAAATTATGATTATG
>OKUA01001037.1_pt1 | contig 16923 bp, 10 predicted proteins | sample 1606501 | NCBI WGS metagenome assembly OKUA01 (sample SAMEA3879608, study PRJEB24766) | human gut metagenome | biome: human-associated habitat; feature: feces | place: USA | collected 1985/1987
AGGACTGCTGCACCATCTTCACCCCGCCGCACCCGAAGATCCGCCCCGAGCTGGAAGAGATCCTTGAGGCCGAGGCCGGGATGCCCGGTCTGGCCCAGCTGGAAGCCGAAGCTGCCGAGGCCACCGAGCGCATCCGTCTGCGCATCACCGACGACGTGGAATTCGAGGGCTGAGCCATGACAGCAGAGATCATCAGTGTGGGCACCGAGCTTCTTCTCGGCAATATCCTCAACACCAACGCGCAGTACCTCAGCCGGGAGCTGGCCGATTTGGGCATCACCGTCCAGCGGGAGAGCACCATCGGCGACAACCATGACCGTCTGGCCGACTTCGTCAACGAGGCCAAGAGCCGCTGCGACCTGCTGGTCTTCACCGGCGGCCTCGGCCCCACGGCGGACGACCTGACCAAAGAGACCGTCGCCGCCTGCTTTGGCGACGAGCTGGTCTTCGATGCGTCCGAGTGGGAAAAGATCACCGGCTACTTTGCCCGCACCGGCCGCGAGGCGACCCCCAACAACCGCAAGCAGGCGATGGTGCCCGCCAAGGGCCATAAGATCATCAACAACCATGGGACTGCGCCCGGTGCATGGTTCGAGCAGGATGGCCGCTGTGCTGTCCTCATGCCCGGCGTTCCCCACGAGATGAAAGCCATGTGGACTGAGAGCATCCGCCCCCTGCTGATGGAGCGCCAGAACTGCACTCTCCACTCCGTCACCCTCCGGGTGCTGGGCGGCGAGAGCGACATCGAGTATAGAGTCCGTGACCTGCTGGAAAACCCGAATCCCACCGCCGCCATCTACTGCAAGACCGGCGAGTGCGAGATCCGGATCACGGCCCGCGCCCGCTCCGACGAGGACGGCGAAAAAATGTGCCGCGCATATGCCAAAAAGTTCTATGATACGCTGGGCGATGCGGTGTATGATGAGGATGTGGCCGGGCTGGAAGAGACGGTGGTGGATACCCTGAAGGAAAAGGGGCTGACCATCTCCACCGCTGAGAGCTGCACCGGCGGACTCATCGCCCAGCGGCTGACCTCCGTGTCCGGTTCCAGCGAGGTGTTCGGCTATGGCTTCGTGACCTACTGGGAGCAGGCCAAGACCAAGCTCGTGGGCGTGGACCCGGCGGTCATCGGGAAATACAACGTCGTGTCTGCTCCCGTGGCGGCACAGATGGCGCTGGGCGCGGCAGCGGCCTCAGGGGCCGACATCGCCCTGAGCGTCACCGGCGTGGCCGGCCCGACCGGCGGCGACGAGGTCCGCCCTGTGGGCACCGTCTATCTCGGCGCTGCCCGGGATGGCGTGGCCTATGTCAAAAAGCTCTTCGTCTCCCGGCCCGACCGTGCGCTGGTGCGTGCCCGGGCCGCACAGGCGGCACTGGAGATGGGTCTGCGTCTGGCACAGGGCAAGATCCCCGAAGGGACGCAGGCCCTCACCGCCGCCCGGCGGTCGGACGACGCGGCGCTGGCCGCGCTGGACAGGGCTTTCGTCCGGGAAACATCATAATAAGGGGTTGATGGGATTTGGCAGAGGAGACCCGCTGTGTGCTGCGCCTGTACGGTGCGCCGCAGGGACGGCTGGCAGCTGCGGTGGCGCGGTTTGCGCCCCAATGGAGGGCAGAGGCCCAGTGGAAGTGCCGGGGCGCAGAGACGCTGCTGGCTGTCCATGCAGACACGCCCTCTGGGCTGAAGAAAGCGGCCCAGAGCCTGCGCAGCAGCTTCGGTGCAGATGTGTATGGGGCAGGGGATACCAGTCTGGCGGCTGCCGCCGTGCAGGCGCTGGAAGCCCATGACCGCCTGCTGGCCTGCGGCGATGCCGCCGCCGGTGCTCTGCTGGAAGCCCGGCTCGAGAAGGTGCCCGGCGCGGAGAAGGTCTACGACTTCGGCACCATGAGCTACGCCGACGCCAAGACCGGCCCCCAGATCGAAAAGCGTGCCCGGGCCAAGCTCGGCGGGGAGGGGGACAAGCCCGAACCCGTCCGTCTGGCCCTTGCCCGGGCGCAGGCGGCCCGCCGCATCGTGGGCACAGAGCTGGCTGTGGCCTGCGCGGAGCGGGAGAGCGACCATGTTCTGGTGCTCAGTGCGAAAAAGGGCTGCTGGCTCCGCACGGTCCCCGCAGCGGACAACGCCGCGCTCTGGCTGCTGGACATGATACGCCGCGCCGCCGCCGGTCTGCCGCAGGCAGAGGGGACAGGCTTCCTCCCCGCCGGACAGGCCGCCCAGAACCACGCCGAAACTCCGCCACAAAAGAAGAAGCACCCCCTCCGCGTCCTGCTGGCGGTGCTCTTGCTGCTGGCGCTGGCGGCTCTGGGCGGTGGGTGGTATCTCACCGGCGGCGACCTTGCCGCCCTTCCGGAGCGGCTGAAGGCCCTGCGCCTGCCCGAGTGGATCACTCTCTGGCAGGCCCACGAGCCGAAGCCCGGTGCAAGACTGATATAAAACATAACGAGGCCGCTTCCCGGCGCAGAGTCGGGAGACGGCCTCCTTTTTCTACAGCACAAAACCCCGCCGCAAAAGGGAGCTTCCCAATGCGGCGGGGCGTTTGTGTTAAAATACAGTCAAGTGACCGTGCTTAGAGCTGGCTCTGGTATTCCTTGCGGTAGCCTTCCAGCTCCTTCTGGTTGCCATAGACGAAGTGGCCGTTTGCGATCTCTTCCCAGACCGGCTTGTCCACGCTGTAATCGTGGCAGGAGGGGTCGTAGACCAGAAGCTTCTTCTTCTTTTCCAGACCCGGGTCGGGGATGGGGACGGCGCTCAGCAGAGCCTTGGTGTAGGGGTGCAGGGGATGGAGGAACAGCTCTTCAGCCTCTGCAAGCTCCACGATGCGGCCCTTGCTGATGACGGCGATGCGGTCGGAGATGAACCGGACGACCGACAGGTCGTGCGCGATGAACAGGTAGGTCAGACCGCGGGACTTCTTCATGCTGTTCAGCAGGTTCAGCACCTGTGCACGGATGGAGACGTCCAGTGCGGAGATCGGCTCGTCGGCCACGATGAACTCCGGCTCCATGACCAGCGCACGGGCGATGCCGATGCGCTGGCGCTGGCCGCCCGAGAACTCATGGGGGAAGCGGGAGGCAAACTCCGGTAGCAGACCGACCTCGTGCAGAGCGTTCATGACCTTTTCGTGCAGGTCATCCTGATCTTTGTACAGGTGGTGGTTCAGCAGACCTTCCGCCACGATGTACTCGACCTTGGCGCGCTCGTTCAGAGAGGCCATGGGGTCCTGAAAGATCATCTGCACCTTGCGGATGACCTCGCGGTCCAGCTCCTTGGGAATCTTGCCGTTGATCTTCTGGCCCTTGAAGAAGATGTCGCCGCCCGAGGTCGGGTTGATGCGGCAGATGGCACGGCCAATGGTGGTCTTGCCGGAGCCGGACTCGCCGACCAGCGAGAAGGTCTCGCCCTTGTAGATGTCAAAATTGACGTGGTCCACGGCCACGAACTTCTTTTTGCCGGAGCCAAAGGTGATCTGAAGGTCTTTCAGCTCAATCAGCTTTTCGCGTTCAGCCATTTAAGTTGGAACCTCCCATCTTTCCCATTTTTTCACGCAGGTTCTGGATGGAGTGCGGACGCTCGATCTTGGGAGCGCGCGGGTCCAGATACCAAGTCTTTGCCGCGTGGGTCTCGGACACCTGAAAGAACGGAGGTTCTGCCACGAAGTCGATGGCCAGCGCGTGCTTGTTGCGGGGCGCAAATGCGTCACCCTTGATCTCATTGAACAGGTTCGGCGGCGTGCCGTCGATGGTGGGCAGAGCCTCGCCCTTGGTGCCCAGCTGAGGCAGAGCCTGCAGCAGCGCCCAAGTGTAGGGATGCCATGCATCGTAGAAGATCTCCTCCACGGTGCCGTACTCGACGATCTGGCCGGCGTACATGACGGCCACGCGGTCGGCCACGTTGGCCACAACACCCAAGTCATGGGTGATGTAGATGACCGACATACCCAGCTCTTTCTGCAGGTCGCGGATGAGCTGCAGGATCTGTGCCTGAATGGTCACGTCCAGAGCGGTGGTCGGCTCGTCGCAGATGAGCACCTGCGGACGGCAGGCAGCAGCGATGGCGATGACCACGCGCTGACGCATACCGCCGGAGAACTCATGAGGATACTGCTCGTAGCGGCGCTCCGGGTCGGGGATGCCGACCTTGGCCAGCATCTCGATGGCGGCCTTCTTGGCGGCCTCGCCCTTCAGGCCCTGATGGTGCTCGATGCTCTCCTGAATCTGCTTGCCGATTTTCTTCAGCGGGTTCAGGCTGGTCATCGGGTCCTGCATGACCATGGCGATCTTCTTGCCGCGCACGCCCAGCCAGTCCTTCTCGGTGAACTTGGTCATGTCGCGGCCCTCGTACAGGATGGAGCCGCCGGTGATCTTACCGTTGACATCCAGCATACCCACGAAGGTCTTGGTGAATACGGACTTGCCCGAGCCGGACTCGCCCACGATGGCCAGTGTCTCGCCGTCGTACAGGTCCAACGAGCACTTGCGGATCGCGTTCAGCTTTTTGCCGCGCAGGCTAAAGGTGATCTCCACGTCTTTGGCAGAGATGATCGGTTGTCTATCCATTTTTGTGATTTTCTCTCCCATCTGTTAAACGTGGTTGCGCGGGTCAGCAGCATCCGAGAAAGCGTTGCCCATGATATAGAAGGAAATGGAGATGATGGACACGATGGATGCGGGGAAGACCAGCAGGTAGGGGTAGTCGAGGAAGAAGCCGCGCACCTTGCTCAGGATGAGGCCCAGCGACGGGGTCTCGATGCCCAGACCGATGCCCAGATAGGACAGGGTGGACTCGAGGTTGATGGTGGCGGGGATGCTCAGCGCCATGCGCAGGATGATGACGGAGACCAGATACGGCAGGATGTTCTTGGTCAGGACGCGCCACAGCGGGGTGCCAAGGCAGCGGGACGCGAGGTTGTACTCGCGGTCGCGGAACATGAACACCATGTTGCGGACGCGGCGGGCCATGACCAGCCAGCAGATGGCGATCATCGAGACGGCCATGATGGTGAAGCTCTGGCCGACGACCAGTGCGATCAGGGTCATGTAGATGATGTAGGGCACATTGTCGATGAGGTTGTACAGCTCCGTGAAGAAGCGGTCCAGCTCACGGACATAGCCCCAGATCAGGCCGATGATGACGCCGAGGATGCTCTCGCCCACGGCGACGATAAGGGCCAGACGGATGGACACCTGCGTGGCGTACCACACCTGACACCAGTAGTCGCGGCCGAGGTTGTCGGTGCCGAACCAGTATTCACCGTTGGGCTTCTGGAACGCCAGAGAGGAATCCGTCACCAGCGTCTGATAATCGTACTTGCCGATGGCCAGTGCGATGAAGGAGAAGACCACGAGGAACAGGAACAGGAACAGGCAGACGACAGCAGCCTTGTGCTTGAGGAAGTTCTGGACGACAGAACCCCAGTAGCTGTAGTTGGAGTAGCCGACACGCTCGGCTTCCTCCGGAGAGTACTCGACGAAGTAGAACAGTTCGTCCTGCTTCTTGCCCTCAAAATCCGATGCTTTTGCCATCAGCGTGCGGCCTCCTTTCCGGTCAGAGTAATGCGCGGGTCAACGAGCATCATCAGCACGTCGCCCATAAAAACACCCACGATGCCCAGCACAGCGTACAGGATGACCAGCGTCTGCACGACGTTCAGGTCATAGCGCTGGATGGCGTCGGTCAGCAGGGGGCCCATGCCGGGGACGGAGAAGAACCGCTCCATCAGCAGAGAGCCGCCCACCGTCAGCAGGATGGACTGGGGGATATACTGCACCATGGGGACCATGGCGTTGCGCAGGACGTGCTTGAACATGATCTCGCTGGAGCTGAGGCCCTTGACGCGGGCCAGCTTGATATAGTCGCGGGTCAGCTCATCCACCATGTAGCGGCGGGTCCACAGGGCATAGCCTGCGATGGAAGCCAGCGACAGGCAGACGATGGGCAGCACGCTGGACGGGCCGACGTTGCGGGTCGAGTACAGCGTGGGGAAGCCCAGATATTTGGAGCCGAACACCAGCACCAGCGAATAGGAGACCAGAGAGGGCACCGCGTTGACGAAAACGGTGTAGGCAGTGCCGATCCAGTCAAAGACCTTGTCCTTGAAGGCGGTCTGCAGGATGCCCAGCAGGACGCCCACCACCAACGAGATGCCGGCAGAGATCAGGCCGAGGCGCATGGAGACGCCGAACTTCTTGCCGATGACCTTCACGACAGAGGCACCGTTCTGGATGCGGCGGGAAGTGCCGAAGTCCAGATGGAGCAGGTCGTTGTAGAAGTGCAGCAGCTGGGTGCCGATGGGGTCGGTCAGACCGGCGGCTTCCAGTGCAGCGTATTTCTGCTCTTCGGTAAACTTCATGAGCTGTTCTTCCGTGAAGTAGTAGTCCGTAGGCAGGCAGCGCATCAGCAGAAAGACGATGGTTGCGATCAATAAAATTGTGACGAGCGACTGAGCCAGCCGCTTGACGGTGTATTTTAACATGATAACCAAACCTTTATAAAATAATCATCAGGCCTTGGTTGCTGCATCGAATGCAGCGGAGAAAGCCTCGTACTCCTCGGTGGTGTAGCCGTCGCCCTGACGGGTCTCCCAGTTGACGGCCTTGTAGTTGCAGGGACCGTACATGGCGTTGATCTTGGTGTACTCGTTGACGTGAGTCAGGCACCAGAACACCTCGAACAGGCAGGGGATGCACAGTGCGTTGTTCAGCATGGAAGCCTCAGCCTTTGCGAATGCGGCATAGCGTGCATCGATATCGGTGACGATGGCCTTTGCCTCAGTGACCAGATCGGTGAACTCCTGATAATCTGCCAGCAGCTCCTTCTGGTAATCCTTCGGGTCGGCCTCGACGGCTGCGATCCAGGAGGTGGTCTGAGCGTAGTAAGCGTTGTCGTCGCTCAGGACTTCCTGACCGAGGAAGTTGACGGGATCGCCGAAGTCAGCGCCCCAGCCGTTCTGCAGGATGGAGTGCAGCTGGACGTTACGGACTTCCTTATAGATGGAAGAGACGTAGGTGCCGATGTCCAGCACGACGAAGTCATCGCCGAGGCTCTCGGAGAAGCACTGCTTCAGGACGGTCGCGGTATCCAGAGCAGTGGTGTCGCCGCTCTTGATGTAGTGGTGGCAGTGGACGGGGAAGGTGACGCCGATGGCGCTCAGCTCTTCCATGGCCTGCTTCTTCAGGTCGGCGATGTCGCCGCCGTTGTCGCGGTGGCGGATCATGGTCTTGCCGTCGTAAGCCTGACCGTCGAAGCCCATCTCCTTGGCGACCAGAGTGGTGTACTCCTCACCCTTGGTGTTGTAGCAGACACCGGGCATGGTGTAGTAGTCGTTCTCGCACTTCAGGGGGTTGATCTTGTTGGTGCGGGCGTAGTAGTTGGTGAAGTCGATGCCCTTGTAGAAGCACTGACGGAACGCGCGGTTGGAAACAGCCTTGTTCCAGTTCTCGTCCAGATTGCCGTTCTCATCCTTGCGCTGGAAGTTCAGGTGCATCTGGAAGCTGTACTTGGTGGGGCGCTTCTCGCACAGGAACTTGTTGTGCTCGTTGTTGGAGTCAGAGGTGATGGTGGTCAGGTTGGACTCGGTCAGGTCGATGTTATCGACTTCGCCGTTCTCGTACAGCTGCAGGCCCATGGACAGGTCGGGGATCATGGTGATGGTGTGATGCTCGAAACGGGTGCAGTCGTTTGCAGCGTAGTAGTTGGGGTTGGGGATGAAGCTCTTGGTGTTCTGCTGGATGTACTCCTCGATGAGGTACGGACCATTGTACCACATGGTGGAGTAATCGCAGGCACGGAAGCCATCGATGCCCAGCTCATTGATGAGGTCCTCAGAGGCGGGGTAGAAGCTGTTATAGGCAGCGACAGTGTCGAAGTAGGGGCAGGGGTCCTTGCAGGTAAAGACCAGAGTGTAGTCGTCCGGTGCCTCGACGCCGACACCGGCAGCCAGCATATCCTCGTAGGTCATGTCAGCAGCAGCGTCGCCCTTGTCCTTGGTCAGGTCGTAGTACTCAGCAGCGCCCACGACGGTCTCAGAGGGCATGGAGGTGTTGAAGGCCTCGTTCTTGAGGGCGTTCAGGACCCACTCGAAGCCCACGAGGAAGTCCTTGGAGGTCAGGTGAGACTTGACCTCGCCGTTGACGTCGCACCAATCGACATTGTCGCGCAGGTGGAAGGTCCAGACGGTGGAGTCCTCGTTGTGCTCCCAGCTGGATGCGATGGCGGGGACTGCCTTGCCGTAGCAGTCGAAGCTCAGCAGACCGTCCCAGCAGTTGGTGGTGACGTTCAGGTCGGAAGCGGACTGGCTGTACAGGAAGTTCCAAGTCTCCAGCTCACGGTTAGCGGTCTCGAAGGAGACGTAATCGGTGATGGCGTCGGCTGCGGGTGCGGCTGCGCCGGAGGCAGCACCGGAGGTGCTGGCAGCAGTGCTGCTGGAAGAACCACCGCAAGCGGCCAGGATGCTTGCAGCGCCCACGACGCCGGAAGCCTTGAGGAAGCTGCGGCGGCTGATGGAATGAGACTCAAAATTTGCGTTCATTGTGTTTTCCTCCCAATTATTCTTTCGTGTCTCGGCTCTATGGCGCAGGGTACAGTGCCCTGCCGATTTCCCACTCTTTTACGAGATCATCTGCCCTCCCTGTATTGCCAGAGAATACAAAAGAGCGCAGAAACAGACCCCTCTGTCTGTGCCTGTGCTCCTCCCGTAAAATCCTTAACACGACATATATTGTACCATCGAAATAAATGGTTGTCAATGGAATGGAAATCGCTTTTTCTTCTAAAAGAAAGGAATACGCCGTACATGCATGAAATAAATTTACTTTACCGCAATGAAGGGTGACGAAAATAAGACAAAGCGGCCAAAAAACAAAACAGCGGGAGCTGTTCTCGAGATGAGAACAGCTCCCGCTGTGTGGGATATAGGCCGGGGACAGGAGATCCCGGCGGGGAAAAAGTTCAGAAAAAGTTAAGCTTTTGCTGCGTCGAATGCCTTGGCGAACTCCTCGTACTGGGCCGTGGTGTAGGCGTCCTCGCTGGTCTCCCAGTTGATGTACTTGTAGTTGCAGGGGCCGAACATGGCGTTGATCTTGGTGTACTCGTTGACATGGGTGAGGCACCAGTGGACGTCGTAGTAGCAGGGGACAGCCAGCGAGTTGTTGATCATGTAGGCCTCGGCCTTTGCGAAGGCCTCGTAGCGGGCATCGGTGTCGTCCACGATGGCGTTGGCGGCGTTGACGAGGTCGGTGAACTGCTCGAACTCCTCTACCAGCTCCTTCTGGTAATCGGCGGGGTTCTCCGCCACGAGGGGGATGTTGGAGTAGTTGACAGCATAGTAGGCGTTGGAGTCATGCAGGATCTCCTGCCCCACGAAGTTGATGGGGTCGCCGAAGTCTGCGCCCCAGCCGTTGATGACAAAGCCGTGCAGCTTGGGGATGCGGACCTCCTTGGCGAGGCTGGAGACGTAGGTGCCAAGCTCCAGCTGGATGAAGTCGTCGCCGAAGCTGTCGGTGAAGCACTGCTTGAGGACGGTGGCGTTGTCCTGTGCTACGGTGTTGCCGGCCACGAAGAAGAAGGGGACTTTCACCGGGAAGGTGACGCCGACGGCGGAAAGCTCGTCCATGGCCTGTTTCTTGAGGGCGGCGATGGAGTCGGCGGTGGACTTGCGCAGGTGGATCATGGTCTTGCCGTCGTACTTCTCGCCGTCGATGCCCAGCTCCTTGGCAACCAGATCAACGTAGTCGGTGCCTTTGGAGTTATAGCAGATGCCCTTCATGGTGTAGAAGCTGTTTTCGCACTTGAGGGGGTTGATCTTGTTGAAGCGTGCATAGTAGGGGATGAGGTTCAGGCCCTCTTGGAAGCAGCGGCGGAACGCCCGGTTGGCCACGGCCTTGTTCCAGTTCTCGTTGGGGGTGCCGTCGGAGTTGAGGCAGTTGAAGTTGAAGTGGAAGTCGTAGGCGTACTTGGTGGGGCGCTTCTCGCAGAGCTGGTCATTGTAGGCGTTGGAGCTGTCGGAGGTGATGGTGGTCAGGGTGCTCTCGCTCAGCTCCAGCTCGTCCAGCTCGCGGTTCTGGTACAGCTGGTAGCCCACGGTCAGGTCGGTGATCATGCTCAGGGACACGCGCTCGAAGCGGGTGCACTCGTCTGCCGCATAATAGTGGGGGTTCGGGATGAAGCGCTTGGAGTTGTCGGCCACAAATTCCTCGATGAGGTAGGGGCCGCAGCACCACTGCTGGGTGTAGTCCACGCCGCGGAAGCCCTCGACGCCCAGCTTCTCCACCAGAGCCGGAGGGGCCGGGTAGCAGCAGACGTAGGAAGCCACGGTGTCGAAGTAGGGGCAGGGGTTCAGGCAGGTAAAGACGACGGTGTAGTCGTCCGGTGCGTCGATGCCGACGCCTGCGGCCATCATATCGTCGTAGGTCAGGGCCGCGGCGGCTGCGTCGTCCATCGCATAGGTCTTGTCATAGTAGTCGGCTGCGCCCACGACGGTGGTGGAGGGCATGGAGGTGTTGGAGGCCTGATTCTTCTTAGCGTTCAGCACCCACTCGAAGCCGGTGAGGAAGTCCTTGCTGGTCAGATGCTCCTGCACCTCGCCGTTGATGTCCACCCAGTCCACGTCATCCCGCAGGTGGAAGGTCCAGACGGTGGAGTCTTCGTTGTGCTCCCAGCTCTTGGCGATGGCGGGGACGGGCTTGCCGTAGTTGTCGAAGCCGATGAGGCCGTCGATGAGGTTGGTGGTGACGTTGAAGTCGATGGCCTGCTGGCTGTAGAGCATATTCCAGCTCTCGATCTCGCGGCCGGAGGTCTCGTAGGTGAACAGCTCGCTCAGGCCCTTGCCGGAGGCCGCTGCACCGGAGGATGCAGAGGAGGCGCTGGCAGCAGTGCTGGAAGAGGAGCTGCCGCCGCAGGCGGCCAGCAGACCGGCTGCGCCCACAGCGCCTGCGCCCTTGAGGAAGCTGCGGCGGGTGATGGCGTGAGACTCAAAATCGTGGTACATATTCTTTCCCTCCTGTAATCGCTGGTACGGCTCTGCGCGCTCCGTTTCTCTATCCCGATAGTGCCAGTTTACTCTCCCACAGAGTAAAAATGGGTACAAAAAGGGCGCAGAGACAAATTTTTAATGACCTGTTTCTGCGCCTTTGCAGAATCCGTATCGGTTGCAAGTATTCTATCATCCCATCGCCGGGAAGTCAAGAAAAACCATTCTGGTACGGATTGAATCTTATTGACTCAGCAGACATATGAAAATGAAAATGTTTCATGTGAAAGCTGAAATTGTATGACTTTTCGCGCCGGATCAGCCCTGAGAAGCCTGATCGAATGCCTTGGCGAACTGCTCGTACTGGACGGTGGTGTAGGCCTCTTCGCTGGTCTCCCAGTTGACGGCCTTGTAGTTGCAGCCGCCGTACATGGCGTTGATCTTGCTGTACTCGTTGGCGTGGGTCAGGGACCATGCGATGTCATAATAGGTGGGGCTGACCAGCACGTTCTCCAGCATATAGGCCTCAGCCTTGGCGAAGGCCTCGTAGCGGGCGTCGGTGTCGTTGACGATGGCGTTGGCGGCATTGACCAGATCGGTGTACTGCTCGAAAGCGTCCATCAGGTCTTTCTGGTAGTCGGCAGGAGCCTCAGCCACCCGGGCGATGTTGGAGTAGTAGTGAGAGTAGAAAGCGTTGTCGTCGTGGAGGGTCTCCTGACCGAGGAAGTTGATGGGGTCGCCGAAGTCGGCGCTCCAGCCGTTGATGACAAAGCTCTGGAGCTGAGGAGTGCGGACCTCCTGCGTCAGGCTGGAGACGTAGGTCTGGACGTCCAGTTTGATGAAGTCGTCGCCGAAGCTGTCGGAGAAGCACTGCTTCAGGATGGTGGCGTTGTCCAGTGCGGAGGTGCTGCTGGCGATGATGAAGTAGGTGGCCTTGACGGGGAAGGTGACGCCGATGGCGCTCAGCTCCTCCATGGCCTGCTTCTTCAGGGCAGAGATGTCGCCGCCATTGGCACGCAGGCGGATCATGGTCTCGCCGTCATACTTCTCGGTGTCGAAGCCCATCTCCTTGGCCACCAGAGTGGTGTACTCAGCGCCCTGCGTGTTGTAGCACAGGCCCTTCATGGTGTAGTAGTCGTTCTCGCACTTCAGGGGGTTGATCTTGTTGTAGCGGGAGAACCATGCCTTCAGGTTCAGGCCGCGGTAGAAGCACTGACGGAAAGCGGTGTTGGCGATGGCCTTGTTCCAGTTCACATCGGGGGTGCCGTCGGCGTTGTTCTTCTGGTAGTTGAAGTGCATGGCGTAGGCAGAGGGGCGGGCGCGCTTCTCACAGAGCTGGCTGTTGTACTCGTTGTTGGGGTCGGAGGTGATGGTGGTGATGGTGCTCTCGTTCAGGTCGATCTCGTCCAGCTCGCGGTTCTGGTAGAGCTGGAATGCGATGGCCTGATCGGAGATCATGGTCACGGTCAGACGCTCGAAGCGGCTGACGTTGGCAGCATCGTAGTAGTGGGGGTTGGGGATATAGCTCTTGGTGTTGCCCTGGATATACTCCTCGACGATATAGGGGCCGCAGTACCACATATTGGTGTTGTCGCAGCCACGGAAGGTCTCGATGCCCAGCTCGTCGATCAGCGCCTGAGAGGCGGGGTAGAAGCTGGTGTAGGAGGCCACGGTGTCAAAGTAGGGGCAGGGGTCCTTGCAGGTGAACACCAGAGTGTAGTCGTCGGGAGCCTCGATGCCCACGCCTGCGTCCAGCATATCCTGATAGTGCAGGTCGGCGGCGGCAGCGCCCATATCCTTGGTCTTCTCGTAGTACTCCTCAGCGCCCACGATGTACAGGGTGGGCATGGAGGTGTTGTTGGCCTCGTTCTTGGAGGCGTTCAGCACCCACTCCAGACCGACCAGAAAATCGGTGGCGGTGATGTGCTCCTTCACCTCGCCGTTGCAGTCCACCCAGTCCACGTCGTCGCGCAGGTGGAAGGTCCAGACGGTGGAGTCCTCGTTGGCCTCCCAGCTGGTGGCGATGGCAGGCACCAGCTTGCCGTAGCAGTCGAAGCTCATCAGGCCGTCCCACAGGTTGGTGACGACGTTGGCGTCGCTGAGGGTCTGACTGTACAGCAGGTTCCAGCTCTCGATCTCACGGTTGGCAGACTCCCAGGAGATGTACTCCTTGAGGGGAGTGGCACCGGTGGAGTTGGGGGCCTCCACGCCGGAAGCAGCCGTGCTGCCGGAGTTGTTGGACTTGCTGCCGCCGCAGGCGGACAGCAGGCCGGCGGCACCCACGACGCCGGCGCCCTTCAGGAAGCTGCGGCGGGTGATGTTGCGGGACTCAAAATCGATGTTCATTGAGATACGCTCCTCCGAGATATTGTTTTCCTTTTTTCCTATCCTAAATGCAAAAAACGGCGCGCTCCGGGTGCCAAAACGCACAAAGCGCCCGGGGCCGCACCTTTCGTATTCTAACATTGTGGGCAAAAGAAGTCAATGACATACAGCCCTAAAATAAAAACAAAATAGTAACGGATGCTTTTCTCTGAAAAATGACGGCAAAAAAACGGTAAAGAATGAAAAGAAGTCGTACTTTCGCAGGACGAAAGATGGATACAACGAAAGTTGGAAAACGCAAAGCGGCTATCTTTTTTCACAAAATCATGCTACAATAAAAAAGAATGTTACTTCTATAAAAGGAGCGTCCTTGGATGAAAAAGCTGATCTCAATGTATCAAAAATATATGTTCCGCCCCATTCTGTATAAATCCGTCACCCGGGTGTCGGTCGTGGCCGTCCTGATGCTGTTGTGGGACCGCTACGTCAGCGACGGCAGATTCACGATGTGGCAGGCCCCGGCCCTGCTGCTGGGCGTCGTGCTGCTGGCGTGGGCGTGGGTGAACTACCTCCGTCTGGACGGCGTGACCGTCCACCATCTGGGCGAGGAGTTCAAGGACATGGGCAAAAAGAAGAAGCTCCACGCCACCAAGTCCATCGTGGATTTTGCAGACGAGCGCATCGTCTCCTTCGAGGAGTTGGAGCCGGAGGAACGCATCTATTGCAGTATGCTTTCGAATTTGCTCTTGGGCGCAGCGCTGCTCATCATCAGCCTCATCGCAGGCGCAGTGTGAGGGCGGAAGACATGGCAGAAAAAAGCGAAAAACAGCTGGTGGTGGGCATCCTCGCCCATGTGGACTCCGGCAAGACCACTCTCTCCGAAGCGATGCTCTACCGTGCAGGCAGCATCCGCAGGCTGGGCCGGGTGGACAACAAGGATGCCTTCCTCGACACCGACACGCTGGAAAAAGCGCGGGGCATTACGATCTTTTCCAAGCAGGCCCTGCTGAAGACGGGCCGCACCGGCATCACTCTGCTGGACACCCCTGGCCATGTGGATTTTTCCACCGAGACAGAGCGGACGCTGCAGGTGCTGGACTACGCGGTGCTGGTCGTCAGCGGCACCGACGGAGTCCAGAGCCACACCGAGACCCTCTGGCGTCTGCTGCGGCGGTATCATATCCCCACCTTCGTCTTTCTCAACAAGATGGACCTGCCCGGCCCGGGGAAAGAAGCCCTTCTGGGGCAGCTTTCCCGCCGTCTGGGCGAGGGCTTCGTGGACTTCGGTGCCCCGCAGGCCGAACGGGACGAGGCGCTGGCCCTCTGCGACGAGCGCCTGATGGAGACGATGCTGGACGCAGGCGGCCTGACGGCGGAGGACATCATCCCCGCCATCGCCCGGCGGCACGTCTTTCCCTGCTGGTTCGGCGTGGCCCTTCAGCGGGAGAACGCGGGCGGATTGCAGGGCGTGGATGAGCTGCTGGAGGGGCTTGACAGATACACCCGTGCCGCCCCGGCGCTGGAAGCCTTTGGTGCCCGGGTGTTCAAGGTCTCGCAGGATGAGCGGGGCGAGCGGCTGACGTGGCTGCGGGTCACGGGCGGGGAGCTGAAGGTCAAGGCCCAGCTCACCGGCGAAGCGGACGGAGAGCCTTGGGCCGAAAAGGCCAACCAGCTGCGGCTCTATTCGGGTGCAAAGTATACGCTGGCAGAGGCCGTCGGGCCGGGACAGGTCTGCGCCGTCACCGGCCTGACCAAGGCCCGCCCCGGCACCGGACTCGGCGCCGAGCGGGACAGCGACCTCCCGGTGCTGGAACCGGTGCTGAGCTACCGGGTCTGCCTGCCCGAGGGCGCGGACGTCCATGCCGCGCTGGGCAGGCTCCACCGTCTGGAAGAGGAAGAGCCGCAGCTCCACGTCGTCTGGAACGAGACGCTGGGCGAGATCCACGTCCAGCTCATGGGCGAGATCCAGCTCGAGGTACTGAAAAGCCTGTTGGCGGAGCGGTATGGGCTGGACGTGGAATTCGACTCCGGCGGCATACTATATAAGGAAACGATAACGGAGGCCATCGAGGGCGTGGGCCATTATGAGCCGCTGCGCCACTACGCCGAGGTCCACCTGAAGCTGGAGCCGCTGCCCCGGGGCAGCGGGATGCAGTTTGCCGCCGACTGCCGGGAAGAGGAGCTGGACAAGAACTGGCAGCGCCTCGTGCTGACGCATCTGGAAGAAAAGCAGCACGTCGGCGTCCTCATGGGCGCACCGCTGACGGACATGAAGATCACCCTCATCGCGGGCCGCGCCCACCTCAAGCACACCGAGGGCGGCGACTTCCGTCAGGCCACCTACCGCGCCGTGCGGCAGGGCCTGATGATGGCAGACCAGATCAAAAAGACTCAGCTCCTTGAGCCGTGGTATTCCTTCCGGCTGGAAGTGCCTGTGGAGAATATTGGCCGGGCCATGAGCGATATCCAGCGGATGGAGGGCAGCTTCGACCCGCCCGAGACCGCCTCCGACGGCCAGACGGCTACTCTCACCGGCTTTGCGCCGGTGGCAGCCATGCGCAGCTACCCGATGGAGGTGGTGAGCTACAGCCGGGGCCGGGGACATCTGAGCCTGACGCTGGACGGCTACCGCCCCTGCCACAATGCGGCGGAGGTCATCGCGGCGGCGGGCTATGAGCCGGAGCACGACTTGGACAACCCCGCCGATTCGGTCTTCTGCTCCCACGGCGCGGGCTTCGTCGTGCCGTGGGAACAGGTGCGCAGCTATATGCACGTGGACAGCGGCTGGGGCCACACCGCCCCGACGGCAGAAGAGAGCGCCGCCCGGCCCCGCCGGATGGCCGCGTATCGTGCCACGCTGGAAGAGGACGCCGAGCTGCTGAAGATCTTCGAGCGCACCTATGGCCCCATCAAGCGGGACCCGCTGGCGGCGTTCCGCCCGGTGCAGAAGAAGGGGCGGCCCGATTTTGCCGCCGAACAGTGGGAGATCGCGCCGGAATACCTGCTGGTGGACGGCTACAACATCATCTTCGCGTGGGACGAGCTGAATGCACTCGCCAAAGAGAGCCTCGACGCCGCCCGCCACCGGCTGATGGATATTCTTTGCAACTATCAGGGCTTCAAGAAGTGTGTCCTCATCCTTGTCTTTGACGCCTACCGCGTACCGGGCAGCCCCGGCAGCATCGAGGAGTATCACAACATTCATGTCGTCTATACGAAAGAGGCCGAGACGGCGGATATGTTCATCGAGCGCGTCACCCATGAGATCGGCAGGAACCGCCGGGTGCGGGTGGCGACCTCCGACGGCATGGAACAGGTCATCATTCTGGGCCACGGTGCGCTCCGCGTCTCGGCCCGGATGTTCCACCAAGAGGTGCAGGACGTAGAGAAAGAGATCAAGCGCTACATTCAGGGGGAGGCGTGAGCATGACACCGGACATCACCGCTGGATCTGTCTGGTCCCGCATCCCGAAGCGGGGCCGCGAGAGCAACAAGGGCAGCTTCGGGGCGGTGCTGGCGGTGGCGGGCAGTGCCTGCTACCGGGGCGCTGCGGCGCTGACCGTGGAGGGTGCCCTGCGCACCGGCGCGGGCATCGTCACGCTGGCCAGCGTCGAGCCGGTGATGGCGGCGG
>OKUA01001054.1_pt1 | contig 16746 bp, 16 predicted proteins | sample 1606501 | NCBI WGS metagenome assembly OKUA01 (sample SAMEA3879608, study PRJEB24766) | human gut metagenome | biome: human-associated habitat; feature: feces | place: USA | collected 1985/1987
CTGGACTGCGGCGAGGGCACCCAGACCGCCGCCCGCCGCGCCGGGGTGAACCTGATGCGTGCGGACGCCATCTGCCTGACCCACTACCACGGGGACCATATCTTTGGCCTGCCCGGGCTTTTGCAGACCCTTGGGGCGCAGGGACGCACCCGTCCGCTGACTCTGCTGGGGCCGGAGGGGCTTTTGGAGGTCTGGCGGGCGGTGTATGCTCTGACCGGGCCGCTGCCCTATGCAGTAAAGCCGCTTGTCTGCCGCGCCGGGCAGCCGGTGGCGCTGGATGCTCTTTCGGATGGATGGCCCGCCGGGGCAGCGCTGCTGCCGGTGGCAACAAAGCACCGGGTACGCAGTTTGGGCTACCGGCTGGACTTGCCCCGGGCGGGCAGGTTCGACCCGGAAAAGGCGCGGGCGCTGGGCGTACCGGTGACCCAGTGGCGGCTTTTGCAGCGGGGACAGGCTGTCCCGCTGGCAGAGCGCATGGTGCAGCCCGCCGAGGTGCTGGGCGCACCCCGCAAGGGGCTGCGGTTCGTCTTTTCCGGCGACAGTGCGCCCTGCCCAGCGCTGGAACAGGCGGCGCAGGGCGCAGACCTGCTGCTCTGCGATGCCACCTATGCTTTGCCGGAGCAGCAGGAGCAGGCCGCGCAGTGGGGGCACAGCACCTTTGGACAGAGCGCGGCGCTGGCTGCAAAGGCCGGGGCAAAGCGGCTGTGGTTGGTGCACTATTCCCCCATGATCACCGACCCGGAACAGCAGCTTGCACAGGCACAAAGCATCTTCCCGGCGGCAGAATGCGGCTTTGACGGCAAGCGCATCACCCTGCATTACGAGGAGAACGAGGAATGAAGCTGACACTTGACCCCGGGGCAGCTGCCCTGCTGGACACCCTGCACGCGGCGGGCTACGCAGCCTATGCCGTGGGCGGCTGCGTGCGGGATAGTCTTTTGGGGCGCACCGCCCACGACTGGGACCTGTGCACCAGCGCCCTGCCGCAGCAGGTGATGGAGCTGTTCGGGGCAGAGCAGTGCATCCCCACCGGCTTGCAGCACGGCACGGTCACCATCAAATACGGCGGGCGGCTGTACGAGACCACCACCTTCCGCACCGAGGGCAGCTATACCGATGGCCGTCACCCGGACGCAGTGCAGTTCGTCCCGGACGTGCGGGAGGATCTTGCCCGGCGGGATTTTACCATCAACGCCATGGCTTATAATGAAGCCGAGGGTCTGGTAGACCCCTTTGGCGGGCAAAAAGATCTGCAGAACGGTCTGCTGCGGGCGGTAGGCGAGCCGCAGCAGCGGTTTACCGAGGATGCACTGCGTATTCTGCGGCTGTACCGCTTTGCCGCAAGGTTTGGCTTTGCGCTGGACGCAGCCACCGCCCGGGCGGCGCGGCAGTTGGCACCCCATTTGGACTGCATCTCTGCCGAGCGCATTCAGGAGGAGCTGGCAAAGCTGCTGGCAGCCCCGCAGCCGGGGGCATATCTAGAGCCCGCCGTGCTGGCGGTGGTGCTGCCGGAGTTGACCCCGGCGGCACTTGATGCCGCAAAGCCGGTGGTGGATGCCTGCCCGGCGGGGGAGAAAAATCTGCCGGTGCGCTGGGCGGCGCTGCTGGGCGCTCTGGGCGAGACCGACACCCGCCGGGTGCTCAAGCGGCTGCGCTGCTCCAACGCCTGCATCGAGGAGACCGCGGTATTAGTGCGGGAAACGGCGGGGGAGGGCGTGTGCGAGGAGAAAGCTTCTGCACACCCCGGTGATATCCACATCCGGCAGCTTTTAGGCCGATATGGGCTGTGCACCGTGGAGCGGCTGTGTGCACTGTGCGCGGCGCTGCACCCACAGAATGCCCCGGATTGCGCCCTTGCGGCGCAGCGGGCGCGGCAGCTGGAAGCCGACGGCGTATGCTGCCGGGTGAGCCAGCTGGCGGTGAACGGACGCGACCTGATGGCGGCGGGCATCCCGGCAGGGCCTGCGCTGCGCCGGGTGCTGGAAGCGCTGCTGGACGGCGTCATCCGCGCAGAATACCCCAACGAAAAACCGGCGCTGCTGGCTGCGGCGCAGAAAATTATAGCGTCTTGACAAGCGGTTTATGCTGCGGTAGTATTATACTACTGCTTTAGTATGTTGAACCCATAAAAGGAGAATCTATGACCACTCAGAACCCTGCAAACCGTCCCCGCGCCCTCATTGCCATGAGCGGCGGCGTGGACAGCTCGGTGGCGGCCTGCCTGATGCAGCAGGCAGGCTACGACTGCACCGGCATCACCATGCGGCTTACCCACAACGAAACGCTGGGACAGTCCGGTTACCAGACCTGCTGCTCGGAAAAGGATATCGAGGACGCCGCCGAGGTGGCCTTTGCGCTGGATATGCCGTATCAGGTGCTGGATTTCACCGCCGACTTCCGCGCGCAGATCATTGAAAAATTTATCCGCGTCTACGAGGCGGGCGGCACCCCCAACCCCTGCATCGACTGCAATAAATATATGAAGTTCCGCCACCTGCTGGACTGGGCAGAGGAACACGGCATGGAGTATGTGGTCACCGGCCACTACGCCCGGGTGGAGCAGGACGCAGCCACCGGCCGCTGGCTGCTGAAAAAGGGCTTGGACGAGGGCAAGGATCAGAGTTATGTGCTGTATAACCTTACGCAGGAGCAGCTGGCGCATATCCGTCTGCCGCTGGGTGCGCTGCACAAGACCGAGGTGCGAAAGATCGCGCAGGAGCACAGCTTTATCAACGCCCAGAAGCACGACAGTCAGGATATCTGCTTTGTGCCGGACGGCGACTATGCCCGCTTTATGGAGCAGTTCACCGGCAAGCACTACCCTGCCGGGGATTTTCTGGATCAGAGCGGCAAGGTGGTGGGCACCCACAGCGGCGCGGTGCGCTACACGCTGGGACAGCGCAAGGGGCTTGGCCTTGCGCTGGGCGCACCGGTGTACGTCTGCGGCAAGGATATGCAGGCCAATACCGTCACCGTCGGGCCGGAGAGCGAGCTGTTTGACCGCATCGTTTACGCAGAGGATGTGAACTGGATCGCCATTCCGGCGCTGACCGAGCCGCTGCGGGTCACCGCCCGCACCCGGTATCATCAGGCCGAGCAGCAGGCCACCGTTTACCCCGCAGAAAACGGTTTCCGACTGGAATTCGACCAGCCTCAGCGTGCCCCTACCCCGGGGCAGGCTGCCGTGCTGTATCAGGGCGATGTGGTGCTGGGCGGCGGCACCATCACCCGCGTAGAAAAGTAAGGAGAACAAAATGCAGGATCAGTATTCCCGCACCCAGCTGCTGCTGGGTGCAGAGGCTATGGAAAAGCTGCACCACGCCCGGGTGGCAGTGTTTGGCATCGGCGGCGTGGGCGGCTACACGGTGGAGGCGCTGGCACGCAGCGGCGTGGGCGCACTGGATCTGATCGACGACGATAAGGTCTGCCTGACCAACCTCAACCGTCAGATCATCGCCACCCGCAGCACGGTGGGACAGTATAAGGTAGATGTGGCAGAACAGCGCATCCACGACATCGACCCCAACATCAAGGTGACCACCCACCGGTGCTTCTTTGGCCCGGAGACGCAGGACGATTTCGATTTTACCCAGTACGACTATGTGGTGGACGCCATCGACACTGTTACCGGCAAGCTGGCGCTGGTGATGAAGTGCAAGGAGGCGGGCACCCCCATCATCTGCTCTATGGGCGCAGGCAACAAGATGGACCCCACCCGCTTTGAGGTGACCGACATCTACAAGACCTCGGTCTGCCCGCTGGCCAAGGTGATGCGGACCGAGTGCCGCAAGCGCAAGATCAAGCACCTGAAGGTGGTCTACTCCAAGGAGCCTGCCATGACCCCCATTGAGGACGACTCCATCAGCTGCAAGAACCACTGCATCTGTCCCCCGGGCACCCAGCGCAAGTGCACTGCACGGCGCACCGTGCCGGGCTCCAACGCCTTTGTGCCCTCGGTGGCCGGTCTGATCATCGGCGGCGAGGTGGTCAAGGACCTTGTGGGCTTTGTACCGCTGAAGGGGTAAGGATACCAAAAGCCACCGGCATCTGCAAAAATGTGCAGATGCCGGTGGCTTTTTTGCACGCTGCAACGTTCCATAACATAAAATTGCAACCAATTTGCAATTTGGTATTGCAATTGGGAAGCATATCGTGTATAATCTTCCCTGCACGAAAATGCAAACTGATTGCAAATTATTGAGAGACGACCCCCTGCGGGTCTTTGGAGCGATTATTTATGGAACTGTTTCTGGATGTTCTGGGCGAAACTCTGGTGGATACCGCCAAGATGCTGCCCTTTCTGTTTTTGGCCTATCTGCTGATCGAGTATATCGAGCACCGCCACGGTGAGCGCATCGAGACGCTGCTGGCAGGCGGCGGGCGCTGGGGCGCAGTGCCGGGCGCAGTGCTGGGCTGTGTGCCGCAGTGCGGCTTCTCTGCCATTGCGTCCAACTTCTACGCCTCCCGGGTCATCACGCTGGGCACGCTGATGGCAGTGTACCTTGCCACCAGCGACGAAGCCATCCCGCTGCTGGTGTCCATGCCCGCCTACTGGGATAAGCTGGCTGTCCTGATGGTCATCAAGGTGCTGTACGCCATCGTGGTGGGCTTTGTGCTGGATTTTGTGCTGCGGGGCGTGCTGCCCAAGGGGCTGCGGGGCGGCTACACCGGCCATGCGGACGAGGTGGACTGCCACGAGGAGCACAGCGATGCCGAGGGCAACGAAAAGCCCATCTGGCAGGCAGCGCTGCGCCACACGCTGGAGATCTTTGTGTTCATCTTCGTGTTCAGTCTGGTGTTTGGCATGATCGTGGAGGGCGTGGGCGAGGACGTGTTTGCCGAGATGCTGGGCGGCATGGGCTTTTTCCAGCCGGTGGTGGCGGCTCTGGTGGGGCTGATCCCCAACTGCGCCGCCAGCGTGCTGCTGACCCAGCTGTATGTGGAAGGTGCGCTGCGCTTTTCCAGCCTTGTGGCGGGGCTGTGCACCGGTGCGGGTGTGGGTCTGGCAGTGCTGTGGCGCGCCAACCCTTCGTGGAAGCAGAACCTCTTCATCACCGGTCTGACATGGGCCGCCGGTGCCTTTGTGGGCGTGGCGATGCAGGTGGTCGTGGCGGTGTTTGCCTGATTTCCCGTGAAGAAAACGATTTGAAATGCGCGCCGCGTTTGCTTTGCGCATAAGCTAAGGAAATATTATTTTTATCGCAATTTTCAAAAATAGTGCCCATTAAAACGGCATATTTGCGATATGCAGTTTGCGGATGTTGCTTGTGCATTAAAAACGCAAACTGCTATAATTTTGGGGTTCAGAAACGCCTGCGGGCGTTTCTGAACCCCTTTTTCACAGGTGGGGTCGTGGAGGAAAACGGCATTTGCAGCACCGCTTTCTGCGAAAGCGCGGCGCTGCGGGAAAGGCTGTATCTTGTCTTTACGACCCTTTCCGTGAAAAATGCGTTTGGAGCGCTCCGCAGAGCGCGACAAACGCCCTATATCAAAAGAAGTTTCCGCTATATTTGCCCAGAGCGTAAGCGGAGGGCATTTTTAATATTCCCCCTCTCCCGCTGGACTTTGAAATGTGTTATACTGGGAGAAAACGATGCACACAGGAGAGATGACCATGCAATATAAGATTCTGGCAAGCGATTACGACAACACGCTGATGCCCTTTGGAGAAGCAAAGCCCCGCCCGGCGGTGGTAAAGGCGGTAAAAAAGCTGCAGGCCGCCGGGGGCAAATTCGTGCTCAGCACCGGCCGTTCCTATCCCGGTATCAGGGATAAAAACCAGCTGGGCGGCATCCGGTACGACTACGCCATTACCTGCAACGGTGCCTGCGTGGTGGACAGGCAGGGCAACGTGATAGCCGAGCATCCGCTTACCAGCGAGGAGATGTATGTGCTGGTGGATTTCTGCGAGGATTATAATTATCCGCTGCAATTCAACTTCCGGGATGCCTATTACGCCTACTGCGAGTACGAGTATCTGCACACCGGTTATCAGATGATGAACAGCCCCGGGCTGGACTGTGTGGACGGCGAGGATCAGGACAGGCATCTTCTGGATATGCCCCACGCCGCCTTTGCCGCCATGCCGCCGCAGGAAGTGGAGCGCTTCCACGAAAAATACGGTTACCTTGGCCTGCACTGGATGCAGACGGGCGCGCAGAACGCGGACGGCTACTGCTACTACGATATCGTGCGCGGCGGCATGGATAAGGGCGTAGGGCTTGCCGACCTGTGTGCACAGATGGGGCTTACGCTGGCGGATGCTGTGGCTGTGGGCGATTCTGCCAACGATGTGGGGATGCTGAAAGCTGCGGGCCTGAGTGCCTGCATGGCAAACGGCACCCCGGACGCCAAGGCCGCTGCCGACCGGATCATCGGGGACGTGCGGGAGGACGGCGTGGCGGCGCTGATCGAGGAGCTGTGGTTCGACGGCCCCCGCGCGGAGCCCTCCGGCAAGGACTTTGGCTCTGCATGGGGCAATATTGAAAGCGCAGGCGGCAGCTTATGAGCTTTGCGCCGGTGTACGATGACCGCAGCCGGGCGCTGATCTTGGGCACATGGCCCAGCCCCAAAAGCCGGGAGATGGCCTTTTACTACGGCCATCCGCAAAATCGGTTCTGGCCGCTGCTGGCGGCGCTGACCGGGGAGCCGCTGCCCGCGCGGGAGGATATCGCCGCCAAAAAGCAGCTGCTTTTGCGCCACGGGCTGGCGCTGTGGGATACGCTGGAAAGCTGCACCATCACTGGCGCGTCGGATGCTTCTATCCGGGATGTGGTGCCCAACGATATCGCCGGGCTGCTGCGCAAGGCGCCCATCCGGGCGGTGTTCTGCAACGGTGCCACAGCCTACCGTATCTACACAAAATATCAGCAGCCGCTTACCGGCATCCCGGCTGTCCGTCTGCCAAGTACAAGTCCCGCCAACGCCGCGTGCAGCCCCGCCCGGCTGGAGGAGCTTTGGGGCACTGCGCTGGTGGACTGGATCGTAAAATGATGACAAGGCTGTAAATTCTTTTGCGGGATACTTGCGTTTTTTTGCGGACGTTGTATTATGGATATCATAAGGGGCGCACTGCCCCGGACAAGGAGAAATGACCATGAGCAAGATCATCCGCACCCAAAAGCCCAGCGTGCTGCCTTTTTACGCCATGGCGCTGGTGTTCGTGGTGCTGTGCGCGGTGCTGCCGGTGTATAAATTATGGGCGCTGCTGGTGGCGCTGGGCGGTGCCGCCGTGGCTTTTGGCGTGGCACAAAAGACCTGCCCGCCCCGGGTGGTGGAGCGGGAAGTACCCTTCCACACCGGTGTGGAGGATGTGGACCAGATGCTGACCGATATCCAGCAGAAGCTGGACACCCTGCACGCGCTGAACGAGACTTTGCCCGACCCGCAGCTGTCCGCCGCTATGACCCGCATGGAAAAGGCAGGACGCTCCATCGTGGAAACCGTGGAAGCAAACCCCGCCAAGGCAAAGCAGGTGCGCCGGTTTGCCAACTACTATCTGCCGGACGCCGTAAACGTTTTGCAGCAATATGCCAAGCTTGCAAAGCAGGGCGTGCGGGGCGAGAACGCCGCCGCCATCCGCGCCGAGGTGGAGCACAACGCTGCCTCCATTGCCACGGCTTTTGAAAACCAGCTGGATGCCCTGTACGCGGCAGAGAGCATGGACCTGTCCGCAGACCTGACCGTTTTGCAGAATATGCTGAAAGGGCAGGGTCTGAGCAAGTAAAACTGGAATATCCCCTCGGGATTTTGAAAGGAAGGAATCACTTATGGCTGACAATACCCTGAACTTTGATCTGGATGCCCCCGCAGTGCCCACCCTGACGCTGGACCCCACCCCCGCTGCTGTGCCGCAGGAGGAAAAGCCCGCCGCTGCCCCTGCCCCGGAAGCACAGGTGAGCCTGACCCCCGAGGAGCAGGCCATGGTGGATCAGTTTGCCCAGAAGATCGATATCACCAACAGCCAGCAGGTGCTGCAGTATGGCTCTGCCTGCCAGAAAAAGATCGGCGATTTCTCCGAAGCAGCCCTCTCCAAGGTGTCCACCAAGGATCTGGGCGAGGTGGGCGATATGATCACCGACCTCATCGGCGAGCTGAAGAGTTTTGACGCCAACGAGGAACAGCAGAAGGGCATCATGGGCTTCTTCAAGAAGAAAACCAGCCAGCTGGATGCCCTCAAGACCAAGTACGACAAGACCGAGACTAACGTGGAAAAGATCCAGTCCATGCTGGAAGCCCATCAGGTGCAGCTGCTCAAGGATATCGCCATGCTGGACAAGATGTACGAGTTGAACATGGCCTACTTCAAGGAGCTGAGTATGTATATCCTTGCCGGCAAGAAAAAGCTGGCAGATGTGCGTGCCAACGAATTGCAGCAGGCTATGGACAAGGCCAAGGTCTCCGGCCTGCCGGAGGACGCACAGGCTGCCCGCGACCTTGCCGACCAGTGCGAGCGTTTTGAGAAAAAGCTGTATGATCTGGAACTGACCCGCAATATCAGCCTGCAGATGGGCCCCCAGATCCGTCTGCTGCAAAACAACAACACCATGATGGCGGAAAAGATCCAGTCCACCATCGTGAACACCATCCCGCTGTGGAAGAACCAGATGGTGCTGGCACTGGGTCTGGCACACAGCCAGCAGGCCATGCAGGCCGAACGTGCCGTCACCGACATGACCAACGAGCTGCTGAAGAAGAACGCCGACGCCCTCAAGATGGGCACCATCGAGACAGCCAAGGAGTCCCAGCGCGGCGTGGTGGACATCGAGACCCTGCAGCAGACCAACAAGAGCCTGATCGAGACGCTGGACGAGCTGAACAAGATCCAGCGCGAGGGCCGCGCAAAGCGTGCCGCCGCCGAGCAGGAGCTGACCCGCATCGAAGATGAGCTGAAACAGAAGATGATGGAGATCCGGAGCTGAAATGGCAAACGCAGATTTTTCCAGACAACCGAATACGACCGGCGGCTTTGACGCTTCCAGCTACCGTGCCGCAAAGCCCGCCGAGGAGGAGGTGCGGCTGACGCCCTTCCAGCAGAAGCTGGCCGGTCTTGAAAAGACCCTGCCTGCCGCGCTGGGCAGGCAGGCCGTGGCCGTCCTCCTGAGCATCGTGGTGATGCTGGGGTGCTTTGTCGGCTTTGGCGGAGCGAAGGTCCGGGCCAAGTACGCTGCGGCCAAGGGCTGGTTCTCCACCGGCGTGGCCGCAGACAGCGGCTATACCCTGAATGAGGAATTGACCACACGGCTCAACACGGCCGCCAATATCATCACCACGGCGTCCAATACGCTGGGCGCTGACAGCGCCGAGGTGCAGACGGCTCAGGCCGCGCTGGACTCCTTTTCCGCCTGCCTCGGGGCGGTGCAGTCCGACGGCAAGACCCACGCACTGGACTCTCTGAGCGTCTATACCGGCGGCAGGATGCATATGCTCTACCAGTCGAACGAGGCGCTGGGCACGGCCATCGGCCAGCTCTACGCGAAACTGCAGGAGCAGGCCGCAGACCCCATGAAGATGGGCGCGGTGCAGGGGCAGTACAGCCAGTTCAACAGCGCCCAGACCATCCTCAGCAACCTGCATTATAACGACGCAGTCCAGAGCTATCAAAGCGACGTCGGCGGCTTCCCGGCCAATCTGCTGGGCAGGCTGTTCGGCGTACAGGAGGTGGAACTTTTCGCATGAAGACGATGAAAACGCTCTCCCGCCGGATGGCGGCCCTGTTCCTTGTTGTCGTGGTGGGCCTCACGGCGCTGGCCCCGGCAGCTTCTGCTGCCGCCATCCAGCTGCCCAGCCTGCCGAAGGACAAGTGTGTCGTGGACGACGCCGGTGTCCTGAGCGACAGCACCACCACCGAGCTTGAGACCATCAACGCACAGCTCTCGGCCAGTTGTGACGGTGCACAGATCGGCGTGCTGACCGTGGATTACACCGGCAGCGCCACCACCGAGGACTACGCCACAGCAGCCTTCAACGCTTGGGGCATCGGCAGCGCCAGCAAGAACAACGGCGTGCTCATCCTGCTGGTGATGCAGTCGGCCCAGTACGCCGACGGCGACTACTACCTGACCTATGGCGACGGCTTCCGCAGCACCATGCTGGCCGATCAGGCAAGCACCCTCGTGCAGACGATGGAGGACGACTTCGCCGCCAAGAAGTACGACGCCGCCGTCCTCACCTGCGCCACCAATGTGGCAAACACCATCGCAGAGGTCTATGGCGTCACCCTGAACGGTGCCACCATTTCTCCCGACGGAAGTGCAGTCCCGAACCCCAGCCATCCGGCACACGCCTCTTTGGGAAACATCATTGGCGGGCTTTTTGAGCTGCTGGCTTATATCATCGTAACCATCGCCCTCTTCTTTGTCTTCATCACCCCCCTCGGCCACTCCTTTGGCTGGTACTGGGGTCCCTTCGGCTGGTTCGGCGCACGGCGGCGGCGCAGAGGCCCCCGTCCTCCGCGCGGCCCTTACGATGACTTCGGCCCCGGCGGCGGTTTCTACGGCGGTCCCCGCGGTCCGAGAGGCCCGCGCGGGCCTCGGCCTCCCCGTGGAGGCGGTTTCGGAGGCTTTGGCGGTATGGGCGGCGGCTCCGGTTTTGGCGGAGCTGGCCGCAGCGGCGGCAGCTTTGGCGGCATGGGCGGCGGCAGCAGCCACGGCGGCGGCGCAGGACGCGGACGCTGAACATTTTTTGATTTTGGATCGAGCCACCAGCGCGGCAGATGCGATCTCGTATCACATCTGCCGCGCTGGTGTTATTTTTTGCCTTTTCCTCCTCCGCCCTTCCATCCTCCCGAAACCATGTCTTTCGGAATCTTATGCAAGATAACTGATATATTTCAATACTTTCTTTAAAAAACTAGGATATTTTTCATTTGCCGTTGAAATTTTGTGAGATCTTTACTATACTTTAGCCATCTTACGGAGCGCACCGCCTGCGAAGGGATGCATCCTTCAACCCGCACGAAGTGTAAGGAGTATTGTATCATGAAAAAAATCACTCGCCGTCAGTTTCTCACCTCTGCCGGTGCGACCTCTGCCGCACTGCTCCTTTCCAGCCTGCCTCATGCAGCAGCCGCAGACGAGAATTGCCTGCGCAAGGTCACTCCTGCTGCTACCAACTCCAACGGCCTGTCTTGGGACATGGCAGAAGAGATCCTGACCCACATTTCTGACCCCGTATTCCCTGCCTACACGGTCAATGTTCTGGACTACGGCGCCGTCCCCAACGACGGTAAACTGGACACCGCAGCCATCCAGCGCGCCATCGACGAGACTAGCGCCCACGGCGGCGGCACGGTCGTCATCCCTTCCGGTGTGTATGACGTCGGCGCCATCACCCTCAAGAGCAACGTCAACCTGCATCTGGAAAGCAAGGACACCATCCTGCGCTTCACCCGGGACATCACCCCGGCCAACTACCCGCTGGTGTTCGCCCACTACGAAGGCTCCAAGCTGTACAACTGGAGCCCGCTGATCTACGCTTATCAGCAGGAGAACATCGCTCTGACCGGCAAGGGCACCCTCGATGGTCAGGCCGACAAGAACAACTGGTGGAACTGGTCCCGTACCGTCAACCCGGACGGCACCATCACTAAGCCCGGCAACAAAGACGTCAAGCTGCTGCGCAAGATGACCGACAACGGCACCCCCGCAGAGGAGCGCATCTTCGGCGAAGGCCACTATCTGCGTCCCAACTTCTACCAGCCCATCGAGTGCACCAACGTCCTGATCGAGGGCGTCACCATCGCCAACTCTCCCATGTGGGAGCTGAACCCCGTCCTCTGCACCAACTTCACCGCCCGCGGCGTCACCATCGACACCCACGGCTACAACAACGACGGCTGTGACCCCGAAAACTGCAACTACGTCCTGATCGAGAACTGCTTCTTCAACACCGGTGACGACTGCATCGCCGTCAAGGCCGGCCGCAACCGCGATGGCCGTGAGCTGGGCGAGGCCGGTCATCCCACCCAGAACCTCATCATCCGCAACAACACCTTCGCAGACGGCCACGGCGGCATCGCCTGCGGCAGCGAGATGAGCGGCGGCATCAAGAACCTGTTCGCAGACAACAACACCTTCGACAGCCCCACTCTGAACTACGCCCTGCGCTTCAAGACCAACGCAGAGCGCGGCGGCGCTGTGGAGAACATCTATCTGCGCAACTCCAAGGTCAAATCCGTCGGCAACGCCGTCGTCCACGCCACCATGCTGTACGATGTGGGCCGTGATGGTGATTATCTGCCTCAGTTCAAGAACATCACCATCGAGAACCTGACCAGCAGCGGCGGCGAGTACGGCATCTTCATGGAGGCCTTTGAGGAAGTTCCCATCACTGGTCTGGTGTTCCGCAATGTGAACATCTCCAACGTCGGCACCGACATCCGCGCTCTGAACTGGGAAGACCCCGTCATGGAGAACGTGACCATCAACGGCAAGACCTACCCCCGTCCCGTGGAGACCAAGATCCTCGGCGTTCCTGTCCCGGGCCAGCGCATTGAGGGCAGCTCCACCCTGCTGGGCGGCGAAGATACCGACCTGAGCAGCAAGTGGCTGATCTCGGACAGCGCCGACGGCGATTACCATTTCTTCCGCATCCGCCGCAGCTATGCGGTTCCCTCTTATCTGGCCGGAAAGTACATCAAGTTCGTCTCCACCGACCGGAACGGCAATCAGGACACCAGCATCCCCTATAAGGTGCTGCGGAGCGCCGAGATCGCCGGCACCACCAATGATGCCGAGCTGCTGCGCGCTGCCTCCAAGGGTTACATCGACGAGAACGACGCACTCGACCTGAACCGCCCCATCACCAAGCGCGAATGCGCCAAGATGCTGGGCAAGCTGTGGAATCTGACCGCCCCGTCTGCACCGGTCACGATCTCCGACATTCCCGCAAGCGACCCGGATTACGGCGTCATCGCCGCTGTGGTCGAGGCCGGCATGATCGAGCTGAAAGACCCCACCAGCGCCATCGCACAGGGCACTCTGTACAACGCCGGTGTCACCAGCTCTGAAGGTGCAAAGCGCACCGCTTTCCTGCCCGATGCCACCATCGACCGCGACGAGATGGGCCACATCGCTCTGCTGTCCTGCGGCGTGCCTTACAACGAGACGCTGGGCACTCAGCCGAAGTTCGACGACGCCAGCCAGATCGAATCCGTGTACGAGGACAACGTGGGTGCCAGCGCCTACTTCGGCTTTGTCACCGCCAAGACCGGCAACAGCTACCTGCCCAAGGAAAAGACCACTCTGGAAGATTTGATCCGCATCGTGGAGCGCATCTCCGATTTCAACAACAAATAATTTTTTCAGCCTCCTCCTAACTCCTCCCCGCCAGAAGCATCCTGCGTGCTCCCGGCGGGGAGTTTTGTATCACTGCTGAAACGACGCACAAAAAGGGGCTGTTGCACAAGGATAAAACCCGGTGCAACAGCCCCTTTTTCTTGCTTTCTCAGCATAAATTGGTGTTCTAAAAATCAATATGCTTCATCCGGTTCGGTAGGTGCTGCGGTAATATCGCGGTAGAAAGTGGCCCATGCAGCTTCCTCATAGGGGCGCACGAAGAAAAAACCAATGCTCAATGGGATTGCCAGCAGAAGAACAATGGAAATCGCCATCGCTTCCGAACCGGAGAAATTGTTTAGAAATAGGAAATAGCCGGCATACAGCGGCAGCGCACAGAGCAGCTCCCAGCCAATGAAGCTGAGATCCAGACAAAACAGCCGCCATTTGTTGCCGCCCATGATCCGCCGGGATTCTGTGATTGCTTCATTTGCGGTCAGCGAAGGATGCTCGGCCATGATGTAAGGTGTCATCGCATAGCTGTATATTTTCACGATTCCCGGGATCACCAACAGCAGCGACCAGAGGACGATGTACAGTCCCTGCAGGATCTTCATGCAGAAGCCATCCCACAGACGGTCTTTCTGCGAGAACAGATCCGAGAAGGCCGCATCCTTTCCATCCACAAGGTTCAGATTAAAACGAGCATATCCCAGCTGAACTGCACCGCCCACGATCAGTTGGAGGATTGCCCACAGGCCAATGCCGGCAAGCAGAACAGCAAGCAGCCGACCGCCGTTGGGCTGGGAGAACAGTTCAAAATGGATGTCCGTTCCCTGCTTGGAATTGGATGCGATGCTGTTGGAACTGCTCGAAATGGTGGCACCGAGCGCACTGGCGGCAATGCCTGTCAGAACAGCAGTTTTCCATTTTCCGCGCAGGGCATCGAGAGCGAGCATACGATAGTCGGCAGATACTTTCATAAAAGCAACCTCCTGTCTGAAAACGGCAAGGATGTGTGAAAAGGGAGATGATATGCCACTTTAATTTAGATACGTTTGAACCGCTGAAAAAATTGTAGCATGAATGAAAAAGAGGCTGTTACACCGGTTTTATCCTTGTGCAACAGCCCCTTTCCTTTACTTCAGCAGCTTGTCCAGTTCATCATAAACGGATTTGACGTTCGTGCCGACAATGACCTGACAGGCGTTCTTCCCCGGACGGATGATGCCTGTTGCGCCTGCCGCTTTTACAGCCTGCTCATTGACCTGACGGTAGTCCTTGACCTCAAAGCGCAGGCGGGTAGTGCAGTAGCTGGCGCTTACTATATCACGCCGCCAGCTTGTGCCGCATTTGCAGTGGAACTGACCAATGAACTGTTGCTTCATTTTGCGACCACAGTTCGGACAAACTCGTTTGCTGGCTCCCATAATAGTTTACTGGAGCTTGGCGATAATGTCATCGGCAGACATACCGCTGGCAAGCAGCTTTTTCAATACAGATCCTGCTTCAGCTTTCTTAGATTCTTCAGCGGCCTTTTTTTCGGCTGCAACCTTTTTTGCCTCTGCTTTAGAAAGTTCCTTTGCTGCAACCTTCAAAGCGGATTTTTTGCTTTTCAACTGTTCTTTCAGTACGCTGATGTTGTCAGACAGCGCGGCGATCTCGGCTTCAATTTGTTCCTTGGCTGCGGTCTTTTCAGCAACAATAGCCGCATAGTCAATATTTGCTTTCTTGGTACGCAATGCATTTTTGCTTCCTTTTGGTCTAGCCATAATAGTCCCTCCATCTAGTATTAGAATTTAACTTAATATAAGTATATTCTTTCTGCCTCGAAATGGCAATGCTTTCTTAGACAACAAGAGCGGAGCCTTTTGCAAGACCCCGCTCTTATTCATAGAGAAAACCACAAGCTATGCTTGTGGAAGAAAAGAGCCGTAGCGTTGAAACGGTAGAAAAAGAACCTCCTTTTGCTATAATTAGAAGCGGGTAACGCCAACCGCATAGGGCCTTTGGTTCGGCCTACTTTTTGGATCTGGGCCTCTCGTGCCAGCAGCTTGAACAGAATATCCCGGCCCTCTTCACCGACCCCGCGTGCGGCCATGTTCTGCGGGCGAAAGGCTTCGTACAGGACGAGAACGGCTGGGTGGAGCTGAACGCCACCGCCGACGGCCTGACGGCAAACGCTATCCCCAAGGGGCAGGAAGTGCTCATCGTGATCGGGGAGGGGCTGGAGCAAGAACGGATTGAGGTGAGATTAAAGGGGTAAGGCGGATTCCCCGTATATCGTTGTATCTTTCCATAAATAGTTTGTCTCCCGCCCAAAGTAGGCGTATAATAGGGGAAAAGAAACGCTAAAGGAGAATCCCCTATGAACGGCACCGCATTGCGCAAACCGACTGCCCGGCGGGTGGTGGGCATGGTGGCGGGCATCGTCATCATCGCCCTTGGCATTGCGCTTTTCAAGCAGTCCCACCTCGGCAACGACTCCATCAGCGCCCTGAACATGCGGCTGGCGGAGCTGCTCGGCATCTCGCTGGGCACCCAGAACCTGTGCACGAACATCCTGTTTTTCCTGCTGGAATTCTGGTTCGGGCGCAAGTACATCGGCCTTGGTACCTTCGTCAACGGCATCTGCATCGGGTACATCGTCACGGCGTTCTATGACCCCATTCACGCCCACTTCGGCGACGCGCCGTCGCTGGCGGTGCAGTTGGCGTGGGTCATCACGGCGGTGCTGGTCACGGCGCTGGGCGCTTCGCTCTACCAGACCGCCGACCTCGGCATTGCGCCCTACGATTACCTTTCCCTCGGTCTGCGGGACTACACACCCTGCCCGTACTTCGGGTGCCGCATCTTCACCGATGCGCTCAGCGCCCTGCTGTGCTGGCTGCTGGGTGGCCTTGTGGGCCTTGGCACCTTGATCTGTGCGTTCTGCCTTGGGCCCTTCATCCAGTTCTTCGATCGGACGTTCTCCCAGAAGGTGCTGCAATACAAACCGAACAATTGAGAAACCCCGCGGCGTCAAATCATACGCTGCGGGGGTCTTTTTTATTGCTGCCGTTAAGCAGAAAATGAAAATGAAGGAGATTTATCTTTCAAAACCGCCTGTGGACTGCTGCGGCGATGGGAAGCCATAACAAACCCATCAGACAGGCTTTGGAAGAAGTAAATTTTTCGAATCTGCTTGTAGAAAACGGCGATCTATGATAGCATGAAATCAAAGAAAAACAGGAGGACTTACACATGGTTTTACTGATTGTGGATACACAAAAAGGTATCGTGGATGAACGCCTGTACGCGTTTGAAACGTTTGTCAGCAACATCAAGGAGCTGATCCGGACTGCCCGCGAACAGGGAATAGAGGTCGTCTATGTCCAGCATGACGATGGGCCCGGCACCGGTTTCTCCATCGGGGACGATGAATTTGAGGTCTATTCCGGGTTTGCACCGCTGCTGACTGAAAAACGGT
>OKUA01001061.1_pt1 | contig 16673 bp, 13 predicted proteins | sample 1606501 | NCBI WGS metagenome assembly OKUA01 (sample SAMEA3879608, study PRJEB24766) | human gut metagenome | biome: human-associated habitat; feature: feces | place: USA | collected 1985/1987
CGTTGGCGTGCAGGCGGATGATGATGCCCTCCTGACTGCTCAGCAGCACATCGTCCACATCGTCCACGATCTTCACGGCGGCAACCTTGTCGCGGCTCACATCGTAGTTGCGGATGCCCTTGCCGCCGCGGGCGGTGATGCGGTAGGTGTCGATATCCGAGCGGCGTCCCTTACCGTTCTCGGTCACGGTCAGCACCGTGCCGCCCTCGCGGCAGATGCAGACGCCGATGACCTCATCGCCCTCTGCCAGACGGATGGCGCGCACGCCGTGGCCGTTACGACCCATCGGGCGGGCGTTTTCCTCGTTGAAGCGGATGGCCTGACCGTTGCGGGTGGCAACGATGAGCATATCGTGGCCGGAGGTCAGGCGGGTCCATGCCAAGGCATCGCCCTCGTTCAGGGCAATGCCGATCAGGCCGCTCTTGCGGATGTTGGCGTACTGTTCCAGCGGGGTGCGCTTGATCAGGCCCTGCTTGGTGACCATGGTCACATAGCCGCCCGACTGCTCGGCGTCCTTGCTCTGGCAGATCATGTTGGTGACCTTTTCGCCCTCAGCCAGCTGCAGCAGGTTGACGATGTTCATGCCCTTGCTAGTGCGGCTGCCCTCGGCGATGGTGTAGCCCTTGATGCGGAACAGGCGGCCACGGTCGGTGACAAAGAGCACATAGTCGTGGGTGGAGCCTACGAACATCTCCTGCACGATATCCTCTTCCTTGCGGGTCATGCCGGAGATGCCGCGTCCGCCGCGGCGCTGTGCCTGATAGGTGGCCTTGAGCTGACGCTTGATATAACCGGCCTCGGTCAGGGTATAGACGCACTGCTCCTCGGCGATCAGATCCTCGATATCCACCTCACCGGTCACGGACTGGATCTCGGTGCGGCGCTCGTCGCCGAAGCGCTTCTTCATTTCCAGCAGCTCGTCCTTGACGATGGCAAGCACCCGGGCGTCATCGGCCAGAATGGCTTCCCAGTCCTCGATCTTGGCCTGCAGGCTTGCCAGCTCTTCCTCGATCTTCAAGATCTCCAGACCAGCCAGACGACCCAGCTGCAGCTTGACGATGGCGTCTGCCTGCGGGTCGTCAAAGCCGAACTGCTCCATGATGGCAGCTTTGGCTTCTGCCATGCCGCCCTTGCAGGCGCGGATGGTAGCGATCAGCTCGTCCACGATGTCGGTAGCCTTCTTCAAGCCTTCCAGAATGTGGGCGCGCTCCTTGGCCTTTTTCAGGTCGTACTGGGTGCGGCGGCGCACCACCTCGTCCTGAAACTCCACATACTTCTGCAGCATCTGCTTCAGGGTGAGCACCTTGGGCACCTTATGGTCGATGGCCAGCATGATAACGCCCACGGTGTCCTGCAGCTGAGTGTACTGGTACAGCTGGTTCAGGATGACCTGTGCGTTGGCGTCCTTGCGGACATCCACCACGATGCGCATACCCTTGCGGTTGGTCTCATCGTTCAGGCCGGTAATGCCCTCGATGCGCTTTTCCTTGACAAGGTCTGCCATGTGCTCGATCAGGCGCGCCTTGTTGACCATATAGGGGATCTCGGTGATCACGATCTGGGTGCGGCCGTTCTTGGTCTCCTCAATGGTGGCGCGTCCGCGCAGGGTGATCTTGCCGCGTCCGGTGGCGTAGGCGGCGCGGATGCCGCTGCGTCCCATGATGATGCCGGCGGTGGGGAAGTCCGGTCCCTTGATGTGCTCCATCAGGCCGGGCAGGTCGATGTCCGGGTCGTCGATATAGGCGATGCAGCCATCAATGACTTCGCTCAGGTTGTGGGGCGGGATGTTGGTGGCCATACCGACTGCGATGCCCTGACTGCCGTTGACCAGCAGGTTCGGGAAGCGGCAGGGCAGCACGCTGGGCTCCTTTTTGGTCTCGTCAAAGTTGGGATCCCAGTCGATGGTGTCCTTCTCGATATCGGTCAGCATCTCCACCGCCATGCGGCTCATGCGGGCCTCGGTATAACGGTAAGCAGCCGGGGGGTCGCCGTCCACAGAACCAAAGTTACCCTGACCATCCACCAGCGGATAGCGCAGCGAGAAGTCCTGTGCCAGACGTACCATGGCATCGTAGACCGATGCGTCGCCGTGGGGGTGGTAAGAGCCCAGCACCGCACCAACGGTATCGGCAGATTTGCGGTATGCATGGCTGGGGTCGTTGCCGCGCTCATGCATGGTGTACAGGATGCGGCGGTGGACGGGCTTCAAGCCGTCCCGCACATCGGGCAGGGCGCGGGACACGATGACCGACATGGAATAATCCAGGAAGGCCGTCTCGATCTCCTTTTTGACATCGCGGATGATCTTTTTGGTTCCGCTGCCCGGTATCATCACATAATCTTCTTCCATTTGTTCCTCCGTGTCTTACACGTCCAGCTTTGCGTACTGGGCGTTGGTCTCGATAAAGCGGCGGCGGGGCTCCACCTGATCGCCCATCAGGATGGTAAAAGCTTCATCGGCCTTTTCGGCATCCTCAATGGTGATCTGCACGATGACCCGGTTGTCCGGGTTCATGGTGGTCTCCCACAGCTGCTCAGGGTTCATCTCACCAAGGCCCTTATAGCGGTTCACCTTTGCGCCGGGCATCTCCTGCGAGAGGATGGCCATTTCCGCGTCGTTGTAGGCGTACTTGATGGTGTTGCCCTTCTGCACCTTGAACAGGGGCGGCTGTGCCACATACACATGACCCTGCTCGATGAGGGGGCGCATATAGCGGAAGAAGAAGGTCAGCATCAGGGTGCAGATGTGGGAGCCGTCCACGTCCGCATCGGCCATGATGAACACCTTGTCGTACCGCAGCTTGGAGATATCGAACTCGTCACCGATGCCGCAGCCCAGCGCCAGCACCACCGGCATCAGCTTGTCGTTGCCGTAAATTTTATCGGCGCGGGCCTTTTCCACGTTCAGCATCTTGCCCCACAGCGGCAGAATGGCCTGAATGGCAGAGTCGCGTCCCATCTTGGCAGAGCCGCCTGCAGAGTCGCCCTCGACGATGAAGATCTCAGTGCGGCTGGGGTCTTTTTCGCGGCAGTCTGCCAGCTTGCCGGGCATCCGGCTGGTCTCCAGCGCGCTCTTGCGGCGCACCAGCTCGCGGGCCTTTTTGGCGGCGGCGCGGGCGCGGGCGGCCTGCGTTGCTTTTTCAAAAATAGCCTTTGCCACGCCGGGGTTCTCCTCAAAGAACTCCATCAGCTTGGAGTAGACCATGTTGGAAACGAGGGTGCGGATCTCGGTATTGCCCAGCTTTGCCTTGGTCTGGCCTTCAAATTCGGCCTCCTGCAGCTTGACCGAGATGACGCAGATCAGACCCTCGCGCACGTCTGCGCCGGACAGGTTCTCGTCCTTGTCCTTCAGCAGGCCGTGGCTGCGGCCGTAATCGTTGAACACGCGGGTCAGGCTAGCCTTGAAGCCCTCTTCATGGGTGCCGCCGTCCGGGGTGTTGACGTTGTTGGCAAAGCTCAAAAGCAGCTCGTTGTAGCTGGAATTGTACTGCAAGGCGATCTCTGCCACGCCGCGGTCGGTCTGCCCCTTGAGGTAGATGACGTTGGGGTGCAGCACTTCCAGCTTGCGCTTTTCGCCCAGATAGGTGACAAAGCTCTTGATGCCGCCCTCGTAGCACATCACCTCGGAGCGGTAGCAAGGGTCGCCCTCCTGACCATCCTCCAGCACGGGGGTGTACAGCTGGCGCTCATCGGTCAGGGTGATCTTGACACCGGCGTTCAGGAAGCTTTCCTCCCGCAGGCGCTTTTCCAGCGTGTCGAAGTCGTAGACGGTGGTGTCCTTGAACATTTCCGGGTCGGGTTTGAAGGTGACCCGGGTGCCGGTGACGCCCTCGGCTACCGTGCCGATGCACTTCAGTGCGCCGTCCGGGTCGCCGCGCCGGAAGGTCTGCTCGTACTCCTTGCCGTCGCGGCGCACATTGACAGTGAGCCACTCGGAGCAGGCGTTGACCACCGAAGCGCCCACGCCGTGCAGACCGCCGGCCACCTTGTAGCCGGAGTTCTCGCCGCCGAACTTGCCGCCGGCGTGCAGGATGGTGTACACCACGGTGACGGCGGGCAGACCGGTATCGGCCTGAATGTCCACGGGGATGCCGCGGCCGTTATCGGTGACCTGAATGATATTGTCCTTCAGGATCTTGACCTCGATGTGGTCGCAGTAACCGGCCAGCGCCTCGTCAATGGCGTTGTCCACGATCTCGTACACCAGATGATGCAGACCGCGCTCACCGGTGGAGCCGATATACATACCCGGGCGCTTGCGCACCGCTTCCAGACCCTTCAGCACCTGGATCTCGCTGGCGTTATACTCGTGGTCGGTCGCGGTATCGGCATTTGTACTGGTAATGATTTCTTCTGCCATATCCTTTCTCCCTTTTGTTCATTTTTGCGTTTGTTTTTTCAAATTATAGCAAAGCGGGAACCGGTACACCATGGTGTACTTTTTTCTCGCCGTTTTGTTGTGTTTTCACGCGCTGCCCGCAGCGGGCGTTCCGGCTGGCACGGTGCGGCTTTCCGGGCAGTTCCGGGGCTTTCCCATCCCTCTTTTTTCTGTGGATCTTCCGCCCGTTTTCCGCAAATTTCACTCCACCATCTTTTGCGCTCTGCGGCGCATGGCGGCGCTGGACAGCTCCGAAAGATACACCGCATCCACCAGCCCTCCGTCTGCCAGCACATAGCACTGGGGCAGCTCGTCCGAAAGGCTGACCACCGCCCCGTTCTTCTGGGCGTAGTTCAAAAACTCCCGCCCCCGGGGGGAGGTGGTGGTGGTCTCCAGATCAAAGATGCCAATGATGTCACGGTCGTTCAGAACATAGTCCCGCCCCAGATGAATATACATACTGTATTTTCTCCCGTGTCTTTTGTTTGCATAAAGTCCACGAAAATTCAGCTTTTATGCAATGCTTTCCGCAACATTCCTCTATGCCGTCACACCCGGTTCAGCACCCCGCCGTCCATGCGGTATACCTCGCCGTCGGTCTTTAAAAAGTCCGTGTCATCGCAGCTGGTCACAAAGGTCTGCTTTTCCTTCATGCAGGTAAGCAGATACTGCTTGCGCCCTTCGTCCAGCTCGCTCAGCACATCATCCAGCAGCAGCACCGGGTGCTCCCCGGTGATCTGCGCCGCGGCTGCGGCTTCCGCCATTTTCAGGCTCAGCACCACGCTGCGCTGCTGTCCCTGACTGGCATACACCCGTGCAGGCTGGTCGTCCAGCAGCAGCTCCAAGTCCTCGCGGTGGATGCCGCACAGGCTCTGCCCGGCGCGCAGTTCCTCCTCCTGCCGCTGACGCAGCAGGTCGGCAAGCCCGCCCGGCGCAAACTGGGCGGCATAGCGGATGCTCATCCGCTCCGCCCCGTGGGAAAGTTCTGCATAGTTGGCACAGGCGCGGGGAGCAAGCAGCTTCAGATACTCCCGCCGCCGCTGCTGCAAGGCTTCGCCCTGCGCGGCAAGCTCGGTGTTGAGCACCTCCAACAGGGTGCGCTTTTCCGCGTAGGGACGTTCCTGCCCGTTTGCAGAGTGGCGCAGCAGCGCATTTTTTTGCTGCAATACCCGCACATAGCGGCGGTAACTGGCCAGATACCCGGGATACAGCTGGCACAGCGCAGCGTCCAGAAACTTGCGCCGCCCCTCCGGAGCCCCCTTGACAAGGCTCAGGTGGCCGGGGTCGAACACCACCGCCGGAAAGCTGCCTGCCAGTGCCGCCGCCCGCTTGGGCGCTGCGCCGTTTACTGCCGCATAGCGGCCGGGCTTTGCGGCTTCCGGGGTGCCCACGGTCATGCGGATATGGGCAGGCTCGGCGGGCTCACAACCTTCCGGCCGGTCCCGCTGGGTGTCGGCTTCCAGCACCGCAAATGCTTCTCCCCGGCGCACAAGCTCGGCATCCTTGCCGCCCCGGAAGCTTTTGCCGCCGGTCAGCAGCCAGATAGCTTCCAGAAGGTTCGTTTTACCCTGACCGTTGTTGCCGCAGATGACGGTAAGCTCCCGGCCGGGCTCCAGCCGGGCCGCACAAATATTGCGATAGTTCTGTACTTCCAGCGAAAGCAGACGCATTTACTGACCCTGCCCGATCTCTACGCTCTGCCCGTCCAGCTCGATGACGTCCCCGGCGCGGCACTTTTTGCCCCGCATGGTGCACACCTCGCCGTTCACTTTCACAGCACCGCCCTGCACCAGCTCCTTGGCTTCGCCGCCGGTCTCGCACAGGCCGGCAAATTTGAGCAGGGCATCCAGCTTGATAAACTCGGTATGAATAAGAATCTTCTGCATAAAACGCGCTCCTTAGTCGTTTTTAAACCGTACCGGCAGTACCAGATACAGGAAATCGTTGCCCTCTACCGGCAGCACCTTCACCGGACTCAAGGGGCCGCTGATCTCCATGCGCACCTGCTCGGTGCGGGCGTTGCGCAGCGCATCCAGCAGATAGCGGTTGTTGAAACCGATTTCTACCTCATCGCCCTCGCAGGCGGCGCTGAACTCGTCCACCACGCGGCCGAGGTTCGTCTGGCAGCGCACCACGACTTTACCCTCTGTAAAGGAGATGCGGAGGGGATTTTTTAAACGCTCTGTAATAATCAGAGAGGCACGCTCGATGGTGGAGATAAAATCCTTGGTGTCGATGGTCACCCGGGTGCGGCTTCCGGCGGGGATGACGTTGCGGTAATTCAGGAATTCGCCCTCGATCAGGCGGCTCATGATGGTGTAACCGGCGGTGGTGAACACCACATAGCGGCGGTTGGCACTGATGTGCACGTCCTCCTCGTCATCGTTGGCCAGCAGGTGGGACACCTCGGTCATGGTTTTGCTGGGCACGATGATGCGGATATCCTTCACGGCGGTGATGGGACGCTCCACGATGGCAAGGCGGTAGCCGTCCAGCGCTACCATGGTCAGCTTGTCCAGTTCGATCTCGAACAGCTCGCCGGTGTGGGCGGGTTTTTTCTCGTCCTGACTGACAGCGTACAAGGTGCGTTCGATCATGTCCCGCAGCACGCCGGTCTTGATGGTCAGGGTCTGCTCCGCGCCGGTGTTGGGCAGATCCGGGAAATCGGTAGCCGGCATGGACTGGATCTCGAACTGTGCCACGCCGCTCTGGATGGTGGTCTTGCCGTTATCGGCAGCCACGATGCTGATCTGACCTGCCGGCATCCGGCTGATCATGCTGCTGAGTAGTTTTGCATTCAGCACGATCTCGCCGGGTTCCTTGATGTTGGCTTCGATGGTGGTCACGATGCCCATTTCCAGATCGTAGCCGGTCAGGGTGAGCTGAAAACCTTCGGCCTTCAGCAGAATGCCCTCCAGCACCGGGATGGACGAGCGCATGGTGACAGCTTTGGAAACGCCGTCGATGGCTGCACTGAGCAGCGTTTTATCGCAGACGATGTTCAAAACAGTATCTCTCCTTTTTCACACTTCCGGCTGGATCTCTGCCCTTTGGGCTGCTGCCGGAAGGCAGTAATATATTGAACTTGTTGTAGTAACCGTAGTAGGGGGTGGGGAAGATGTTGAAAACCCGGAAATGTCTTGCCGGGATGCGGGGCTTTGGCTTTCCACCGGGTTGTGGAAGGCTCGTGAAGGAAATGTTGAAAGGTGGGGAACGGTGATTCTTTCCACAGCCGATGTGAAGAACTGATGTTAAATGTTGAAAACTAAGTGGAAAGTGTGGAAAGCTTCGCCTTTTTGCCACAAGATATAGGCGTATTTTCCCCTTTTTGTTCCGGTTTCTCCCCATATTTTGGGGTCACACCCTGAAATGAGTATGACTTTTACCCAGTTTTCCCCGGTTTAAGCTTTCACGTTCTTGATGATATCGCTCACGGTCTCGCGCAGGTGCTGGTCGTTCTTCATGTCCCGCTCCATGGTCTTGAGGGAGTAGACGATGGTGGAGTGGTCGCGGCCGGAGAATTCCCGCCCGATCTCCTCCATGCTCATGCCGGTGACTTCCCGCAGGATATAGATGGCAACGCGGCGGGCAGAAGCCACATTGGCGTTGCGCTTGGTGCCCCGGATGTCGGCAGGGGACACGTTGAAGGTGCGGGACACCTCGCCGATGATCTTTTCGATGGTCACCGGCACCGGCTGGGTCTCGTTGAGGATATCCTTGATGGCGTTCTGCGCCACGCTGATCACCGGCTGGATGCCCTCCAGCATATAATAGGCGTTCAGCTTTTTCACTGCGCCCTCCAGCTGGCGGATGTTGTTTTTCAGGTGGTTGGCAATGAACTCTGCCACGTCCTCGGGCAGGTCCAGATGCAGCAGCTCTGCCTTGCGCTTCACGATGGCAACGCGGGTCTCAAAATCCGGCGGCTGCACATCGGCGGTCAGACCCCACTCAAAGCGGGTGCGCAGACGCTCTTCCAGGCTCTTGATCTCCTTGGCGGGGCGATCGGAAGCGATGACGATCTGCTTGTGGGCGTCATGCAGGGAGTTGAAGGTGTGGAAGAACTCTTCCTGCGTGGATTCTTTGCCCGCGATGAACTGGATATCGTCCACCAGCAAAAGGTCTGCCACGCGGTACTTCATGCGGAAGTCCTCGGTGCTGCCGGCGCGGATGGCGGCGATCAGCTCGTTGGTGAACTGCTCACAGGTGACGTACATGATGACGAAGTCGGGGTGGGTGCGCTTGATCTCGGTCTGGATGGCCGTCAGCAGATGGGTCTTGCCGAGGCCCGAGCCGCCGTAGATGAACAGCGGGTTGTAGGCGCCGGAGGGGTTGGCGGCAACAGCCTGCGCCGCAGCAAACGCAAACTGGTTGGAGGGGCCTTTGATGAAGTTCTCGAAGGTGAACTCGTAGTTGCCCTGCGGCGAGGCGGGGTTTGCCTCGTACTGCTGGGCCAGCACCACCTCGTGGGGCGGCGTGCTGGGCACCACGAGGGTGATGTCCACATCAAAGCCCAGCACCGTCTTGAACGCCTCCTTGAGCAGGCCGAGATAGCGGTCCGTCACGATCTTGCAGATGAAGTCGTTGCGCACCGAGAGGGTGATATGGCTGGAGTCCTCAAAGCTGATCGGCTCCAGTCCGTCGATATAGAGATTATATGTCGGCTCCGCCATCTGCGCTTTGCAGTAGCTCTGGGCAGCCTCTAAAACGTCCTTGAAAGAATCCATAGTACATCCACTCCATTGAAGTTTTCAACAATGCTGCTGATACTAGGTTAGTATACCACAAAAATCTCCCTGCGTCTATATTATATAAGGTAATTTATAATACATAAAAAAGACATACCTGCGTCTTGGAAATAGACTTGTGTCCAAGGCGCAAAAAAGACACAAGATATTGTGGCTGAAAAGTTTTCCACGGGGAACGGGTGAAAAAGTTGAAAGTTTCTCCACAAAGATTTTTCAAAAAAGTTTGCAGGAAAGCGAAAAAAATGCTTGACAGAATGCCATAGTGTGCGATATACTGTTGAATTGCAAGCCTGTCCCCATTTTGGGACCAGAATAGACCCCATATGGGGACGAGTTTTTACGGAGGATACGAACCATGAAGAGAACTTTTCAGCCCAAGAAGCGTCAGCGCAAGGAAGTTCATGGCTTCCTGACCCGCATGAGCACCAAGAATGGCCGCAAGGTCATCAACGCACGCCGTGCTAAGGGCCGCAAGAGCCTGACCGTCTGATCCTGAGCCTTATGCATCAGGTCCGGCGCAGAATGGAATATGCGCAAAAAGGCCGCTGATATTGGATTGGCGGTCTTATTTTTTTACCCGGCTTTCGGAAAAAGGCCGGAAAAAAGCGGCAGATAGTCGCATTGCCTAAAAAAACGGTCAAAGATTTGGCAGAGAAAACGCCCGGATGAGCTTTTCATGTCGGCGTTTTTTTGCTATACTGAACACTGAGCATTGCCTTTTTCCGGGTGATGCTCCCACATCACCTGAAGGGAGGCGCACAGGATGCGCTATCGTCCCATCCGCCGCAACGGCGAGTTTGGCCGCGTGTATGCCCGCGGCAAGTCCTATGTCAATCAGGCGCTGGTGCTCTATGTCCTCAAGACGCGGAGCAAGCGCACCCGGGTGGGCCTGACGGCCACCAAGAAGATCGGCCATGCCGTCCAGCGCAACCGTGCCCGCCGCGTCATGAAAGCTGCCATCGACGAGCATCTCGACTACAACATCGGCGGCTACGACCTCGTTTTCGTGGCCCGGGGCATGACCCCCCGGCTCAAGAGCTGGCAGCTCAGTGCCATCGTGGCCAAGCTTTTCGCACAGGCCGGACTGCCGGATAAGGCGAAGCAGCCGGGCGCAAAGCCTCCTGCCACCCTGCCTCCGGCCCGCAGACCCGAGGCGTGAGCATCTTTCAGAAGGCCCTGTGTGGGCTGATCCGGCTCTACCAGCGGTTTATCAGCCCGGGTCTGGGCCGGAACTGCCGCTTTTCCCCCTCGTGCAGCCAGTACGGCATCGAGGCCATCCGCACCCACGGCTGCCTCAAGGGGCTGCTGCTGACCGGATGGCGGATCGCCCGGTGCAATCCGCTGGGCCGCTGGGGCTACGATCCCGTGCCGGAGAAGGGCCGCTGGAAAAATCCGGCCCGGCACTTGTCGGCGTCGGCCCTGTTTTCCACAAGACACGAAAAATAAGTGGAAAATGAACCTCTCCGTCAATGCTTCTTTGAAAGAGCGCTGAAGCGGGGAAGACCTCTCCGTCACGCCTGCGGCGTGCCACCTCCCCTAATGAGGGGGAGGCTAAGAGGAAAAGCTATTATAATGCTTCTTGTGACGTGCTGAGCTGTGGGCGGTGCGTCCTACGATAAAAATAACCGTCCCGCACCACAGGCGGGGCAGAATGGACAGAGACATGAATATTTTGTACATCCTCGGTGTACCTCTCGGCTATGTGATGGAGTGGATCTACAACCTCATCCCGAACTACGGCTGGGACATCATCATCTTCACCATCGTCATCCGCCTGCTCAGCATCCCGCTGCAGCTCAACCAGCAGAAGAGCATGGCCAAGATGTCGGCATTCCAGCCGATGATCGCGGACATCCAGAAAAAGTACAAGGACAAGCCCGACAAGCAGCAGGAAGAGCTGATGAAGCTCCAGCAGGAATATGGCTATAAGCCCACGGCCGGCTGTATGCCGATGCTGGTCAACTTCCTTGTCATGTTCGGCGTCATCGAGGTCGTGTACCGCCCGCTGCAGCGCATCTTCCACATCGGTGCGGACGCCATCAATGCCGCAGGCAGTGCCATGGAAGCTCTGGGCATCAGCTTCACGCAGGTGACGCGGGACACCAACATCATCGCGCAGGTGCTGGCAGGGGAGAGCAGCGTCACCTCTGTGTTCACCGCCGACCAGCTGAGCACCATCACCGAGTTCGGCAACCACATGGATTTCTTCGGCATCGACCTGACCCGTGTGCCCCAGTATAGCCTGGCAGCGGACAACCTGCCCCTGCTGATCTTCCCCATCCTCGCAGTCGTTACCATGTTCATCTCCACCCACATCAGCATGAAGGCCTCCGGTCAGGAGATGCAGGGCAGCATGAAGCTGACCATGTATATGATGCCTCTGATGTACGTCTTCTTCTGCTTCACCGTGCCCTGCGCATTCTCTCTGTACTACGTCATTTCCAACATCGTCATGACCGTCCAGACCCAGATCATGCGCAAGATCTATGACCCTGAGAAGATGAAGGAGCAGGTCAAGGCCGAGATCGCGTCCCGCAGGAAGGAAGAGAAGCGCGGCGTGAAGAGCACCACCATCAAGGTCAAGGACGAGAAGACCGGTGAGGTCGTGGAAAAGAATATCTCCGCCAGCGAGATGAACAAGCGCCGCCTCGAGTACGCCCGCCAGCAGGATGCGGAGCGCTATAAGGACGAGCGCACCGTCCCGCTGAGTGAGCTGGAACACAAAAAGGAGGATTGACGGTTATGATCCGTACTCAGGAAGCGACCGGCAAGACGGTCGATGAAGCGCGCATCAACGCCTGCGCTCTGCTGGGCGTGGAGAAGGACGACATCAACGTCAGCTACGAAGTGCTGGAAATGCCCCAGAAGACTGGTTTTCTGGGCCTGAAGCTCACCCCCGCCAAAGTCCGCGTCAGCGTTGAGCTGCCGGACGAGCCGGTGGCTGCGCCTGCTGCCCCGGCCGCTGCGCCTGCCTCCGTCGTGGAGGAAAAGGCTGCACCGGCTGAGCCTGTCGTGGAGGAGGCTGCCCCCGAAGCCCCCGTTGCTGAGGCCCCTGCCGCACCGGCAGAGGAGGCTGCCCCTGCCGAAGAGCAGGCCGCTCCCGCCGCCGAGGGCGAAGAGGTGGAAGTGCCCATCCGCATCGAGGAGAATGCCAAGGTCCAGGCCGCGGTGGACTACCTGAAGGACGTCATCGAGAAGATGGGCGTGCAGGATGTCAGCTTCAGCGCCGTGCAGAAGGGAGAGGCCACCATCATCCGTCTGAACGGCGAGAAGATGGGCGCCCTCATCGGCCGCCGCGGCGAGACGATGGAGAGCCTGTCCTATCTGGCAAGCCTTGTGGCCAACCGCCTCGAGGGCGATTACATCAAGCTGGGCCTCGATGTGGCCGGCTACCGCGACAAGCGCGAGAGCGACCTGACCGCACTGGCACAGCGCATCGGCACCAAGGTGCGCCGCACCGGCCGCAGCTTTGCGATGGAACCGATGAACCCCTACGAGCGCCGCATCATCCACTCTGCCATCGGCAAGATGGAGGGCGTCCGCAGCGAGAGCAAGGGCGAGGGCCGTGACCGCCGTGTGGTCATCTACTCCACCGACCCCAACGCTGTGGCCGAGAGCGCAAATGCACGTCCCCGCGGCCCCCGCGGCGGTCGTGACCGCAACAGCAATGGCCGTGGCGGCAGCTACCATCGCGGCGGCAACGGCGGCCGGAATGGCCGCGGTCCCCGCAGCGGCGGTCCTCGCAGCAGCTACCGCTCCAATGTGCCCGAGCGCACCTACACCCCGCGTGACGCCGAGAGCGCTGCCCCCGTGGCACCCAAGCGCACCGAGCGTGTGGATGATTTCGCTGATCTGAGCTTCGGCAAGATCGAGCTGTAAACGCAAATCGATAAGACCCTCTCCCGCAGCACGGACGCTGTGGGGGAGGGTCTTTTTGCATAAAAGGAAATACTATAAATTTACCTGTTCTTTTCGTGAAGATGGTTTACGATAAAAAGCATTTGTGAGAGAATCGTTTCGGAAGAAAAGTCGTTCTTATCGGAAAATTGGAGAATATGTCCAATTCTGAGAGAAATTTTTCTCCTACTTGTACATTGTAAAACAGGGCAGGCAAGTTTTATACTAAAGCTACAAGTGCTTCGGAATCTATACCAAGCCGAAAAGAGAGGAATTACTATGGAACAGAATAAGATCTCCCGCCGCAATTTCCTGCGTGTGGCCGGTGCATCGGCCACTGCCGCCGCAATGGGCGGTCTGGCCCCTGCCGCTTCGGCAGCCGGCATCAAGGACCTGTGGAGCATGGACCTGCAGATCCTCGCCACCAGCGACACCCACGGCAAGTTTGACCCGTGGGATTACGCTGCCAACAAGGCAGACGCCTCCGGCAGCGTAGCCCAGCAGGCCACTGCCATCAAGGAGAACCGCACCAAGACCACGCTGGTCGTGGATGCAGGCGACACCATTCAGGCAAACTCTGCCGAGCTGTTCCTGAACGACGATGTCCACCCCATGATCGCTGCCCAGAACGCCATCGGCTATGACATCTACGTCACCGGCAACCACGAGTACAACTATGGCATGGCCACGCTGGAAAAGGTGCTCTCCCAGCAGAAGGCAAAAGTCCTGACCGGCAACGTCTACAGCCCCGAGGGCAAGCCTCTGGCGGATGGCTACACCATCATCAACAAGGGCGGCGTCAAGATCGGCGTCATCGGCATGGTCACGCCCAACATCACCCGCTGGGATGCCAAGAACCTCGAGGGCTGGACCGTCACCAATCCCGTGGACGAGAGCCGCAAGATCATCGACAAGATCAAGGATGAGGTGGACGTCATCCTCGGCGTCATGCACATGGACACCGACAACGAGTACGGCGTCTACGGCTCCGGCGTCACCGATCTGGCCAACGCCTGCCCGGAGTTCGACGTCATCGTCGCCGCCCACGGCCATAGGAGCATCCCCAACATGATGATCAACGGCGTGCTGGTGGTGGAGAACAAGAACGCCGGTGCCACCGTCTCTGACATCCACATCTACCTCCAGCGCGACTGGACCGGCAAGTGGAAGGTGAAGGACCGCACCTCCGAGAACCTGACCATCAAGGACTACGCTCCCGACCCCGAGCTGACCGCTCTGCTGGCTGAATACGACCAGCGCGCCAAGGACGACGCTGTCACCCCCATCGGCCAGCTGGTCGGCGGCGATCTGGCCCCCGAGAACGAGATCGACTGCCTGCCGCAGGCCATGGTGCAGGATACCGCTCTGCTGGACTTCGTCAACGAGGTACAGATGTACTACACCGGTGCTCAGGTGGCAGCAACGTCCCTGACCTCCATGACCTCCCAGATGCGGGAGGGCACCATCCGCAAGTGCGACATGGCAAGCATCTACACCTACCAGAACACCCTGTACAAGCTGCAGATGAACGGCCTGCAGCTGCGCAAGTTCATGGAGTGGTCGGCTGCCTTCTTCAAGACCTGGGAGCCGGGCGACGTGACCATCGCTTTCGACTCCTCCATCCGCTACTACCTGTACGATGCCTTTGAGGGTGTCAAGTACGACCTCGACGTTTCTCAGCAGCCGGGCAACCGCATCCATAACCTGACTTGGATGGATGGCCGTCCGGTGGAGGACAGCGACGTCTTCGTGGTGGCCGTCAACAATTACCGTGCCACCACCCAGCTGCTGACCTATGCTGATATCTTCGCACCCGGCGACGAGCTGCCCAAGCTGCTGGAGATCGACGTGCGCGGCGATGTGGGCGGCGTCCGCGAGCTGCTGGGCGAGTACATCCGCACCGTCAAGGGCGGCACCATCGAGCCGCATGTGAACAACAACTGGAAGATCGTGGGCAACAACTGGAACGCTGCCGACCACCAGAAGGCTGTGCAGCTTCTGCGCGAGGGCAAGCTGGCTCTGTCGGAGAACGCCGACAGCCGCACCCTGCCCAACAAGGCTATCACCACGGCGGATATTGCCGCATTCTGATTTTTTCTTACACGCAGCGGGGCGTGCAGTCTTTCGGGGCTGCACGCCCTTTTTGCGCAGCATATTTCTTTTTTTGGCGGTTCGTGGTAGAATATACTGTATTCATCTGCGAACAAGGAGGGGAGAAGATGCAGCATTCGACCATTGCGGCCATCGCAACGGCCCCGGGCGCAGGCGGCATCGCCGTCGTGCGGCTGTCCGGCCCGGAAAGCTATGAGGTGGCGGAGAGGGTGTTCCGCCCGGCCAACCCGTCGAAGAAGGTGGCGGAGGCCAAGGGCTATACGGCCATGTTCGGCGCATTCGTGGAAGGGGAGGACGCTTTTGATGAGGGGGTGGCGCTGTTTTTCCGCGCACCCCACAGCTATACCGGCGAGGATGTGGTGGAGCTTTCCTGCCACGGCGGAAGCGCGGTGGCCCGGCGGCTGGTGGAAGCCTGCCTTGCAGCGGGCGCGCAGCCTGCCGCCCCCGGCGAGTACACCCGCCGTGCCTTTCTGAACGGCAAGCTGGGTCTGACCCAGGCGGAAGCGGTCATGGATTTGATCTCGGCAGACGGGCGGCAGGGGGCAGCGCTGGCTAACGCCGCGCTGGGCGGCGCACTGGCGAAAAAGATCAACGCCCAGAAAGCCCAGCTGACCGCCCTGCAGGCGCATCTGGCCGCTTGGGTGGATTTCCCGGAGGAGGATGTGCCGGAGCTGGACCCCGCCCACCTGCGCACCGTGCTGGGCGCAGTACGGGAGGAACTGGACGGCCTTATCCGCAGCTACGATGCCGGTGCGGTGCTGCGCGAGGGCGTGGACTGCGCCATCGTGGGACGCCCCAACGCGGGTAAGTCCACCTTGCTCAATCTGCTGGCAGGCTTCGACCGCGCCATCGTCACCCCGGTGGCGGGCACCACCCGCGATGTGGTGGAGCAGGCGGTGCAGCTGGGGGATATCCGGCTGAACCTCTTCGACACCGCCGGTCTGCGGGAGACCGAGGACGCGATTGAAGCCGAGGGCATTCGCCGGAGCTGGAAAAAGCTGGAAGAAGCCGGGCTGATCCTTGCCGTCTTTGACGGCTCCGAGCCACCCAGCCGGGAGGACTTGGCGCTGGCGCAACGCTGCGCCGGTCGCCCCGCCATCGCCCTTGTGAACAAGGAGGACAAGCCCACCCGGTTTGATGCGGAGCTCATCGCCCCCTATTTTGCCATGGTGCTGCCGGTCTGCTGCCGGGAAGAGGGAAGCCGCAAGGTCATCGCCGCTGCGGTGGCACGGCTGCTGGGCACCGGCAGCATCGACCCCCACGCCGCCAGCCTGTCCGGGCAGCGGCAGCTTTCCGCTGCTCTCCGCGCCCGGGACGCCGTAGCCGGTGCACTGGATGCCGCCGCCGGCGGCTTTGGACTGGACGCCGTCTCGGTCTGCGTGGACGACGCGCTGGATGCCCTCTGCGACCTGACCGGCGAAAACGCTTCGGAAGCCGTCATTGAACAGGTGTTCGAGAGGTTCTGTGTGGGAAAGTAAGAGCGGGAATGTTCTCTTTTGACACCAAAAGAGAACCAGAAAAGTGCCAGCGATTTCGACGCG
>OKUA01001080.1_pt1 | contig 16477 bp, 10 predicted proteins | sample 1606501 | NCBI WGS metagenome assembly OKUA01 (sample SAMEA3879608, study PRJEB24766) | human gut metagenome | biome: human-associated habitat; feature: feces | place: USA | collected 1985/1987
AAAGCATATTTTAAAAAGTTAGAAGAATATGTTGGAAAAAAATTAAATATTGTTTCAAATAAAAATGAAATAACAATTATATATGATGTTGAGACATCTTATGTCTTGCAAGAAGAAAAAGAAATATTTTATTTTTATTGCATACAAAGGAATGAGCGTATAAAAATAGCCGAATATTATTCAGAAAAAGAAATGGAAACAAATTTTGCAATTGCAATAAAAGGTTTTTTTAGTGAAGGAATAGATTACAGTGGTTTAGAGAAAATAGAAGGTGTGGTAAAACTTTCAGATGTTAATGAAATAATGAAGGTACATATTGGTGAAAGTTATTACTCAATTATGAATCCACAAAAATTAAAAATTAATTTAGAGGAAAAAGGGTCAAATAAATATAATATTTATTTGCTTGGACCAAATGGTGAATGTGAGTATATCGAAGAAAATGAAGAAGCTCCGTTTGTGTTTGAAAGATTTTATAATGAAGCGGTGTATTTAAAAGTGATATTAGAACGAGTTAGAGGGTATGAAGCAATATTTGAAGAAACATTAAGTGAAAAAGAGATATATGATATTATTAAGTAAAGTGTGTCGTAATTGATGAGAACAAGTGACATAGGAGGTTCAGAAAAAACTTAAAAAATACAGAAATAGGAAATAGTGGAGGAAAGTATAATGACAGTAGAAGAAGTGAAAAAGATTATTGATGAAGAGAGTTTAAAAGGAGGAAATCTGTTTGAAAAAAGGGAAAATAAAGAGAATGAAATGGTAATTATGAATGTTGCAGAGCAATGGTTGGTATATGCAACTGATGAGAGAGCAAGTAAAATAACAGGTTCAGAAAAAAAGTTTAAAACAGAGGAAGAGGCATTAGATAATTTTATTACAAGATTAAGGGCATTAAATGTATTAAAAAACTGAGGTAATTTACGGAAGTAATACGTTTAATGGTTCAGTTATCTACGGAAGAAAAATTACGCTTTATACACGCAATGTGCTTTTAACATTACCAACTTAAAAATTGACATAAAAATGCAAATACGATAAAATTTTGCGTATAAAAGGGCACACTTATGGAAACGTAAGGTCGCAAAGCTAGAGTCTAACACGGAGTAACATTTATGTAATGACAGATCGGCTGCAACATCCGGTAATATCGGACGCTGCAGCCTTTTTGTATATAAAATTTTACTAAAAGGAGATTATAGTAGATTGGCTTCATATAAAGGAAAAGCAGCAGTTGAAGGATGGGGGAAAGGAGGAGCAATACAGTATGAACTTTCGTCAACGGTAGAATTAGAAAGATTAGGATTATTAAGAGAAATAAACTAGTATGGAGGTCAGAAGATGAAAATAGAGGATGCAAGAAAAATAATACAAGAGGAAAGTCTTCAAGGTTACAATTTATGCGAAGAACGAGAAAATAGAGAAAATGAAGTAGTGCTTAAGAAAGAAAATGAAAAATGGATAGTATATGTGACGGATGAACGTGCTAGTAAAATTACTAACTCAGTTGATAAGTATAATACGGAAACGGAAGCAATAGAGGATTTTATAGAAAGGTTGCGGGCAGATAAAGTACTATGCGAGTTGTAAAAGAAATAGTATTTACATAATTGAAAAATGTTGTTACACGCAATGTGCTTTTAACATTACCAACCTAAAAATTGACGTAATAATGTAAAGAGGAGCATCGTAATGGAAGATAGTGAAAAGGTTATTGTAAATTTTGTGAATGAAAATAATGGAAAAAGACATGAATTGGAAATCCCCTTGAATATAACAGCAAAAGCTCTGGTGACTGCATTAAACAAAGCATATAATCTGCAAATTGATGAAGCCAATGAGAATGAATGTTATATGGCCTGTGAGCAGCCAATTGCATTTTTGAAAGGAAACAGGATGCTTGAGGATTTTGGTGTTAGGAATGGTTCGACAATTATATTTGGGAGAAAATGAAAATGGAAAATTATGGATGGTCAATAGAATTAAATCCGGGATATGTTCTGATAATAGGGAATGCACATGATGCACATATACAGCTTGACAGTGCATATGGTAGAGCTGTGAGAGTAGGATTGCAGGTGAAAGATGATATATCATGTGCTATGTTATCGGAATATAGTTCGTCATACAACACATTAGTAAATGGAAAAAGTATTCAAAGGATTGCAACAGTAAAAAATCATGATTTCATATCAATAGGAGATTTTACTGCATATTACAATAATGGAAAAATTTTCTTTGATTATGGAGCTATCAGAACAAATGGAGTTGAGGTCAGACCGGAGAGCTTGGATATACATACAACATATCCTGTCTTTATTCGTAATACGCGAATACAGGCAAAAAGAGATAAAACTCCAATAGAAATATTAGATCCGGGCACTATTCCGACAAAACCGGAACTCAATCTGGTTACTTCATTGATGCCTTCGATTATTATGTTTGCTTTGGTAGTGCTGCTTAGAGGAGTGATGAGCAAGTCAAATGGAGCTTTTGTTGCATTTAGTATATGTTCCATGGGTGTTGGAGTCTTTACATCCATATTTGGTATTATAAATAAACAAAAGAAGTATAAGAAAGACCTTGTAAAACGAAGAGACACATATCTTGAATACATAGCAAAAAAACGTAATGAGATAGAAGCTGCAAGAAGAGAGGAGTTAGATTGTCTAAATGCTCAGTATTATAGCATAGAGCAGGATATTGAACATATAGAGAATTTTGACCCGGTATTATTTGATCGTATATCTACAGATGAAGATTTCCTTGAAGTGTATCTGGGGAGGGGAAACGTTGAGTCATTGCGACAGGTAGACTATAAAAAACAAGAGAAACTTGAGGTTGGAGATGATCTTAGCAGTCTGCCTGAGCATGTGGCAGGAGAATATATGGATATTGAAAAGGCGCCGGTTGTGATGAGTCTGAAGGATGCTAATGCGGTGGGGGTTGTCGGAGATGCGGATTCGTTGTATTCGATGATGAAGAATATGATTATGGATATTATCAGCAGACAGTATTATGGTGATATCTGTATATATGCATTACTTGATGATAATATCGGAAAGTATAATTGGCTTAGGGGAATAAAAGCTTTGAATAGCTCGAATGGCAATAGAAATATAGTTTGCGATCAGGAAAGCAAAAACAGAGTATTTGAAAATTTGTATAAAGAGCTTTCTATACGTAAAGATGAAAAAGTACATGGCAGATTTAATATAATAATTGTAATGCAGGACTATGGCATAAAGAGTCATCCTATTTCAAAATTTATAGAGCATGCATCAGAGCTCGATACTGTTTTTATATTTTTTGAATCAAAGCCGTCTTTGCTGCCATTATATTGTAGCAGAATAATTGATATATTCGACAATGAGAGTGCCATGATATATGATTCGGTCAATAAGACGCAAAAGAAATATTTTGAGTATGAGAATATACCTGATTGGCGTGTACAGAAGGCGGTCAGCATTTTGGAACCGGTGGAGTGTGAAGAAATAAGCCTGGCAGGCTCTTTGCGTAAGAACATATCTTTGTTTGAGCTGCTTGGAATCAACTCGGTGCAGGCATTGAATTTGAAGGAGAGATGGAATTCATCAAAAATATATGAAACAATGGCAGTTCCGTTGGGAGTAAATGTGAAGGATGAGATTGTTTATCTAAATCTGCATGAGAAATTTCACGGTCCGCATGGGCTTGTGGCCGGAACAACAGGCTCAGGAAAAAGTGAGATTTTGCAGACGTTTATACTTGGCGCAGCAACGCTATTTCATCCGTATGAAATAGGTTTTGTGATAATTGATTTTAAGGGTGGAGGAATGGTTAATCAGTTTAGAAAGCTGCCTCATTTGATTGGTGCCATAACAAACATTGATGGAAAGGCAATAGACAGATCACTCAGGTCAATAAAGGCTGAACTGCTGAAAAGACAGAATCTGTTTGCACAGCTCAATGTTAATCATATAGATAAATATATAAAGGCATATAAAGAGGGACAAGCAAAAGTGGCATTACCACACCTTGTCATTATTGTAGATGAGTTTGCTGAGTTAAAGGCAGAGCAGCCGGAATTTATGAAGGAGCTGATTAGTGCAGCCAGAATAGGACGAAGTCTGGGAGTTCACCTGATACTGGCAACACAAAAACCGGCAGGACAGGTTAATGACCAGATTTGGAGTAATTCAAAGTTTAAATTGTGTCTTAAAGTACAGACGCAGGAGGATAGTAATGAAGTCTTGAAATCTCCTTTAGCAGCAGAAATAAAAGAACCGGGCCGGGCTTATTTGCAGGTCGGAAATAATGAGATATTTGAATTGTTCCAGTCGGGATATTCCGGCAGCCCCGAGAGCATAAATGGTGAAGATGATACACCGTTTGATATATATGAACTTGATTTTTCGGGAAAAAAGAATTTGGTATATAAGCATAAGCTCGAGAATTCAGAGCAGTCAAGGTCACAATTGGAGGCGGTTGTCGAATATGTAGATAAATACTGTAAAGCCGATGGAGTAAAAAAACTGCCGGATATATGTCTGCCTGCGCTGGAAGAAGTGATAGTATATGATGCTGAACTGGCACATAATGATACCCCTCTTTCTATGACTGCTGTAATAGGAATATACGACGATCCGGACAGGCAGAGACAGGGGCGGACAGTAATAGAGATAGGTAACAAAAATACTATTATCATAGGAGCATCGCAGTTTGGCAAGACCAATCTTCTCGAATTGATAGTGAGGAATCTGGCAGAAAACTATTCACCGGAAGAGCTTAGCATATATATTATTGATTTTGCATCAATGGTACTTAAAAATTTTGAGAAGCTGGCTCATGTAGGAGGTGTAGTATGCCCATCTGACGATGAAAGGTTGAAGAATCTGTTTAAATACCTGAGTGAACAGATAGAAGAAAGGCGTGAAAGACTGCTTGAAGCGGGAGTAAGCTCATACACATCATATCGCGAGGCGGGATTTACAGATATACCTCAGATAGTGGTACTCATAGACAATTATACTGCATTAAAAGAACTGTATCTGCAGGATAGTGACATACTGCTCAATCTGTGCAGAGAAGGTGGCTCTGTAGGAATAAGTTTCATTATTTCAAATTTACAGACAACAGGACTGGGATATAAGTATCTGGCAAACTTTTCCGGCAGAATAGCTATGTTTTGTAATGAATCAAGTGAGTATATGACTCTTTATGGAAGCTGTAAACTCAGACCGGATGAGACTGCTGGCAGGTGCCTGACAGAAATTGATGGGGAAATATACGAGTGCCAGACATTTTTAGCGTTTGAGGGAACTAAGGAAATTGAACGTGTTAATAATATGCATGCATTTGTAGATCAGATAAATGCTGTATATGGGGATATCACTGCTGACAAGATACCGGAAATTCCTGAATTGCTCACACCGGACTATGTGGATCACACATTCAGAAGAAAAAATGATGAGAATATTATAGGAATTGCATACGACACAGTCGCCCCGGTTTACACAGATCATAATAAATGCAATATCATAACTATCTCCGGAGCTGATAATATGGGCAGAACAAATTTTATAAAATATTTTGCGTTGCAGATGTTAAACAGCGAAATAGATACTCATATATATATAGCTGATGATTTCAGGCGCAAGCTGTCTGATATCGGTCAGGAAAATGTAAGCTATGATCTGGATCCGGATGAATTTATACAGAAAATAATAATGATAGAGGTTCTCTTAGAGGAAAAATATAAGAGACTCATCCATCAGGAAAATCCGGAAAAAGAAAACACCCTGATCATAATAAACAGTCAGGAGGTATATACAGCGATATCAGATAGCAAGGATGCTCTTAATGCTCTTAAAAATATTATGGGCAAATATAAGGTATTAAATGTGTATCTCCTGTTTGGGGCAGTACCAAATGCACAGATAGCATATGGTTCGCCTGATATATATAAAATGATGAAGGAGACTAAAAGCATACTGTTTTTTGATAACCTGGATAATTGCAAGATAGTGGATATACCGCTGGCTATAAAGAGAAAGAATCAAAAGAAAATCGAACCGGGTGATGCATATTATATATTCGAGGATGAGGTCAGTAAGGTAAGGATACCACTGGTCTCAGATTAAATACGGTATATTAGCACCTCATAGTGAAGGGGCAGTAATGATAACGATAATGTTAGAGTTGCAATAGAAATTACGGTGAGAGTTATATAGGTGTAGAACGTATGGAATTATAAAAAACATTAAAGCTAATGTAGAAAAAATGAAGAATATTATTATGAGGGAAAATTTCCAAAACAGCCCTGATAGATTTTGTGGGAAATGATAAAACGCTCTATGCCTGCTTTTGAAAAGATATACAAAAAATATAATAAATAATAGTTATAAAAAAATAATCCGAAAAAGCGTCGAAAATTGTCTAAAAAATATGTAATTTTCGGCGCTTTTATTATGCAGTTTTCACAAAGCTGTCTCCGTGTGACCGTTGTGTGACCATTGTTTTGTATAATGGAATGAAGAGTGGGAATATAAATAAAATCGTAACGGAATAGTTACAAAAAATACTATAGAAAAGGAGATATGAGAGTGTTTAATAAAAAACTTAACAGGTTACTAGCAATCATGCTAGCTTCTGTAATGGGTGCGACATCGCTTCCGGCAACACAGGTAAGTGCTGATACACCCTCTTCAGAGTATGATATATCTAACGACGCAGCTTCGGATGATATATCTGACAGTAAAATTCCAGATGAACAGGATTCGGATAATAATGCCACCGAGGAAAAACAGCCACAGCAGCTGACGGTAGAGTATACACCGGCGGATGATATTTATGTGGGGAACAAAGTTGTTCCGGTGGTAAAATCCGACAGGGCGGATGCAGCCGTTGACAATTTAAAATACACTGTTGTAGAAGGCAAAAATCTGATTGAAAAGGATACAGACTTTGCATCAAACGGTATATGGACAGCAAAGGATACCGGAACTGTAAGGATAAAGGTGACAAAAGCAGAAGATGACAAATATAAGTCAGCAGAGGCAGAATATACTGTTACCATCAAAGAATATGATTACAGCAGTATGAATAACAGCCTGACAGGGACAATGCTGCAGGGTACAAAATTTTATGTAGAAGCACCTACATTATCGCTGGCAAGTGACAATCAGGCGGTATATGTGGTTAGAAAAGGTGATGAATGGATTGAAGCTGATAAATATCAGCTTATGCCACAGCAGGGTGATAACAGACAGACTCTTGTAATAGCACGTAAGGACAAGGAAAGCGGAGCTATCACAGATATTGGAAGTCTGCAGCTCGACTACAAATATGATACACAGCCTCCAAAGATAACATTGAATCCAAAGGAGGATGATAAACCTGCTTTCACAAAGGATGCTGTGGATTATTATGGAAATGTCAGAAAAGTAGACATGAATATCCACGATGTCTCTTTGGATGATGGTTCCACACAGCTTTGGGTAAAGGTTGATGACCGGGAAGAATTCGATGTATTTGATGTCGATAATGCCCAGAAGCTGATTGATGCAGGAATAGAGTATAGTGACTGGATCGTGACAGGGGCTGATTATAGCAGCTGCATCACATTTGGTACAAAAGCGGATGAGGAACACAAATATCAGATAATCGGAATGTATGCGAAGGATCAGGCGGAGCATGAGTGTAATGATACAAGCTCAATAGAGCAGCCGTTTTATGTGGATAGAAAAGCGCCTTCAGGTACTATTGGATATGATGCTGATTTAATAGACGAGCAGAATATGGCCAGTCAGCAGGCAACAAATGTATATGGACAGCTGGAGGATATCAGCGGAATAAAGCAGGCATTCTACTATGTGAATAAATCAGATGAAAGTGGCAGTATTTTAAATGATGAGCAGGTAAAAGCGCTTGATGATTCAGCATGGAAGCCGTTAGAGCTTATTGAGGATACATATGATGCCCGATATAAGTACAAGATTAATACATCTGATCTGAAGGATACTTCATATAACGTATATGTAAAGGCCCAGGACAATTGTAATGGCGAGACAGCATTTTTCTCCACATCGAAGCTGGTTGTTGATACCCTGCCACCGGAGCTTACAGTGTCTCAGGATACCATGACAGCAGCCGATGAAAAAGGCTGGCATAAGGATGATATAAGCTATATAGTTAAGGCTGATGACAGCTTATCAGGAATTAAGAGTGTTGAATACACTGTATTTGATGGGAAAAGGAAAATTGTATCAGGACAGACTGTTGAGCTTGACGAGAGCGGGGAAGGAAGGATAACCATTCCGGCAGCAGAGCAGTTTAACGGAATTGATCTGATGCTTTCAGTAAAGGCAACTGATTATGCCGGTCTTAAGACAGAGGTTAAAGGTGACAGCTTCAAGTTCAGCATGGACAGTCAGTCACCTGATGTCAGTATAGAGCCGGAAGCGGGCAAAAACAGAAAATATTTCAATGATGATGTCCGTATAAAAACAAGTGTAGCTGACAGCATTTCAGGTGTTGTATCAGCAAAATACCAGATAGTGACAGATGATCAGTCAGTATCGGATGATGAAGGTGCATGGAATGAGCTTGATGAATCAGGAATCATAAATGTATCGGCTGAGGCTTATCTGGATAAAAAGGTAGATGTATATGTTAAAGCTGTTGATGAGGCAGGAAACGTGACTGTAGCGGATTTGACAGCAAGCGGCAGCCAGCCATTTTATATTCACAAGGCAGCGCCTGTAATAACAGTGACATATGGTACACCTGAGCAGCCGGATCCACAGTGCATCAGCAGTGTAAAAGGCACTGAGTATTACAGGGAAAACAGGATTGCAACCATTTCGGTAAAAGAGAATGAGCTTTTCTTTGACCCAGATGAAACAAAAATCAATGTAAAGGTTGATGGAAATGAACAGACACAGTCAGATGCGTGGTCTGAAAAGTCATACTGGGTAAAGACAGGCGAGGGAGCAGAAGCTGTTTACAGTAAGCAGCTTGTATTCAATGCAGGACACAAGTATGAGCTGAGTGTCAGTGCAAAAGATTTGTGTGGTAATTCAGATAATGGATTTGAGATAGAAGGAGACAAATCAGCAGAGTTTGTAATTGACGTACAGTCGCCGACAGGAAATATCAGGTTTGACGGACTTTCAACAGGCATGGATACCGTGTGGGATTTATTGCTGCCAAAAGACAAATATGAGATTTCAAGATTTGCTGCCAAGAAGGTCAATATTGCCGGACAGCTTAGAGATGAGCATGGCGGCATCAAGTCAGCAGAGTATTTCGTTTCAGCAGAGGATGCAATAATTGACGTAGACAGTATTCAGGAGGCTGACTGGAAGACACTTGACAGCCTTAATGAGGATGGCACCTTCAGTGAACCGATAGAATGCGAGAACAAAAACTGCGTGGTATATGTCAGGGTTACAGATTTAAGCGGTAATGTTTCATATATCAGCACAAATGGATTGGTAGTTGATACATGCGCACCGGCAATATCAGTCATCACACCTGAGACAGCATCAGGAGTGTACAGTGCAGATGTGCCGGTAAGTATAGAGGTATCAGATGAGAATGCCACAGGAGTTGCATCAGGAATAAAGAGCGTAAACTATACGGTAACAAATATGGGACAGCCGACACAGGATGGAACATTATATAGCTATGATAAGACAGCAGCGGGCTTAAAAGACCTGGAAAATCATGTAACAGAGCAATTTGACATAAGCGCGGCTTTAAACAACAGTAATGAAGTGCGTATAGATGTTACCGCAACAGACAATGCAGGAACGGCATACACAGTAACAAAATACATAAAAATAGATACAACAGCACCAACAGTGCAGGTAAGCTATGACAATAACAGTGCAGATACATCATTTGGAGACACAGCATACTTCAAAGCACCGCGAACAGCAACCGTAAAAGTAACAGAGCGTAACTTTGATGCATCAAAGGTAGCAGCGGAAATAAAAGCCGCAGCAGGTAAGGCACCTGCTCTTTCAAACTGGAGCACAGAAGGTGGAAGCGGTAACGGTGATGATACAGTACATGTTGCCACAATATATTACGGACATGATGACGATTACACATTTGGAATCGGAGTAAAAGACATTGCGGGAAATGCCGCAGCAGGAGTGGATTATGCAAATTCACTTGCACCGACAAAATTTACAATTGATACGACAGCACCTGTTATTTCGGTAGTATATGATAACAACAGTGCATCAAACGGAAACTATTATAATAACAAGAGAACAGCAACTGTGACAATCACAGAGCACAATTTTGATACAAGCAGAATAGCACTGAGCATGACTGCGCAGGATGCAGGAAAATCAGTAGCAGCACCGGCATTTGGAAGCTGGTCAGATAATGGTGATATACATACGGCAACATTAAGCTTTGATGCGGATGCCACATATACATGGTCACTTGCATATACAGACAAAGCCGGCAATAAGGCAAAAGACCTTGCAAAGCAGGAGTTCTGCATAGATACGACAAAGCCTGTTGTAACAATCAACGGAGTAACCCCGGGCTCAGTAAACAATAATTCAGGAAATATGTCATTTGTAATAGAGTGCACAGATACTAATCTTGAATACTTTTCACCGGTGCTTACAGTTGAGGTATATGAAAATAGCAGATTCGTAAGAAAAACGATTACCGGAAATGTGATATCAATTTCAAACGGACAACGTGTAGAGTTTAGAAATCTCAATGAGGATGGAGTGTATTCACTGACATGCCATGCACAGGATAAGGCCGGAAATTCTTATGAAACAGTCAATATTATAGATGCAGGCGGAAAGCAGGTGACAGAGACTGCAGGGCAGGGAGGAAAATTGTTGGATTTCTCCATAAACAAAGGCGGTTCAATCTTCTCGCTGGATGACAATACGATGAAGCTTGTAAAGGATTACTATGTGCAGAAGGTATACCATGATGTGGTAGTCAGAGAGATAAATCCGGATGAAGTTACCAGCTGTACTGTCAAAGTAAATGGAAAAGCACTTAAGCAGGGAACAGACTTCTGTGTGAATAATGTAAGTGAAAGCGATGGCTGGCATAAGTACGAATATGTGATATCAAATGCGGTATTTGAAAAAGAGGGTCAGTACAATATCGTTGTGGAGACAAAGGACAAAGCAGATTCAGTTGCCTACAGTGATGTGAAGAGTGTAAATATTGAATTTATTGTGGACAAGACAGCACCTACATATACATTGACAGGTGTAGATAAAAACAATGAAAACTATATTGGCTCAAAGAATGCAGTATTGATGCCGAAGGATGATGGTGGAAAGCTTGGACGTGTAAAGATTACTGTAGTGGGCAAGGATGACAAAGAAAAAAAGGTTATCAAGGAAATGTCGGGAGACGATATGCTTGACTATCTGGACAAGCATGACGGAAAGATAGAGTTTGAAGTACCTAAGGAGGTGCTCTCTGCAAAAGACGGTGATTCAAGGCTTATGGTAGAGTGTGCAGACTGTTCTGTTGACGAAGGTGGAAAGACCAATGAAGTGAAAAAAATATATGGTAAGGATACAGAAGCAGATACAGAGATTGCCGAAGATGATGTACCTATGGAATCAAATTCGTCAGATGTCAAATCAGTAGAAACAAATAATGATAAGGCAGTATATATAATTGGAGCAATATTATTATTTGTACTTATAATTGCGATATTGATAATCGTTTATTATATGAGAAAAAAGATGAAAGAAAAGAAAGACAATGATGAGCAATAAGATAATTACCTATGTATTTACATTACCATGTGGTGGTGTGGGAAAAACAACAATGTCTGTGGCATGCGCGAAAGCGCATGCCCTTCAAGGCAGACTTGGCAACGAAGATTTTGAATTCTGGGAGGAGTGTGTATGAGATTTGAAATAGCAGCTGACACGGACAGAGGAATCGTAAAAGAAACTAATCAGGATAGTCTGCTGGTAAAGTGTTTCTCAACATGCAAAGGAGACATGGCATTTGCAGTATTATGTGACGGCATGGGCGGCTTATCGAAGGGTGAGCTGGCCAGTGCCACTGTAGTCAGAGCATTTGACAGATGGAGTGACGAGCAGCTGCCTGAGCTTTGCAAATCGTCGAACCCGGATATTGACAGTCTGATTCTGGAAAGACAGTGGGATGAAGTAATACAGCAGCAGAACGAAAAAATAAAAGCATATGGCAAAGCACATGCAGTAAACATGGGAACAACAGTGGTAGCGCTGCTTGTCACGCAAAAAGCCTACTACATTATAAACGTGGGCGATTCCAGAATATATAGCCTTTCAGACCATATAGAAAGGCTTACGACAGACCAGACATATGTACAGCGGGAAATTATGAATGGAAATATGACACAGGAGCAGGCTATGAAAGACCCGCGAAGGAATGTACTGCTGCAGTGTGTCGGAGCATCAGCAGAGGTAAAACCGGAGTACAGGACCGGGGCAATGAAAAATGGAATGTCACTTCTGCTTTGTTCAGATGGCTTCAGGCATGAGGTATCAGAACAGGAAATCTATGAGATGCTGAAACCGGCAGCAGCTGTAGATGGGCAGAATATGCACGACAGACTGGAGCAGCTCATCAGACTCAGCATGCAAAGAGGAGAGCGCGATAATATAACAGCAGCGCTCATAAAGGCACAGTAGGAGGAACAGATGCTTGAAATAGGCTCTTTAATTGACGGAAAATACAAGATACTAAACGAAGTTGGACACGGCGGAATGAGCGTTGTGTACCTGGCTATGAATGAAAGGGCAAACAAACAGTGGGCCATAAAAGAGGTCAGAAAGGATGGAGTAAAGGATTTTGAGGTGGTAAAGCAAAGTCTTGTTGCGGAGACCAATATGCTCAAAAAACTGAGTCATCCCAGTCTTCCTGATATTGTCGATGTCATAGATGAGGATGACAGATTTCTTATCGTAATGGATTATATAGAGGGAAATTCTCTCAAGACAGCATTGCAGGAGTACGGAGTCCAGTCGCAGAAAAATGTGATAAAGTGGGCCAAACAGCTATGCGATGTTCTTGGATATCTGCACTCACAGAACCCGCCAATCATATATCGTGATATGAAGCCGGCAAACATAATGCTAAAGCCTGATGGAAATGTGGTGCTTATAGATTTTGGAACAGCAAGGGAATATAAGGAAAATAACATAGAGGATACAACATGTCTTGGCACGATGGGATATGCTGCACCGGAACAGTTTGGTGGAATGGGACAGACAGACGCGAGAACAGATATATATTGTCTGGGAGCCACAATGTATCATCTTGTTACGGGAATGAATCCCTGTGAGCCACCTTACGAAATAAGGCCGATCAGAGAAATTGACCCAACATTGTCAGGTGGTCTTGAACGTATTATTACAAAGTGTACACAGCCGGATCCAAACAACAGATATCAGAGCGCAGCTGAGCTGATGTATGACCTTGAACACTATACAGAGATTGATGACATGTATAGGAAGAATCTAAAGAGAAAGCTTGCGGTATTTATCACCACATCAGTTTTGACGATGCTGCTTGGAACAAGCACAGTATTAAGCTATTGTGCGGCAGAACACAAAAAAAATGAAAACTATAACAGCATATTAAAAGAAGCGGATACCTATGACAATTATGACAATGGATACTACACGGCTATAGCCACCGATCCGACAAGGACGGAGGCATATCTTAAGCTGAATGACAAACTGACAGACGATTTTGTGCTGGACAGGGATGAGGCGCAGATATTGAACAGGCTGATGGTAGGTATAGATTGCAAGGACAACAATGGCCGGGTGCATACATATGATGTCATGGCAAAGCTGAAAGAAAAAAATCCAAAGGGATATGAGGATGTATGCTATAAGATTGGTGAAAGCTTTTTATTCTACTACGAAATCAATGTGGAAAAAGACAGATACTCCAGTGCGGCGCAGTGGTTCAAGGAAGCGAAGGAGAATCATCCGGAGGCAGGAATTTACTGTGAGATATCAGATTGTCTGACATTGATTAGCCAGTATGATGGAGCAAAGATAAAACAGACAGAAAAAACATATGAAGAATACAAAAAGCTATGGAAGCAAATAAATGAGCTATATGCAAAATCAGAGGATTTTGACAGCGTAGACGCAAAGATTCAGGTATGGAATGAGATAGATGATATAGTTGACACAAATATCACATCATTTATAGCAGTGACAGATAAGGATAAAGTTATGGATTTATTACAGACAATAAAGGACAAAACAGAAAAGCTGGATAAATCCATATTGCGTGAGCAGATAACAGGATTGCAGGACAATATAGACAAAACAATTGAGAAGGCACAGAGCGTGAAGGAGGAAAACAAAGATGACTTATAATCTGTACAGGATGATATTTTACGTATCCTTCACGGCATTTGCCATAATGCTTATAGCTTCAATAGTCATATTTATAGTGCTTGAAATACCGAAGGTCATAGGTGCACTTACAGGAAAATCTGCCCGGAAAGGAATTGCAGCAATTGTACGAAAGCAGACAGCGGGACATATTGACATAACATCGTCCGGTCCGATAGCACCGTCATATAATCTGGCAGGGGAGAATAAGAAAAAGCCGGGATATACACAAAAGATAGATGAAACTACTGTGCTGGCTGCACCGACAGAAGTATTGCAGGATGAAACCATAGTATTGGAAGATATAACCGAAAAGCTGCAGAAAACCAATATCAGGTTCGAAGTGACAAAGAAAATAGAATTTATACATACGACAGAATGTATCTCATAAGGAATGGAAAATAGCGAATGTCCAAATTAAAAGTAAGCATAAAAAAATCGACCGTTACTGCCATGATGAAGGCAGGACGAAAGGAAAGAATAAATGAAACCGAACTAAGCCAGCTAGCCAGAATAAAACCATGTGGAATCATGCATGTGACAAAAACAAAAAAAGACAGTGTCATATATACGTGCCCTGCAAATATAAATCTTACCGATAGATTGAAAAAAGCCGTAAGCAAATATGATTTCTTTTTCATGATGGAGCAGATAGTAATAATGGTTCAGGATGTATACAATAACGGACTGAACGTAAACAGTGTTCGTTTTAATATGGATGACGTATACATAAACGAGATGACAAAAGAGATGTACTTTATATATTTTCCGATAGTAGGAGGACAGGAAAGTGCAGATATTGTCGGGTTTATAGAAAACATAATTTATACAATGACACCTGTTATCAATGAGGATACGAATTATATATCCAGATTTATGTATTATGTCAGAAGCTTCCATGGCTTCAACGGCAATGCAATAGAAAAATATATCTCACGCGAAGAGCGTGCAGTTGTGAACGTGCTGAAAAACAAAGCAGTGACAATGCAGCAACAGATAATGCAGCAGGTAATGCAGGGCAGCATGGATGGAACTACAGTGTTGTCAGATGATGGCATATCCGTACAGCAGATACAGCAGATGCAACCGGTGAACTATCATTTTGCAAGTCTTACAAGGCAGGTAACAGGTGAAAAGATAGAGCTTGGCAAACCATCGTTTGTGCTGGGAAAGAATCCGGAAAAGTCAGATTATGCGGTAGCAGACAATACGAATATCAGCAGGGTGCATGCAGTGATAACCATGCGAAACGGACGTTATTATGTAATGGACCAAAATTCTACCAATGGCACATTTATCAATGGAAGGATAATAAAGGCGGGGCAGGAAACAGAGATATTACCGGGAGACTGTCTGATGTTAGCTAATGAGGAATTTATATTTAATGAATAGCTTTAAATATAAAAGGTGAGGAGAATAATACTATTATGGAACTAAAAGAATTAAGTCGCAGAATATCAAGGTACCGGGCAAATGTAGAAAATCTGCAGCTTGAGAAAAACAGGCTGCTTAATGAAATAGATGCTTTGGATCAGGAAGCATTGAAAATAAAGGAATATAAATGGCAGGCGCAAAACCGGTTTAAATGCAGAGTTGATAATATAGCCGGCATGGACAGATATAGCAGTCGTAATATAACAAATCTGAAGGGCAGACTTAAGAGTATTAATTCATTAAATGATGGAAAATCGTATGTAGCCAATGCGATGAATGCTATAGATTCAATGCTGAGAGATGTAGAGAATGCAATCAGGAGCAGAAATGACAGGATATATGAAATAAATCAGCAGCTGTGTACATATGAGGACAATATAGAGCAGCTGAGAATAAAAAAAAGAAGAATGGAGAGTAAGTAATGGGACAGTACAATTTAAGGTTTGAGCAGGAGGAATTTACAGAACTTGTGCGTTTATACTCAGAACTTGCAAAGATTGCAGATAGACAGATGAACGAATATCAGATGATACTTGATATTATAAACACAAATGCAGTTATAAGCGGTGAATTGCACGATAAGCTGGAAGTGTACGAGGATGCTGTTCATACATATCAGAGTATACTGGGAGAATCCTTCAGGG
>OKUA01001088.1_pt1 | contig 16383 bp, 16 predicted proteins | sample 1606501 | NCBI WGS metagenome assembly OKUA01 (sample SAMEA3879608, study PRJEB24766) | human gut metagenome | biome: human-associated habitat; feature: feces | place: USA | collected 1985/1987
AATGGCACTGAAAAAATACTCTCCCGATAATGCAGACGAGTACGCTTTGACAACGCTCGGCAAAGTAAATCTCCGTGCGGATGCCGACAAGAAAATCGGCGCTTTTTCAGGCGGAATGAAGCAAAGGCTCGGCATAGCACAGGCTATAGTCGGAGAACCGAAGGTGCTTATATTTGACGAGCCTACCGCCGGACTTGACGCAAAGGAGCGTATACGCTTCAGAAATGTTATTAGCTCTCTTGCCGCAGACAAAATAGTAATACTTGCAACTCATATCGTGACCGATATTGCGTATGTAGCAAAAACTGTCGTGCTTATGAACGACGGCAGGATAATAAAAACAGGAACGCAGGAGGAGCTTTGCTCCGATATTTCAGACAAGGTATGGGAAATAACCGCACAGAGTGACAAAGTAATGGACTATATGAACCGTATGCGTGTATCAAACGCAGTGTCTGACGGCAATAAGTATACCCTTAGAATAGTATCCGATGAATATCCCGAAAACGACGCTGTTTCAGTACCGCCTACACTTGAGGACGTATGTATATATTATTTCGGAGATATGTGATATGAAACTGTTTAAATATGAACTGAAAAAGAATATACTGCGGCTTCCCGTTCTGCTGTTGTTTGCGGCTCTTATACTTGTAAGCCTGTACAAGCACAATGAAACCGTTCAATTATACGGCACTCAGGATTATCTTGCCGACGGTCTTATGCGCAATATTTATCAGGCGTACAAAGGCGAGATTACCGATGAAAAAATACAGCGTATAGCCGCATACAGAAATGAAATGTCGGCTATTGTAAGCTCATCGGATTTCGACTATCCGACTACGCCTGATGACAGATATTATACCGGCTTTGCCTTCGGAGATAACGGGTCATCGGAAAAAGTTATCGAAGAAATGAAATATGCGATAGAATACATAAACAATATCATTGTGCTTAGAGAGAAAACACAGACCGCAATTGCATTTTACGAGGGTAAAAATGACTACAAGGTGAGAGAGGCTCAGCAGATTGAACGCCTGTACGGAAACCGTCATATAGACGTATACGGCAATTACGATACTTATGCACTTTACTTTGACTATGAGTTCTCTACCTTTATTTCGATGATAATGGTGCTGTTTGTATTTGCTCCCTCGTTTTCAAAGCAAAAGGCTATCAGCGATGACAAGATAATATGCGCCTGTGGAAAGGTCAAAAGCGTATTTTTTGCAAAGCATTTGTGTATGTACGCATTTTGTGCCGCCATTACGGTGATAATGACATTTACGGATATTTTATCCTTCGGCTGTCGGTACGGCATTGAATTTTTGGAGCAGCCGATATATGCAATACACAGCTTTACTTATGCGCCGCTTGACATAAGCATATTTACCGCAATACTTATTACGGCGTTTATGAGATTTCTGCTTACTGTGTTTATCGGTGAAATTGTACTGCTCATATCCTCTACCCAGAAAAACATCGGCATTTCCTATGCCCTGAGCTTTTGCGCAATAGGTGCGCTTATCTATCTGCACGGCTCTGTGCCATCACAATTCTCTCCTTTTTCTATGATATGTATGAGTAACTTTTTCACCGATGCGGAATTTGTTAATGTGCTGGGCTTCCCTGTGCTTAACATAATTTTCCTGCCGATACTTACAATACTTCTTTGCGTTACAGTAAATATTATTTGCTTTGCTGTCGCCTGTCCGCAACGTGCGATACAGCTTACCGGAAAAGCGAGGAGTAATGCTATATGAAAATATTTGTATATGAGATGAAAAAGATACTGGTAAAACAGTACGCAATAATAATTCTGGCAGCTGTAGTAATAGTAAGACTGCTATCTTCTCTGCCGCTTGCAAAGCAGACATACGGATTTGACTCTGCCACAGAGCGAGAGAAATATTTTGAGATAATCTCTCCGTTTATAGGAGCAGTGACCGAAGAAAAAACTGACCGTGCAGACGAGCTTGAAAATCAGCTGAAAACGGCAAGTCAACAATACGATAAGCTGATTGATCAGCGTCTGGAACACAAAATATCGGATATTGAATATTACGAGCAGATGAAGCTGTACGAACCGACGCTCAATATCAAAAAACAGATTGAAAAAACTGTCGAACAGGTACGGCAGGCGCAAGAACGCCAATGCGATATTCTGCCTGTAAGCTATATTCCCATAATATGTGATGCGTCGGCCGATTACCTTTTTGTACTTGCAATCTGTCTTATATGCAGTCTGAGTGTAATCACAGAGTATACAAGCAAAACAAGATATATCCTGTGTACTACTCCGGCAGGACAGTCACGCAGTATGGCGGCAAAAACGGCAGTTCTGCTCTTATCGGTCGCAGTGGCATCGGTTTTACTCTCGGCGGTTGAGGGATACTGCCTTTCAAAACAGCTTCCCTTTGAATACTGGGCATATTCCGCAAGAGGTATAGTGATAATGACGAACTGCACGGCAGAACTTTCTATAGGCGGCCTGTTTATTCAGACCCAGCTTATTAAACTGGTGGGAAGCATTTTTATCGCCTCGGTTGCAATTCTTATTTCCGAGCTTTTTAAAAGCTATGCCGCAAGCGTATTTTCGCTCGTAACTGTGCAGATAGTTGTCGACTATGTCGGCAACCGCTCAAATCTCAGCTATCTTCTGCCGACAGGGGCTATGCGTGGCTACGGTTATTTTTACGGCGATGTCACACCGACCGCCGAAAACAATTATATGCAGTTTTCGGGAGTGCCTCTTTGGTATACTGCAGTGCTTATATGCGGTTTGCTGATTTTTTCGGCGGCAGCTTGTGCAGGAACGATTCTTTCCTGCAATAACCGGCTGAAAAGAAAAAGGAAAAAGATACGCAAGGCGGCACTTTTGTCAACGATGTGCATTGTCACTTCACTGCTTCTGTCCTCGTGCAGTGTTGCGAATAACCGCTACGACCCCGAAGATACAATGAAGCTTGTAGGCGGCTCATATACCTTGATCGGCGAATATAATATTCCCTTTACAAATGAACTGAAAACAAGCAAATATGAAATCGTTCTTGAGACCAATCAGTCTTCCGGCGGATTTTCAATATCGCTGATTGACCTTGCAAGCAATGAAAAGCTCGATATTCCGCAGAGCTATTTTTCGGACGAAACTTTCATTCATTGCTTTATAACCGAGCATTACATTTTAGTCGAGTATATCGCCAAAGACGGAACAGAAGCAATGCGGTACTATGACCTGAATGACTTTTCAACACAAACAATCGCTCAGAACACCCGAGGAGTAGAAAAAAATCTGTTCGGACTTACCTTTAAGGACAGCGAAAGCATATTTACGACAAGCTCCTTAATTTTCACCGATGACAGAGATTTTTTCTTTGTTACAGACAGCGGTTTGTATAAGGTAGGCGTAAATAAAAATGCGTCATTGATAATAGACGAGCCTGTAACCGAAGGCTTGATTTACGATGATCACAGCATCTATTTTATCAGCGAAAAGGACAGCATCAAGCGTTACGACCTTTCAACAGGCATTCTCAGCGAAATTGTAAGCGGTGAAAAAATAATCCCACGTTCGCTGTGGGGAGATTACGATTATATTTATTACACAAGCGAGAACGGCGAACAAAAGTTAGCAAAATAGCACTGCAATCATCGCAATAAACCCGCAATTATCCGAGTTTGTAAATTTAAATTCAGCTATAACAGCTTCGACAAAACCCCGATTTGCTTTTTAATCGGGGTTTTGCCATAGTCTGCACTCTGATAAAACATACCTTTGCAAAACCTCTCAAAATGTGTTACAATAATATCCGAACATTCACCAAATCAAAAGGAGTTTCTTATGTACAGATACGAATTGCATATGCACACCAAAGAAGGCAGCGCCTGCGCTGTAAGCTTGGTAGAAGATATGATAAAGCAGTATGTAAAAATCGGTTTTTCGGGTGCTGTTGTAACAAACCATTTTATAAGAGGCAACACCTGTGTTTCACGTTCTCTGCCGTGGGAACAGCTTATTATGCAATACAGCAAGGCATACACGAACGGCAGAAAAATCGCAGAAGAACTTGATTTTGACCTGTTTTTCGGCATTGAAGAAGGCTACGGTAACGGCAAGGAATTTTTAGCATACGGCTTTGAGCCGGAATTTCTTTTATCACGTCCGTTTCTGAGAAATGCCGATCTGAATATATGGGCACAAGAAATCCACTCAGTCGGCGGATTTATAGCTTACGCTCACCCTTTCCGTGACAGAGATTACATAAAAAATCCCGATGAAGTACCGGATATTTCGATAGTTGACGGAATTGAGGGCTACAACAGAGGAAACCGTGATATTGAAAACGAAAAAGCAATCAGTGTTTTCGGTAATGCAGATACGATTATCACCGCAGGAAGCGATCTGCACAGCACCGACTTTGACAGTGCCTACGGAATTGAAACACAGCACAGGATAAGGAGTAACGAGGAGCTGGTGAAAACGTTGCTTGAGAGGAATTTCAGGGTTTATCTCGGGGGATGAAAACTAATAACCGACCTCTCAGTGAAAATTCATAGAGGTCTTTGAGTTTATTTTACAGCAATTTTTACGATTTCAATAAACATATCAAAACATCTTCCACATATCCCCTCAACCGTCAACTTCTTCTACTTGACATTACAATAAATTCTTGCTACAATATCTTTTATACAATATAACCTGAGGTGAAAAATGAAAAAATTCTTGATACCGCTGTTATGCAGTGCAATATTGCTTTTATGCGGCGGCTGCGACCTAAGCAACAAAGTGAGAATCGGCACGGCGGCTGAAGGCGGAAATTACTACATTTTCGGCAGTGAACTGAATGCTATAGATTCGCTCGAAAGCTACAATATCAATATCAAAAGAACGGCAGGCTCTGCCGCAAATATGCGTCTGCTTTCGGAAAACTATCTTCAGATGGCAGTGGTTCAGACCGACATAATAGACGATGCGTGGAACGGCAGAAATGGCTTTACCGAAGGATACCGTGATTTCGGCGCAGTAGCAGGACTGTTCACCGAAAGCTGTCAGATCGCAGTACGCAGTGACAGTGATATAAAAAGCGTTTCGGATCTTAAAGGAAAGGCTGTAAGCATAGGCGAAGAAGAATCGGGTACTGCGCATAACGCAAGGCAGATACTGACTTCTTACGGCATTGCCGAGGATATGATAAAGACGGTAAACCTTGATTACAATGATGCCGCAAGTCAGCTTGAAAACGGCACTATAGACGCATTTTTCTGCACTATCGGCGCACCTAATCCTACTGTAAAATCACTCTGCGACAAGGGTGTTGCACGTCTTGTTTCGCTTGACAGCGACAAAATAGATGACCTTGTAAGCTCCTACGGCTACTACTCTGCCTGCACAATACCGGCAGGCACTTACAACGGTCAGACCGAAGATGTCAAGACTATAGGTGTTACCGCTGTACTGCTTGCAGGAAATTCTTGCCCTAAGGACACAGTGAAAGCGATAACTAAGGCGATTTTTGACAACTCGGAAACCATACAAAACGCACTTCCCGTAAATATCGTAACCGACAGAAAATCAGCTGTCAACGGCATCAATATCCCGTTTCATCCGGGTGCCGCCGAGTATTACGGCGAAAACGGAATAAACGTAGAAACGGAGTAACAAGATGAGCATAGCACTTGATATGTATCAGACAGTAGCAATAGCTGTGCTTGTCCTGATGCTTGGCGCATTTCTGCGCAAAAAGATACATTTCCTTGAAAAGTTCTGCATTCCCGCACCCGTTATAGGCGGTCTGCTGTTTGCGATACTCACCTGCATCCTGCACGGCACGGGTCTTGCAGACGTCAGCTTTGATGATACACTGAAAGAAGTCTGTATGGTACTGTTCTTCACATCTGTAGGCTTCCAGGCAAACCTTAAAGTCCTCAAAAGCGGCGGAAAGTCGATGATAGTATTTCTGATACTGGTCATACTGCTGATAATCGGACAGAACTTCACCGCACTCGGACTTTCAAATCTGCTCGGACTCGATCCGCTTATAGGTATGTGTACCGGTTCTATACCAATGGTCGGAGGACACGGAACAGCAGGTGCATTCGGTCCTGTTCTTGAGGATCTCGGAGTATCGGGAGCCACCACCCTATGTACTGCGGCGGCTACATTCGGACTTGTCGCAGGAAGCCTTATCGGAGGACCTATCGGCAGACGGCTTATAGTAAAGCACGACCTATTAAAGACAGTCGTACCCGAAGATGACAGCCTGCTTGTCGAAGAAGGCAAGAAGCACGAACGTCACTTCTCTATGTACGCTCCCGCCGTATATCAGCTTGTACTCGCTGTCGGCGCAGGCACGGTAATCTCCTACCTGCTGACTATGACGGGAATGACGTTCCCGATATACATCGGTGCGATGATTGTTGCCGCTCTTATGCGTAATATCGGCGAATACACGGGCAAAATCACCATTCATATGGGCGAAATAAACGACCTCGGCGGTATATGCCTGTCGTTATTTCTCGGAATAGCAATGATAACACTGAAGCTCTGGCAGCTCGCCGACCTTGCATTACCGCTGATAATCATGCTCGGCGGACAGGTACTGCTGATGTTCCTGTATTCCTATTTTGTCGTATACAGAATTATGGGCAGAGATTATGACTCGGCAGTGCTGACAGCCGGTATGTGCGGCTTCGGTATGGGTGCAACACCAAATGCAATGGCCAATATGCAGGCTATATGTCAAAGGTATGCACCGTCTGTAAAGGCGTATCTCCTTGTTCCGCTTATAGGCAGTCTGTTTGCGGATTTTCTCAACAGTATCACCATCACGTTCTTTATAAATATGCTGTAAACCTACAGTGGTTTACTTTTGGAGGGGTTTATATGTTCGGCAAAGATAAAGACAAGCAGAAAAAGAAAAAAGAAAAAACGAATGGTAAAGCAGGACATTCGGAGGAAAACTACAATGTTCTTTATGACAATCTCGCTTTTCCCGAGGTATACGCAAAAGAGCAAAAACAAAGCGATACCGAGGAAACAGATGAAGAGCCGGTAAATTACGACAATGTGGCTATTCCCGAAATCAATGTAAAGAAAGATAAGAAGTAATTCCGACCGCTCTTAATGAGCGGTTCATTTTTATCCCCTATAATAATTTATCGCATAACCGCCGTATGACAGCCGAAAATAAGACATAAAGCAAAAAACAGTTGCAAATGCGGAGGTAATAGTGTATAATAGAATATGAATATACTGCCTTAATAGTGGTAATTTTCAAATGTGAAAGGAAAATCTATGTTACTTAATATAATGAACAGTCTTGGCGATCAGCGGAGCATTATCATCACTGTATTCGCTTATGCGGTGATCCTGCTTATTGCCATACCGATACATGAATGCGCACACTGCTTTGCGGCATATCTTATGGGCGATGATACAGGACTATATTCGGGCAGAATCACGCTGAACCCGATAAAGCACTGGGATCTCTGGGGTACTATAGGTATGCTTACTGTCGGAATAGGCTGGGGCAAGCCCGCACCCGTAAACCCCGTCAGAGCAAGAAAGGTTTCCGCAAGAACGTTCATGGCGCTGACTGCGGCGGCAGGACCTTTATCAAATGTTATACTCTCGTACATTTTTGTACTTATCGGAAAGCTTGTATGGTTCTTCTTCGGTGCTTCAAATCCCGATGTTGTAGCATATGTTTATTACGCTTTTGATATGGCGGCAAGCATAAACGTTTCGCTTGCAGTGTTCAACCTGCTGCCCATACCGCCATTTGACGGTTCAAGAATAATGCTCGTATTCTTAAAGGAAAGAACATATTTCAAGCTGATGCAGTACGAGCAGTATATAATGATCGCCGTACTCGCTATCTGCTGGACAGGTGTACTTAATGCACCGCTGAACTTCCTTGACAATGCGGTTATGAGCTTTCTTGATTTCACGACCTCTTACGTTCCTCTTGTACCTCTCGGAGTATAAGAAATGCAGGAACTGAAATTCAAGCTGGAGGTCTATGAAGGGCCGCTCGATCTTATGCTGAGCCTTATCGCAAAGCATAAGCTGAACATTTACGATATAGAAATCTCTCTTCTGCTAGAACAGTTTATGCTGTATCTTGACCGTATGAAGCAGGCCGATATAGAAATAGCGGGCGAATTTCTCGAAATGGCGGCAAGGCTTATCTACATAAAGTCAGCCGCACTTCTGCCAAAGCACGAAGCGGAAGAAATGAAGAAAGAGCTTCAGGGTGTACTGATAGAATATGCAATGTGCAAGCAGATAGCATTACAGCTACAGCAAAGCTGGGTAGGTGATGATGTATTCGTGCGTCCGCCCGTACAGGTGGAAGAAAACAAGGCATATCTCGGCATACACGAGCCGGACGAGCTTTTTCTGGCAATGTCGAACTTAAACTACAAGGATGCGGTACGAAAAGCCGTGCCTCATGTAAAGCCTGCCATTGCAAAGAGCTTTGTCAGCGTATTCACAAAGATAGTATATGTGTTGAAGCGTATAAATGACGGTCATAAGGTTGAAGTAAATTCGTTATATAAGGGTCAGTCAAGATCGGACTGTGTAGCTGTGTTTCTGGCGCTTTTAGAGCTGTCGAAGAACAGCCGTATAAAGTTTACCGATGACAACAAATATCTTCACTTTGTGCCTAAGGATAAAATAGAAGAAGAATTCTCTTTCGGAGAACCGGATGAAAGCGAGGCGGCAGATAATTGAATTACAATGAATCAATCTGTATAATAGAAGCTCTGCTGTTCGCATCGGGCGAACCGATTTCGCTTGACCGGCTGAGCGAAGCAAGCGGCATCGAGCCGGAAACGGTGGTAAAGCTGATTGACAGGCTTGAAAGAAAATACAACGTATCCGACAGTGCGATAAGGGTGCTAAGGCTTGAAAACTCATATCAGCTTTCAACAAGAGAAGAATATGCACCTTATATAAAGCGTGCAATGGAAAATAAGCGTCAGGCAAGGCTTTCCCCTGCGGCACTTGAGGTACTGGCTGTGGTAGCCTATAATCAACCCGTCACTAAAGCGTTTGTCGAGCAGGTCAGAGGCACTGACAGCTCCGGTGTTATAAACACGCTGGTAGAACGTGAACTGCTGTATGAGGCAGGCAGACTTGAACTGCCCGGCAGACCTATTACATATAAGACAACGGACAACTTCCTTCGCTGTTTCAAGCTTGAAAGTCTGGCACAGCTGCCAAGCCTTCCTGATGAAGACGGACAGTTAAACCTGAATGAGATCGGCACATTACAGCAAGACGGCGATTTTATTCCGGATGACAGCTTTGAGGAATAATCCGATTACTCCTGCGGATACTCTTATCGGAGTACCGTCCGCACACCAAACCGAAACGGAGGGCTTATGGGCTGGCTTATTTTCATAGATATATTGCTCATCATCATACTTGCTCTCATGCTGTCGGTAACAGTCAATGTACATCTGAACGATGAAACGAGAATAAAAATCAGATACGCAGGCATAACGATATTCTCTGTTTCTCCCGAAGACGAAAAACATAAAAAGCAAAAGAAAAGCAAGGAAAAACAAAAGAAATCGCCGGACGATAAAAGCGATAACATTTCTGCGGATAACGAAAAAACGGTGCAGGATACCGAAAACACTGCCGATAAAGCAAACGGCAGCAGCGATATATCCAAAGAAAGCAAGAAAACGCATAAAGTCGAAAAAAAAGCAGATAACAACGGCAACAACGGCCTTTTATCAAAGCTCGGTCTGAGCGGCGACATCAGCGAAACGATCGAATTTGTAAAACAGCTCATCTTATCGGCTTCAAAACCGATAAAGAGGCTTATAAGCCATATCCGTGTAAGTAACTTTTATCTGTTTATAACTGCAAGCGGAGAAGATGCGGCGCAGGCGGCGATGAACTACGGAAAAATAAACTGGCTTGTACACACAGCTTTAGCGGTGCTTTACAATACCGTTAAGCTGAATGTGAAAAAGATAGATATTACCGCAGACTTTACATCGGGCAAAACGAAGTACGAGCTTTCGTGCAAAGTAAAACTGAGGCTCGGAACAGCCATAGGCTGTGTCTTGTGGCTTTTATTCAGAACAGCAAAATTATATTTGAAGATAAATTCAAAGAATGTAAATAAAACTGCAACGGCTGAAAGCAATACAAAGCCAAAAGCAGAGAAAGCGTGAGCTTTCGGAAAGGAAATCAAAATGGCAGAACAGCATCCAATCAACGGACTTATGGGAACTTCTATGGAGAAGATAAGAGAGCTTGTTGACGTTAACACTATAATAGGCGACCCTATCACCTCTCCCGACGGAACAATAATCATTCCCGTTTCGAAAGTCAGCTTCGGCTTTGTCGCAGGCGGTTCAGACCTGCCCACAAAAGCTCCCAAGGAAGTATTTGCAGGCGGAAGCGGCGCAGGCATCACGATAAATCCGCAGGCTTTTATCGTAGTACAGCGTGACGGCGACGTTAAAATGCTTGAGCTTGGTGCAACAGGTAACAGTGCTATTGACGGTATAATCAGCGGCGTACCCGACCTTATTTCCAAGATTAAGGCTATCTTCTCGAAGGATGGCGAAGAAGAATCTGAAGAAAAAACAGAAGAATAAGCAATAACATCTGTCCTTTTCGCATAAGATATACCAAAACTATGCGGAAAGGACAACGTTATGCAAAGAAAGATTCTATCGGCTTTATCTGCCGTGATTTTTACCGTTACTGCGACTGTGACAGTTTATGCCGAGAGCGCAGAAAAGCTGTGTTATCTTGAAAATACCGATAAAAGCGGAATCGGAGTATCGGCTGTCAGTGCTATTCTTATTGAGGCGGATACGGGAACTGTGCTTTTTTCTAAAAACGAAAAAGAACACAGACAGATAGCAAGCACGACCAAGATAATGACTGCTCTGCTGACCCTTGAGGCAGGAGAACCCGACAAGGAATTCGAGGTAGACCCGACCGCCATAAAGGTCGAAGGAACCTCAATGGGACTTCGGGAAGGCGATATTGTAACACGCAGAGCTTTATGCTACGGTATGCTTTTGCCTTCGGGAAATGATGCGGCAAATGCGGCGGCGGTAAATATATCCGGCAGCAAATCGGCTTTTGCCGTGCTGATGAATAAAAGAGCCGAAGAAATCGGTATGACCGACACGAACTTTGTCACCCCGTCGGGACTTGACGCAGACGGTCAGTATTCCTGTGCCTATGATCTTGCCTTGCTTACACGGGAGGCGATGAACAATAAGGACTTTGCAAAAATATGCGGATTGCCAAAAGCAAAGGTTTCTTTCGGCAATCCCAAAAGCGACCGCATACTCGTTAACTCGAACAAACTGCTCACAAACTATGACGGCTGTATCGGAGTTAAGACAGGGTTTACAGACAGTGCGAGAAGAACTCTTGTAAGCTGTGCCGAACGTGACGGCGTAAAGCTTATAGCGGTAACGCTTAATGCGCCGAACGACTGGAGCGACCACGCAAAAATGCTGGACTACGGCTTCAAAAAAGTGACGCTTTGTGAAATGAAGTACGACTCATCCGCTCTTTCCTTATCCGTTGTCGGCTCAGAAAAGGAAACGGTCGGTGTTGAATGCGGTACCGTAAAACTGCCGCTGTGTAACGAACAGAAAGACAAAATAACCGCAGAAATATATATGCCGAAATTTATTTATGCAGGACTTGCCGCAGGCGAAAAGGTCGGCGAAATACATTACCTGCTAAACGGAAATACAATAGCGACAGCGCCGCTAAAAACGGCTGAAAGCTGTGTACAAAAAGAACGTAAAACGGATTTTTTTACCGTGATATATAAATTCATTGCAGGACTGCTGACACGCTGATACTGTATGGATACGGAATTTGAAAGGAATACGGAACAATGGAAAAAGTGAGATTACAGAAAATAATAGCAGACAGCGGCTACTGCTCACGCAGAAAAGCCGAGGAATATATCGAACAGGGCTGTGTAAAGGTAAACGGCAGACCGGTTTCTCTCGGTGACAAGGCCGATCCCAAGAACGATATTGTAACGGTAAACGGCGAAAAGATAGCTTCATCCGGCACTCAGCTGAGATACATAAAGCTGTATAAGCCGAGAGGCTATGTGACCACTATGGCGGATACGCACGGCAGAAAGATAGTTACCGACCTGCTCGACGATATTGACGAGCGTGTTTATCCCGTAGGCAGACTTGACAAGGATTCCGAGGGACTTCTGATACTCACAAACGACGGTGCGCTTGCAAATGCCGTAATGCACCCGTCACGTCATATAAAGAAGCGCTACCGTGTAACCGTAAGGGGCGAGGTAACAGATGACAAGCTGACAACGCTTGCTTCCGGTGTTAAGATCGACACGGGCGTTACACTTCCCTGCACCGTTGCGGTACTTGCCGAAGAAGAAAACAGGACTGTTCTTGAATTCACGATTGCCGAGGGCAAGAACAGACAGATAAGAAAAATGTGCGAGGCTGTAAAATTACAGATAGTGCGTCTTAAAAGAAACGCTGTCGGAAATATAAAGCTCGGTATGCTGAAGCCGGGCGAATGGGCAGACCTTACCGCAGAAGAGTTAAAGGGACTGAAAGCACTGGTTTCGCGCGACAAATCGACCAAAAGAACGGGTAAAAAATGATTACGATACTTAAAAACAACATTATTACCGACAAGTTGGTGTTCGAGGCAAAGGACGGCGATACGCCTGTAGGCTCTGTCGTCTGCACGACAGACGGCGAAACACTGTTTGTCGAAAAGCTCGAAACGCAGTACATAATGCTTGTTGACGGGCTTATGAGAGCCGCTATGAACTACGCTTTTAATCACTTTATAAATAAGTGTACCGTAAATATGCAATCCGAAACGGTATGGAATGAACTTTTAAAACGTGGTTTTGTGCAAAACAACGATAATCACATCTCTGACATTGATAATTTTTTCACATCTCATAAAAGTTGCAAAAAATAGCGAATTTCGCTTGTTATTAAAGATGAAATGAGTTATAATTATACTCGAATATGATGTGCCCAAAGGCATAATTATAAACAGCGGTCGGCTCTTATTTTCAGCAGCTTACCGCTTCACAGAAAAGCGAGAACGGAGGAATTCTGGCAATGAAGAAAACAATTGCTGAAATGGAGCAGACAGCCGCAAGCGAAGCTGCAAACAAGCTCATCTCTCTGTTTGACGAGGACAGCTTTGTCGAGCTTGGCAAATTTGTCGGAGCAAACGGTGAAAAGACAGGCGTTGTAAGCGGTTACGGCTATGTTGACGGAGCAGTCGTATATGCGTACGCTCAGGACACAAGCGTTAACGCAGGTGCGGTAAACACTGCGGCAGCTCTCAAAATCAAGAAGGTTTACGAGTTGGCGCTTAAAAACGGTGCTCCTGTTATCGGTATCTTTGACTCAAAGGGCGGAGATATCAAGGAAGGTATGAAGACACTCGGTGCATACGGCGAGATAGCCAAGATGAGTGCGGCACTTTCGGGTGCTGTTCCCCAGATAGCTGTAGTAGACGGCCTTTGCGCAGGCACAGCCGCTATGATAGCTTGTATGGCTGATGTGGTCATTATGACAGAAAAATCAGAACTGTTCATGACAGCACCTTTTACAGCCGATGATAAGACGGCAGGTGCAGGTACAGCCGAGAATGCCGCAAAGTCAGGTGTAGCGGCTATTCTTGCAAAGGACAGCGATGAAGCTATAGCTAAGGCTAAGCAGTTATTATCCGTTCTCCCTGCGAACAATCTTGAAACAGCAGGAAACGATTATTATATGGAAAACGATGCGGCTGTATCGGCTGATCTCAAGGGCATCGAGCTTATCAGCTCGGTAGCCGACAAGGAAAGCGTTATTGAGCTTTACAAGCAGTTCGGTACATCTGCGGTTACCGCAATAGGAAGCCTTAACTGGAGAACAGCAGGCTTTGTTGCTACAAACAACGGTGCAAAGCTGACAGCAGACGACAGTGCAAAGATTGCACGTTTCGTTACTCTTTGTGACGCTTATTCAATCCCCGTTGTTACATTCGTTGACAGCGAAGGCTTTGAAAAGTCAAGTGCGGCTGAACTTGCAGGAAGCATCCGTGACAGTGCAAAGCTCGCACAGGCTTATGCTTCCGCTACAACAGCAAAGATTGCAGTTGTAACAGGCAAGGCTTACGGCAGTGCTTATGTTGCACTCGCAAGCACAGCGGCAGGAAGCGACTTCACATTCGCATGGGAAGGTGCGGTTATCGCTCCCACAACTCCCGAAGCGGCAGTTGTATTCTTAAACGGTGTTTCGGAAGACAACGCAAAGCAGGCTCAGGAATATGCAGACAACGAAGCAGACGCATTCACAGCTGCGGCTAACGGCTATGTTGACAGAGTTATCACAGCCGAGGATACTAAGTCCGCACTGACATCTGCAATTGAAGCAACATCTTCAAAGAGAGTTGTTACTCCTGCTAAAAAGCACGTTAACTTCGTATATTAATCGACATAAGAAAGGATTTTTGTTATGAAAAGATACAATATCACAGTAAACGGTACCGCTTATGATGTAACCGTTGAAGAAACAGACGGCAGTGCAGCACCTGTTGCTGCACCCGCAGCAGCTCCCGCTCCCAAGAAGGCTGCAGCTCCCGCTGCTCCCGCAGGCGCACAGGGCGGCGTTAAGATTAACGCTCCCATGCCCGGTACTATCGTAGACGTTAAGCTCGCAGTAGGCGCTAAGGTTACAAACGGTACAGTAATCGCAGTTCTCGAAGCTATGAAGATGGAAAACGACGTTGTAGCAAGCTGTGACGGTACAATTGCAAGCATCAATGTTACAAAGGGTCAGTCTGTTGAAACAGGCACACTGATTGCAACAATCAATGCGTAACTCTTGATTGAAAGGAATAATAAAGGTTATGGCAAAAGTAGGAATTACCGAAACCGTACTGCGTGACGCTCATCAGTCGCTTATCGCAACCAGAATGACTACAGAGGAAATGCTCCCTATCCTTTCCACAATGGACAAGGTAGGCTATCATTCGGTTGAATGCTGGGGCGGTGCTACATTTGACGCATGCTTACGTTTCTTGAATGAAGACCCCTGGGACAGACTGCGTATATTAAGACGTGAAATGCCTCACACAAAGTTACAGATGCTTTTCAGAGGACAGAATATGCTCGGTTACCGTCACTATGCTGACGATGTATTGGAATATTTCGTTCAGAAGTCTGTAGCAAACGGTATTGATATAATCAGAATTTTCGATGCGCTCAATGATATAAGAAACCTCGAAACAGCCGTTAAGGCTGCAAAGAAGGAGGGCGCACACGCTCAGATAGCTATCTCTTACACACTCGGTGAAGTATTTACAGAACAGTATTACATCGACTACGCAAAGAGAATTGAAGAAGCAGGCGCTGATTCTATCTGCATCAAGGATATGGCGGCTCTGCTTACTCCTTATGAAACAGAAAGACTTGTAAAGGCACTCAAGAGTGCTGTAAATATCCCGATCCAGCTTCACACACACTACACATCAGGACTTGCTTCAATGTGTCTGTTAAAGGGTATCGAATCGGGCGTTGACGTTATAGACACAGCAATGTCACCCTTAGCACTCGGCACATCGCACGCTCCCACAGAGTCAATGGTTGCCGCATTACAGGGTACAGAGTATGATACAGGACTTGACTTAAAGCTTCTCACAGAGATAAGAGAATACTTTATGACGCTCCGCAAGAAGTACATCGACAGCGGTCTGCTCGATCCCAAGCTCCTTGCAGTTGACGCTAACGCTCTTATATATCAGGTTCCCGGCGGTATGCTTTCAAACCTTCTTTCACAGCTTAAGCAGGCAGGCAAGTCTGATAAGTTCGAGGAGGTTCTTAAGGAAGTTCCCCGTGTAAGAGCCGACGCAGGCTTCCCTCCCCTTGTTACACCTACATCACAGATTGTTGGTACACAGGCTGTATTCAATGTAATTCTCGGTGAGCGTTACAAGACTGTAACAAAGGAATTCAAGGGCCTTGTAAAGGGCAGCTACGGTAAGACACCTGCTCCCATCGACCCCGAGTTCAGAAAGAAGATTCTCGGTGACGAACAACCTATCGACTGCCGTCCCGCAGACCTTATCGAGCCTGAACTTGAAAAGCTGAAGGCTGAATGTGCTAAGTGGTCACAGCAGGACGAGGACGTGCTTTCCTACGCACTGTTCCCGCAGGTAGCTACAGACTTCTTCAAATACCGCGAGGCACAGGAGAAGAAAGTAGATGCTACAATTGCAAAAGACGGAAGTTATCCGGTATAATAACGACGAACTGACGAAAGCTGTTACAGACAGTATTTTGTGAGCAAAACGTAACCTCAGGAGCCATAAAATTCGAGTTGAAT
>OKUA01001094.1_pt1 | contig 16316 bp, 16 predicted proteins | sample 1606501 | NCBI WGS metagenome assembly OKUA01 (sample SAMEA3879608, study PRJEB24766) | human gut metagenome | biome: human-associated habitat; feature: feces | place: USA | collected 1985/1987
CTGGTAAGCCAGATCCCTTCTCTGCTGATTTCACTTTCCACCGGTATTCTTGTGACCAAAGGAAGCAAGGATGCTGACTTTGGCACTACGTTGGTAAGCCAGCTGTTCGGTGTGCCGAAAGCACTGTACCTGGTAGGGGCAATGCTGGCTGTTTTAGGATTTGTGACACAACTGAACACGATCCTGTTCGTGGGTCTTGGCCTGGTATTTATCATTGTGGCGAGAAATATTGAGGGCACGATTGAGACGGCAAAGATTGAACAGGAAGTAGACAGTGAGGAAGCAGCTGCGGAGGAGATACGACAGCCGGAAAATGTCAACAGCCTGCTGCAGGTGGATCCGATCGAATTGGAATTCGGTTACGGAATTATCCCTTTGGCGGATGTGAACCAAGGTGGTGACCTGCTGGATCGTGTCGTGATGATCCGAAGACAGATAGCATTGGAACTTGGTACGGTGGTACCTATTATCCGACTGCGGGATAATATTCAGTTGAACCCGAATCAGTATATTATTAAAATCAAGGGAATTCAGGTCAGTGAGGGAGAGATACTGTTTGACCATTATATGGCCATGAATCCCGGGTATGTAGAGGAAGAGATCACAGGAATCCCTACTTTTGAGCCTTCTTTCCACCTGCCGGCGATCTGGATCACGGAAGGACAGAGAGAACGTGCGGAGAGTCTGGGATATACAGTAGTAGATCCTCCCTCGATCATTGCTACGCACCTGACAGAGATCATTCGTCAGCATATTGCAGAGCTGCTTACCAGACAGGATGTCCAGAACCTGATCAACAACGTAAAAGAGAACAATTCTTCCCTCGTGGAAGAACTGGTACCCAAGCTGCTTGGACTGGGTGAAATACAGAAAGTGTTGCAGAATCTGTTAAAAGAAGGAATATCCATCAGAGATCTGCTGACAATACTGGAAACCCTGGCCGATTATGCGCCAACGACGCGGGATACGGATATCCTTACGGAATATGTAAGACAGAGCCTCAAGAGAGCGATTTCTACGAAATATTTCCCTTCCCATGAGACGACAAGTGTATTGACACTGGATCCGAAGATCGAACAGGAAATTATGGGCAGCGTAAAACAGACGGAGACGGGAGCTTTCCTGAATCTGGATCCTGCCAGAAGCAAGGCGATACTGAACGCTGTGGGTGAAGAGATCAAAAAGCTGGAAAATATGGGAAAAACCCCAATTATTATGACATCACCCATTGTGAGAATGTATTTCAAACGACTGACGGAAGACTATTATCCGGATCTGGTCGTGGTATCTTACAATGAAGTGGAATCAAATGTAGAATTACAATCTGTGGGAATGGTCACAGCATAACAGGAAGAGTGAACCGACGCAGGAGTGAGGAGTAATATGATCATCAAGAAATACACGGGGAAAACGGAAGCAGAAGCTACAGAAGCAGCGAAAAAAGAACTTGGAAGCGGTCTCGTGATCATGAATGTAAGGGAAGTAAAAAAGAAGGGATTTTTTGCATTTCTGTCTCCGAAGCAGATAGAGATCACTGCTGCACTGGAGGAGGAAAAACCTCAGAAACTGCAATATGGAAGTATTACGCGCACGACGGATGCACCGGCGGAGAACAGAAATCTGTTTGTCAGAAACAGTACAGAGAATATAGAAAAAAAGCTGGACAGTCTGCAGACACTGTTGGAGAGTCAGTTAAACAGCAGACAGGCGACCGGGGAGGAGATAGGAACCCACCGGGAAACAGTCAGTGAAGAAAAAGAGAAAAAGGATTCGGAAGCGGAAACCCCGGAGAAGAAAGAGGAAGAGCAGAATCCGGAACAGGATAAATTTATCCGGCTGTTGTATAATAAAATGTTGGATAACGAGATGGACGAGAAATACGTAAACAGTATTTTGGAAGATGCCTCTAAAACCAAAAAAGCAGACCTGCCCTTTGATTATCTTCTGGCTAATATTTATCAGAAGATGGTATTGAAATTCGGAAAGTCAGAAGGGATTACGCCCTCTGCGGACGGACCGAGGATTGTATTATTTATCGGACCTACGGGAGTGGGTAAGACAACTACCATTGCCAAGCTGGCAGGAAAATATTGTGTGGAAGACAAGAAAAAGGTGGCTCTCCTTACGGCAGATACCTATCGTATTGCGGCAGCGGAGCAGTTGCGGACCTATGCCAATATTCTGGAGACACCTTTCCGCGTGATCTATACACCGGAGGAGTTGCAGACCGCCATTGATGATTACTGGGACTGTGATTATATTTTTATCGATACAGCGGGGAGATCGCACCAGAATGCGGAACAGTTGGAGAAAATGAAGGAAATGGTGGGGGGACTGAAGAGACCGGAGGACTATCAGGTATTTCTGGTATTAAGTGCTACCACAAAATACAGGGATCTCCAGAAGATCGCAGACTGTTACGGAAAGATCGCAAAGTTTGAGTTGATTTTTACAAAGTTGGATGAAACAGAAGCAGTGGGGAATCTGCTGAACATAAAGCTTTATACGGATGCACCGATCGCATATGTGACCTGTGGTCAAAACGTTCCGGATGACATGGAAATATTCAACCCACAGAAGACGGTGAAACAGATCCTTGGAGGCAAGGAGTAAAGCTTTTACAGAAAGGCGCAGAAAAATGGATCAGGCGGAACAGCTAAGGATCATTAAAGCAAATAACCAAATACGACCTACTGCAAGAGTCATTACCGTTACTTCCGGCAAGGGTGGCGTGGGAAAATCCAATATGTCCATCAATCTGGCAATTCAATTCCGCAAAATGGGCAAACGGGTGATCATTCTGGATGCGGATTTCGGGCTGGCGAACATCGAGATCATGTTCGGAGCAATACCGAAGCACAACCTGTGTGATCTGGTTTACGAGGGCAAGAGCATCAGTGATATCATTACCTGGGGCCCTATGGAAGTGGGATTTATTTCTGGTGGTTCGGGAATTGCCGGGATGTCCAATCTGGGAAAAGATGCCCTGACCTGTATCATACAGAATCTGGCGGAGCTGGATGCCCTGACGGATATCATTATCGTGGATACCGGAGCGGGAATCTCTGACAGTGTGTTGGAATTTCTGGTGGCCAGCGGGGAAGTGCTGCTGGTGACCACACCGGAGCCAACCTCCATCACGGATTCCTATTCTCTGCTGAAGGCACTGTACAGACATCCGAGATTCCAGGAGGATTTCACGAAGGTGATGATGGTGGCCAACCGGGTAAGCAATATCAAAGAAGGACAGGTTCTGTTCGACAAGCTGAATGCAGTCGTGACCAGATACCTGAAAATTCCCATGACTTATATGGGATGTGTACCTCAGGATCCGCAGGTCATGCAGGCGGTGATGCAGCAGGTACCCGTATCCATACAGAATCCGGGAGCAAAGGCAAGCCAGGCTTATCAGAGGATCGCAGAGAGAATGTGCGAAAAAGAAGACGATACAGCGCAGGAGCAGCAGCCCAGGCGAGGAATGGCAGCATTTTTTTCTCACATTATAGGTACGAGAAATGGAGCTACAAAACAGTCCAGATAAGAGAGGTATGAACTTATGTTATCCAGATTTGTGGAAGAAGGATCGAAAATAGAGCTCCGCGCATTGCAGCGGGGGGTGGAGGAAAAGGGAGCAGAAAGCACGGCAAAGGTGTACCAGAGCCGGGTGCTGCAGATTCTGTCGGAGGATACTCTGGAGATCTCCATGCCCATGGAGCAGACCAGACTGATACTTTTGCCGGTGGACTCGGAATACGACATGATCTTTTTCGAGGAGAACAGCCTCTACCAGTGCTTTGCAAGGATCATAGACCGGTACAAAAGCAACAACGTATATGTGCTGGTCATGGAACTGACCAGCAATCTGCGGAAATATCAGAGAAGAGAATATTATCGTTTCAGCTGCGCACTGGATATGTGTGCCAGAAATCTGGAGGAAGAAGAGATCCAGGCACTGGAGAAAAATTCTCCTTATGAACTGCAGCCGGGACTTCCTTTGAAACACAGCGTGATCGTGGACATCAGCGGCGGAGGACTGCGATTTGTGTCTACCCAGCGATATGAACCCGGCAGTCTGATCCTGTGCAGTTATCATCTGGTGAAAGACGGAGAACAGAAAAAGTACGAGGTGGTAGGCAAAGTACTGGCGGTAAGAGAACTGGAGAAACGCAAGGGGACGTTCGAACACCGGGTACAGTACTATAACCTGGACGTAAATACAAGAGAAGAAATCATCCGCTTTATTTTTGAAGAAGAGCGTAAGAGTCGTAAAAAGGAGAGATTGGACTAATGCCAAAAAAAATACTGGTTGTTGATGACTCTGCACTCATGAGAAGAGTGCTGTGTGATATAATAGATACTGACATAAGGTTCCAGGTGGCTGACCGGGCAAAAGACGGATTGGAAGCATTCGATCTGTTGAGCCGAAACAGTTACGACGCAGTTGTCCTGGATGTGAATATGCCGCGTATGAACGGCCTGCAGCTTTTACAGGAGCTGCGTAAATACAAGATTCCCGCCCGTGTGATGATGGCCAGCACCGATACGAAGGAAGGCGCCAGAACCACTCTGGATGCTCTGGAACTGGGAGCGTTGGATTTTGTACATAAGCCGGACAGCGCAGTAGACTGTCGTGGTGAGAATTTCCGCAGAGAATTCCTGCGGACACTGAATGTGGTAGCGAACAGCAAACTGCCGGTATTTGCCGAGGAAGCGAAGCTTACCGAGGAAAAAGGCACGGTAAAAGAGATGATGAAGATCATCAATCATCATCCGGTCAGCGTGTCAGGTAGCAAGGTCGTAGCCATTGCCAGTTCCACAGGAGGCCCGAAATCTCTCCAGTCGGTGATTCCCTTATTGCCGGCGAATCTGGATGCACCGGTGCTGGTAGTACAGCATATGCCTGTGGGATTCACAGCATCCCTTGCAGAACGGCTGGATAATTTGAGCCAGCTTCATGTAAAGGAAGCAGCAGAGGGAGAAGAACTGAAAAAGGGATGGGTCTACATCGCCATGGGCGGCAAACACCTTAATGTTGTCACATCCCCGGCTGGACGCCATACGCTGCATCTGTCGGAGGAACCTTACAGGGAAGGTGTCAGACCCTGTGCCAATTATATGTATGAGTCCCTGCAGACCAGCCGCTTTGATTCGGTAGTCTGTGCCGTTATGACGGGAATGGGAGCGGACGGAACGGAAGGAATCGGGAAACTGAAAGCTTCCAAAAAGTCCTATGTGATCGCACAGGATCAGGATACCAGCGTAGTATTTGGAATGCCTAAGAGTATCATCGCAGCCGGGCTGGCAGATCAGGTAGTACCGTTAGATCAGATCGCCCAGGAGATCATACTGCATGTAGGAGTAGTAAAGTAGCAAGCAATATATGCCGTTTCCGGCAATACCGTGACCGGCAGAATGGAGGAAGAGATGGACGTAAGCCAATATCTTGAAATTTTTCTGGATGAAACAAATGAACATCTGCAGAACTTGAACACACAGATTCTGGAACTGGAGTCAGATCCTGAAAACATGGACAATATCAATGAGATATTCCGTGCCGCACATTCCCTGAAAGGAATGGCAGGAACCATGGGCTACAAGCGTATGCAGAACCTGACCCATGACATGGAGAATGTGTTCTCGGAAGTACGTAACGGCAATATTAAAGTAAAACCGGAAATGATCGATGTATTGTTCCAGTGTCTGGATGCTCTGGAAGAGTACAAGAACAATATTCAGGAGACCTCTGATGAGGGAACCAACGACAATGAGAATCTGATCAAGGCCCTGAATGATATTTTAAACGGTGGCAAGACGGAGGAGGCTCCCGCTGCCAAGGAAGAGGCTCCCACTGCCACAGCACCTGTAGCTGAATCCGGCGCAGACGGTGGTGAAAAATGGAATGACATTGCTTTTGATGACAGCCAGATCCGTGTGATCAAAGAGGCTATGAAGCAGGGTAAAAATGTATACGGCATCAATGTAGTGGTACAGGAAAGCTGTATCCTGAAGGCCGCAAGAGCATTCCTGGTATTCAAGGCAGTGGAGGAAAAAGGTGAGATCATCGTATCCATGCCCAGCGCACAGGATGTAGAGGATGAGAAGTTCGACAAGGACTTCACACTGATCGTTCTGTCTGATTACTCTCTGGATGATATTATCAAGTCCGCAGAGAGCGTATCTGAGATCGCACAGGTAACCGGTGCGGTACTGGAACTGGAGAAGACCAAGAATTACCATGCGGAAGAGGAAGCAATCGAACCCGCAGAAGAGAAGAAGGAAGCAGTGGCAGAGGTCAAGGCTGCAGAACAGCCCAAGAAGGAAGAAAAGAAGCCTGTAGCCGCAGCCAAGGCGCCGGAAAAGAAACCCGCCAATAAGCCGGTCGTCAACCGTACCGTGCGTGTAGATATTGAAAAACTGGATTCCCTGATGAATCTGGTAAGTGAGCTGATCATTGCCAAGAACTCTCTGGTAGCTGCGTCCAGCAATGACCAGGGCAATAATTCCGCATTCAATGAGCAGATCGAGTATCTGGAAAACGTAACCACGAACCTTCATGAATCTGTAATGAAGGTACGAATGGTACCTATTGAGAGCGTTGTTGTGAAGTTCCCCAGAATGATCCGTGATCTGTCCAAGAAGCTGGACAAGAAGATGGAATTGTATATGAGTGGTGAAGAGACCGAACTGGATCGTACCGTAGTAGACGAGATCGGAGATCCTCTGATGCATCTGCTTCGTAATTCCGCAGACCATGGTCTGGAATCCGCAGAGGTACGTGCACAGCGTGGCAAGCCGGAACAGGGATCTATCTTCCTGGATGCTTATCAGGATGGTAATAACGTAGTCATCGAAGTAAGGGATGATGGTAACGGTATTGATGTAGAAGCTGTTAAGAATAAAGCAATCGAACGTAATCTGGTAACCACGGAGCAGGCTGCTAATATGTCTGAGAAGGATATTATCAACCTGCTGTTCCAGCCTGGATTCTCTACTTCTGAGAAGGTGACCGACGTTTCCGGCAGAGGTGTAGGTCTGGATGTTGTTAAGTCCAAGATCGAATCCTTAAGCGGTGAAGTGGAAGTGAAATCCAAGTGGGGAGAGGGAAGTACCTGGACCATTCGACTGCCTCTGACCCTTGCAATTATCCAGGCACTGATGGTAGTCGTAGGAGGAGAAAAATATGCGATCTCTCTGGGATCCATCCAGACGATCGAAGATATCTCTCCCAACGATATCAAACTGGTAGAGAACAAAGAAGTGATCAACTTGAGAGGAACCGTGATTCCTCTGATCCGTCTGACCGAGGTACTGGATGTAGAGAGTACCAGATCCCCTGAGGACAACCTGATCGTTGTCATTGTCAAGAAGGGCGATAAGATGGCAGGTCTGGTTATCGACGAACTGATCGGACAGCAGGAGATCGTTATAAAGTCTCTTGGCAAATACATCAAGCAGTGCAAATTCATCAGTGGTGCAACGATCCTTGGTGACGGCGAAGTAGCACTGATCCTGGATGCCAACGCATTACTGTAAGGAGGGAGATGACAGTTATGGAAGAACTTAGCATGAAAGAAACTTTAAAGGCCGGAGACGAGCGTAAAGTTGAGGAGGATTTTTTCCAGTATATTGTGATCCGCCTCGGAGATGAGCAGTACGGTATCGATATCCGATACATTGACAATATTGTAAGAATGCAGCATATCACCAGAGTGCCCAAGGTACCCGCATATTTAAAAGGTGTCATCAATCTGCGTGGTGAGGTCCTGCCGGTCATGAGTCTTCGCTTGAAGATGGGACTGGAGGCAGACGAACTGACCCGTGCTACCAGAATCATCATTCTGAAGCAGGAACAGCAGGGCAGTGTAGGAATCATTGTGGATGAAGTAAGGGAAGTAGTGACTCTGGGAAGCAGTGAGATTGAGAAATTATCACAGAATACCGCTGAGAGCAAAAAGAGCTTTATTACAGGTGTAGGCAAACACAATGGGGAACTGATCTCTCTGTTGGATCTGAATTCCATCACATTGGAGGAAAATGCATAAAGGAGACTGATCCATGGGAGATCTGAGTTTAGAGAAAGTTTCGGAAACATATCTGGACGTTTTAAAAGAAATTGGCAACATTGGAGCGGGCAACGCTATGACAGCACTCTCCCAGATGCTGAACTGTAAGGTAGATATGAAGGTACCGCAGGTAAAGCTTTTGGATTTCAACGAAGTAGGAGCATTGATGGGAGGAGAAGAGCAGGTAATGGTCGGTGTCTTCCTGGGAGTGGAAGGAGATATCACCGGCAGCATGATGTTTCTGGTAGAACAGGGCAGCGCCAAGCATCTTCTCCATAAGATCATGGGAGACATGGTACAGCAGGAAGGGTTCTCCGAGATCGAATTTTCTGCCATGCAGGAGATCGGCAACATTATTACGGGAGCTTACCTGAATTCCCTGTCCATGCTGACGAATCTGACCATTATTCCTACCCCACCGTCTCTGACACTGGATATGGCAGGAGCTATTCTCAGTGTTCCAGCCATTGAATTCGGAACATTGGGAGACAAGATTCTGCTGATACAATCTCAGTTTTATGACGAAGTTGAGATCGACGGATATTTTATTCTGGTTCCCGATATTGAATCCTACCCGAAGATTCTGACATCTTTGGGAATACCTATAGCATAGATTCAGGAGCGCAGAAGAAGGGGAGCAGAATGAGCGAGATTATTAAAGTAGGGATGGCGGATCTGAAGACCTGTGTAAGCCCAGATGGAGTGACAACTCTGGGACTGGGCTCCTGCGTGGGAATCGCAATCCGCGACCCGGTGACAAAAATAGGCGGTCTGGCACATATTATGCTGCCGGACAGCACTACGATCCGTAACAGCAGTCAGAACATTGCAAAATTTGCAGATACCGGAATCGATGAACTGGTACGACAGATGGAGAAGCTGGGAGCCAAAAAAGCGAGAATGGTTGCCAAGATTGCTGGCGGAGCTACTATGTTCACGTTTCAGGGGAAAAACGACATGATGCAGGTGGGGGATCGTAACGTGGAGGCTGTGAAGAAGAAACTGAAAGAGATCAGTATTCCTATTTTGGCACAGGATACAGGTAAGAATTACGGAAGAACCGTAACTTTTTATCCGGAGACCGGAGAGTTCCATATTCGTGCGGTAGGAAAGAGTGAGTCCATCATTTAAGGATGGATGACCGGATGGGTAAATTATGAACAGAAAGAATATGCCATTGCTTTTGATGCTGATCGCAGGTGCGTGTACCTGGATCGTAACGCTGGTGAGAAGTTATTCGTTACTGGCAAGTCTTGTGGCACTTTTTACTGTTATGCTGCTGTTTTATTGTCTGGGAAGTGTGATCCGGCTGTTGCTGGACCGGTTCGACAGACAGAATGAAGAGAAGGCAAAACAGGAGCAGGAAGAAAAAGAGAAGGCTTTACAAGAGGAAGAAGCTGCTGGGTCACAGGAGGACACAGCGCAGAAGGGTGTAAGCGATTCGAATGGATGAAGCCGGTAAGAAAAGGTTATTAGAAGAATATGCTGCTAATAAACGACCGGAGACCAGAGAACAGTTGATACTGGAGTATGCTCCGCTAGTCAAGGCAGTAGCGGGACGGCTGAGTATGTATCTGGGCTATAATGTGGATTACGAAGACCTGGTCAGTTACGGGATTTTTGGACTGATTGATGCCATTGACAAGTTCGACTGCCTCAAAGAGGTAAAGTTCGAGACTTATGCCAGTCTGAGGATCCGGGGAGCCATTCTGGACCAGATCCGTAAAATGGACTGGATTCCCCGAACGATAAGACAACGGCAGAAGAAGATCGACGCGGTCATCAAGGAAGTGGAACAGACCACGGGACGCAGTGCAACGGATGAAGACATTGCAGCGGGACTGGGAATTTCTTCAGAGGAATATCTGGACTGGCAGTCCCAGATGAAGATCACCGGCCTGATATCCCTGAACGAGTATATGGATCAGGGAAGTGATGTCTCACAGGATTATAGCAGACATATGACAGCACGTTTTGATGGTCCGGAAGAAAGTGTGGAAAAAGAAGAACTGACCAAGGTTCTGGGAGAAGCACTGGAACTTCTGACGGAAAAGGAAAAGAAAGTAGTTACGCTATATTATTATGAGGATCTGACATTGAAGGAAATCAGTAACATTCTGGAGGTGTCGGAGTCCAGGGTATCCCAGCTACATACCCGTGCTTTACAGAAAATGAAGACAAAAATGGGAGACTACATGGGACTTTTGTAGAACCTCGTTGACCCGTAATGGAATGCGGGATGGGAAGGCAGAGGAAAAGGCGTATGCAGAATGGCTATTTTCAAGTGGTGAGAACACCGGGAGGTTATGGATTACAGATCTTCCAACCCAAGGATGGAGGAGAGGACGTAAGACTGCAGGAGGTAATGGATTATCTGGACAGACAATCCATACCTTATGATCCCATGTCCATTAAAAAGGCGATACTCGCAGAAGAAGACGCGGTCTGCTTTCTGGAACGAAAGGATTGTCCGGAAATCGAGGAGAGCTGTCAGATCACAGTCAGTCAGGATAATATGCAGGCAGTCATACGCTTCTATCCGGCGTCCCAGACCGGAAAACGTGCGACGATGGACAGTGTGATCAAGGATCTGAGATATCACAGCATCGTCTATGGAATCCAGATGAGTGTTCTGCAGGATCATTTTATGTCTGACGGAATTTATTGCACCGATCTGGTAGTGGCCCGGGGAAAAGAACCCAGACATGGCACAGACGCCTATATCAAATATTATTTTAATACGGATGTTCACGCACAGCCGACACTGAAAGATGATGGGACGGTGGATTATTTCCATCTGAACATGATCAACCCCTGTAAAAAGGGACAGCTGCTGGCAGAGGTCATTCCGGAGGACGAGGGAGAGTACGGAACTACCGTACAGGGTGCCAAGATCCGGCCCAGACAGGTGAAAAAAGCCCATCTGGAGTTCGGTCATAATATAGAGATTTCCGAAGACCGGAGAAGACTCACTTCTCTGGTGGATGGACATGTTTCCCTGGTAGAGGGAAAGGTGTTTGTATCGGATGTCTACGAAGTGGAAAATGTGGATCTGTCTACCGGAAATATTGATTTTGAGGGCAGCGTGCAGGTAAATGGCAATGTTTCCTCCAATTTCGTCATCCGGGCAGGCAGCAATGTGATCATAAGCGGTGTCGTGGAAGGTGCCTACATTGAGGCTGGGGGCAATATCATCATTGCCCGCGGAATGAATGGTATGGCAAAGGGTACGCTGAAAGCTGGGGGCAATATTGTGGCAAAATTCCTGGAGAATGCTACAGCCAGTGCCGGAGGCTATGTCAGCACGGAGTCGATCCTGCACAGCAATGTGATAGCGGCAACAGAGATCCAGGTAACCGGCAAGCGAGGATTTATCACCGGCGGTCATGTACGTGCCGGACAGAAGATTGAGGTTAAGACGCTGGGGGCAATGCTGGGAGCGCCGACGGTAGTGGAAGTTGGTGTGGATCCGGAAAAAAAGGCAGAATATATGAAGATGCAGAAGGAAGTCTCCGAGATTGTGAAGAATATCCGCAGTCTGCAGCCGATCCTTGCAAATTTTGCAGAAAAAAAGAGTAAGGGAGTCCGTTTTACACCGGATCAGATCAACTATCTCAGAAACACTGCAGCTTCCATGGAGACACTCAATAAGAGTCTGGAGGAAAAGAACCGGCGTATGCAGGAACTGCAGCTGGAGTTCAATCCGCAGGAGCGGGCCATGGTGCAGGTACGGGGAGAAGTGTACCCGGGTACTACGATCATCATCGGAGATTCTTCCATGCAGGTGAAGAGTACCTATCATTATTGCCGGTTCGAGCGCATTGACGGAGATGTGAAGTCCACACCACTGTAACCGGCAGCAGATTGTTGCAGGAACAGAAAATGGCAGAAAAGAGGAATGTCTTATGTCGTTTGGATCTTTGGAGGTTGCGTCGATCCCGCGAACGCAGGATTACACGACGATGAAGCAGAATGAAGACAATAAGGGTGCATTTCAACAGATGACGCTGGGAGAGCATGCACAGAAACAGAGTGAACAGCGGACCAGAGAAGTGCACAGCAGTGATAATGCAGACTGGTATACGGGGCAGTATGATGCCAAGGAAAAAGGAAAGAATGAGTATGCCGGTAACGGTGGTAAACACCGGAAAAAAGAAAATTCCGAAAAAGATGGTGTGGTGGTGACGAAACAGCATCAGGGATTTGACATTAAGATCTGAGAATACAAAGGAAAAGCAGTATGGGTATATTAGAAGTGGTTCTGCTGATCGCAGGAATCGTAATATTTATAGGAAGTTTTTTATTGCCTTCCGGAAAAGAAAGCGGAATCAATAAAGAAGCAGCAAAAGAAGAGATCAAAGGTCTTATGGAAGAAGAAATGCAGACAGTTCGCAGTCAGATGCAGGATAAAATGGACGAGACCTCGGAAGATGCGCTGGAGAAGGCGGAACGTTCCCTGGAACGTCTGACCAATGAAAAGATCATGGCAGTGAGTGAATATTCCGATACGGTATTGCAGGAGATTCACAAGAACCATGAGGAAGCCATGTTTTTATACGATATGCTGAACAATAAGCATGCCAATATCAAAGATACCGTATCCAAAATGGATAAGGCAGTGAAGGCGGCAGAAGACAAGGCTAAGGTCAAAGCGGAAGAGAACGTGAAGACACAGAAGGAGAATGTGACGGAAGAACAGCTGACAGAAGTACAGGAACCGGCAGAGACGATAGAGCCGTCCGGCTCCCCGGAGATCGGATTCATGGGGGAGACCGCAGAAGAAGGTCAGAACAATAACGAGAAGATTCTGGAAATGCACAGACAGGGCAAATCCACAGTGGCGATTGCCAAGGAACTGGGGCTGGGTGTCGGTGAAGTAAAGCTTGTGATCGACCTGTATAAGGCCTGACAGTAATCGTGTGAATTAAGGACGGAGATATCGATGAAATTAAAATATTATCTGCGAGGTCTCGGAATCGGTATGATCGTGACGGCATTGATCCTGGGAATCAGTTTTTCCAACCGGCAGGATCAGACATCCCAGATCATGACGGATGACCAGATCAGAGAGCGTGCGGCAGAACTTGGAATGGTGGACAGCAGTGAACTGACGCTTGCGGCACTGCAAAACAGTGCAAAACAGCCGACGGAAGGCACACCGGAGGAAACCACGCAGACACAGGAACAGAACAATATAGAAGCGGAACCGGAGACCACGGTTCCCGCAGAGACACAGGCTACGGTGGAACCGGAGACAACCGCAGAGCCGGAAGTAACCGAAGCACCACAGCGGACACAGACCGCCAGCATAACAATCCAGAGAGGCGATGATTCCGGCAGTGTCAGCAGATGGCTCTATGAGGCTGGACTGGTGGAGAATGCAAAGGCATTTGACAATTATTTATGCAACAACGGCTACAGCCGCAGTATCAATCCCGGCACATATGAGATCGCTCCCGGGACTTCCGAAGAGGAAATTGCTAAAATAATCACAGGAAAACATTAAAAACCCCTTGTCATAGGGGTTTTCCTATGTTATAATCGCACTGTTGTGACAAAAAACACGCCTTTCGATTTGACGATGGTGCTCCTGCCAAAATGCAGAGGTCTTCGCCAGAGCTAACCGGGTTCTTAACGCGTCCCGGCAGAAAAGAAATGCGGAAGATTTTAACCAAATGGAGGTAAAGACATGAGCGTTATTTCTATGAAGCAGTTACTTGAAGCAGGTGTTCATTTTGGACATCAGACCAGAAGATGGAACCCTAAGATGGCTCCTTACATCTTCACCGAGAGAAACGGTATCCACATCATCGACCTTTACAAAACGGTCGCCAAAATCGACGAAGCAGCTGCTGCGTTGAAACAAATCGCCAAATCGGGCAAAAAGATACTTTTCGTCGCCACCAAAAAACAAGCGAAAGAAGTTCTCGCTGCCAAAGCTACCGAAATCGGTATGCCTTACGTTATAGAACGTTGGCCGGGCGGTATGCTCACCAACTTCCCCACCATTCGCAAGGCGGTGAAGAAAATGGCATCGATCGACAAAATGATCAAAGACGGAACTTTCGACAACCTCTCCAAACGCGAGAAACTGCAAGTAACCCGTCAACGCGCCAAATTGGAAAAGACACTCGGTAGCATCGCCGACTTGACCCGTCTCCCGTCGGCACTCTTCGTTGTAGACGTGATGAAAGAGCATATCGCTGTTCGCGAGGCTAACCGTTTGGGTATCCCTGTATTCGGTATGGTTGATACGAACTCTAATCCGAACAATATCGACTACGTTATCCCGGCTAACGATGACGCTACAAAGTCTGTAGAGGTTATCTTGGGCGCTATCTGCGAGGCTATGAACGAAGGCTTGCAAGAGCGTAAGGCTGAGAAAATTGACGCAGAGGCTGCTGAGGAAGCTCCGAAAAGAGAGCGTAAGGCAAAAGCTGCTGTTAAGAAAGAACGTACGAAGAAAGAAGACGACGATGCGTTGAACGCTAACGTTGCCGGTAAGTTCGCGAAAGACGAAGAATAATTCGATTGACAATTGACGTTGACAATTGACAATTAGAATACAAATACAATGGGCAGTTGGCTTTTGACAGGATTTGTCAATTGGCAACTGTCCATTGTCAATTTTTGAAAGTATAAACATTTTAAAGATAAAGGAAATAAGATTATGGCTGTAACAATGGCTGATATTACCAAGCTGCGCAAAATGAGTGGAGCTGGTATGATGGACTGCAAGAAGGCTTTGACCGAATCTGATGGTGATATCGAAAAGGCAATGGAAATTATCCGTAAAAAAGGACAGGCTATTGCTGCTAAGCGTTCTGACCGTGAAGCTGCTGAAGGTTGCGTATTGGCAAAGAAAGATGGCGAATTCGCTGCTATCATCGCTTTGAAGTGCGAAACAGACTTTGTGGCTAAGAATGAAGATTTCATCGCACTGACTCAGGCTATCTTGGATGCTGCTGTGGCTAACAAGTGCAAGACTCTGGACGAAGTGAAGGCTTTGCCGATGGGTAAAGGCACTGTACAGGATGCTGTTACCGACCGTAGCGGTATCACGGGCGAAAAGATGGAATTGGACGGCTATAACGTAGTGGAAGGCGCTTATACCACTGTTTATAACCACATGGGTAAGAATCAGTTGTGTACGATCGCTGCGTTTAATAAGGAATCTGAAGAAGCTGCTCACAACATCGCTATGCAGATCGCAGCCATGAACCCGATCGCTATCGATGAGGCTGGTGTTCCTGAGTCTGTAAAAGAGAAAGAGATCCAGGTTGCTATCGAGAAGACGAAGGCTGAGCAGGTACAGAAGGCTGTAGAGGCTGCATTGAAGAAGGCTGGTATCAATCCTTCACATGTAGACAGCGAGGCTCACATGGAAAGTAACATGGATAAGGGCTGGATTACGGCAGAGGATGTAGCTAAGGCTAAAGAAATCATCGCTACTGTTTCTGCTGAGAAGGCTGCTAACTTGCCTCAACAGATGATCGAGAATATCGCTAAGGGTCGTCTGGGCAAGTTCTTGAAAGAGGTTTGCTTGTTGAACCAAGAAGACATTATGGATGGCAAGAAGACTGTAAGAGAGACAATGAAGGAGATCGATCCTGAGTTACAAATCTTGGCGTTCAAACGTTTCACTTTGCGTGCTGAGTAATTGCGGTAACATATTTGATATAAAGAAAAAGGCGATACAACCCAATGTATCGCCTTTTTTATGAAGTATAGCTTACTTGCCCATAGAAGATATACTTACTTGTCCAATGCAGTATATCTTACTTTGCCAAGTAAGTATATCTGTTTAATTTTTTCTTATTTCAATGCGGCCAACGCATCCTTAATACGTTTGATCGCCTCTGCGATATTCTCATCGCTGGTAGCGTAACTCATGCGGATACACTCGGGTGCCCCGAAAGAGGTACCACCTACGCAAGCTACGTGCGCTACTTCTAAGAGATACATAGCTAAGTCATCAGCGTTGTTGATTACACGGGTTCCATCTGTCTTGCCGTAATAATAACTACATTTTGGGAATAAGTAGAAGGCGCCTTCCGGTTTATTCACCTCGAAGCCCGGAACTTCTTTCGCTAAATTAACGATTAAGTCACGGCGGCGTTCGAAGGCCTTACGCATTTCCTCAACGGGTTCTTGTGAGCCTGTATAAGCCGCTTCCGCCGCTTTTTGAGATACGGAGCAAGGGCCAGAGGTATATTGTCCTTGTAATTTATTAACCGCTTTCACGATCCATTC
>OKUA01001103.1_pt1 | contig 16145 bp, 16 predicted proteins | sample 1606501 | NCBI WGS metagenome assembly OKUA01 (sample SAMEA3879608, study PRJEB24766) | human gut metagenome | biome: human-associated habitat; feature: feces | place: USA | collected 1985/1987
CCGCGGATGAGTATACCACGGAGGAAGATTTGGAGAAGTATATCACCAACCTGGTGGATGACTACCGCTACGAGGGCACCCTTTACGGCCTGCCGGACTGGATCACCACCCACGTACTGGCCTACCGCACCGATATCTTCGAGCAGGAAAGCCTTGACCCGCCCGAGACCTGGGATGACCTTCTGGCAGTTTGCGAGCAGCTGAGCGGCAGCAGCGAGTATTCTCCCATTTCCTTCCCGGGCAAAAAGGGCGGCGCCCTGGCCAGTATCTTCAGCTCTCTGCTGACTAGCAACGGCGGTTGGTACTTTAACGACGCCGGCGAGCCTAACGTCAACTCTGCGGAAGGCGTTGAGGTGGCTGAGTTCTTAGCTGATTTGGCTCCTTATCTGCCCTCGGGATATCAGAACTTCCACTGGGATGAAAACGGGCAGACCGCATCCGGCGGAAAGGCCGCGATGACGCTGGGGCCCAGCACGGACAGAAAGCCTGCCAGCACCACCAGATCAATGTTGTGCGCCCGCAGCGTTTCCAGCAGCACAGCGTCAAATTCCTCGCTGGCGGCGTAGTCCTTGCGGCGCACCACGCAGCTCTCTACACCGGCCTTGGCGGCGCGTTCCAGCGCAAAAACACCGGGCTTGGAAGCCACTACCAGCGTAATTTTACCATTGGGGTTCTCGCCCCGGGCCTCGCTGTCCAGCAGCGCCTGCAGATTGGTGCCGCCGCCGGACACTAACACGGCAATGTTCAGCACAGTTCCACGCCCTCACCTTCTGCGATGACGCCCAGACGGTAGGCTTCCGGCTCGCCGTTGGCGTGCAGGATCTCCAGTGCCTTATCGGCCTGCTCGGCGGGCACAGTGAGCACCATACCCACGCCCATGTTGAAGGTATTGAACATATCGTGCTCGGAGATGCCGCCCACCTTCTGCATCAGGTGGAACAGGGCGGGGGTGCGCACATCTGCCTTGTTGATGCGGGCGCAGCAGCCCTTCTTCAGGCTGCGGGGGATATTCTCGTAGAAGCCGCCGCCGGTGATGTGGGAGATGCCCTTGACCTGCACCTCTTCCAGCACCTTCAGCACAGGCTTGACGTAGATCTTGGTGGGAGCCAGCAGCGCCTCGCCAAGGGTCTTGCCGCCCAGCTCTGCGGGGGTGGAGAACAGCACATCGGGGTCGGCGTCGATGTTGAACACCTTGCGCACCAGCGAGAAGCCGTTGGAGTGCACACCGGTGGAGGGCAGGGCGAGGATCACGTCACCGGCTGCCATGGTCTCGTTGTTCAGGATCTTCTCCTTGTCCACAACGCCTACGGTGAAGCCGGCCAGATCGTACTCGTCCTCTGGCATCATGCCCGGGTGCTCAGCAGTTTCGCCGCCCACCAGTGCACAATCGGCCTGCACGCAGCCCTCGGCCACGCCCTTGACGATGTTGGCGATCTTTTCCGGCACGTTGCGGCCGCAGGCGATGTAATCCAGGAACACCAGCGGCTTTGCACCGGCGCAAATGACATCGTTGACGCACATGGCCACGCAGTCAATACCGATGGTATCGTGCTTATCCATGATCATGGCCACCTTCAGCTTGGTGCCCACGCCATCGGTGCCGGAGATCAGCACCGGATGCTTGTAACCGGTACAGTCCAGCTCAAACAGGCCGCCAAAGCCGCCCAAGCCGCCGATGCAGTGCTCGTTCATGGTACGGGCGACATACTGCTTCATCAGCTCCACAGAGCGGTAACCGGCGGTAATGTCCACGCCTGCTGCGGCGTAGCTTTCAGAATAGCTCTTTTCCATGTTCTTACTCTCCTAACTTTTTGGCGTCCTTGGGACGGTCGTTCAGGTGACGGTCGTGAATATCGGTAGAAAGCACACTTTCCGGCTCTACGGCATACTCGCCGGTAAAGCAGGCGGTGCAGAACCCGCATTTTGCGTTTTTGGCAAGCTGGACAACGTGTTCGTTGGACAGGTAACCCAGCGTATCGGCGCCGATGACCTCGTTGATCTGCTCCAGCGTGCGGCCGGTGGCCACCAGCAGCTTCTGGTCCGGGATATCGGTGCCGAAGTAGCACGGATACTTGAAGGGAGGTGCAGAGACCATAAAGTGCACCTCGGCAGCACCGGCATCCCGCAGCAGCTTGATGATGCGGGCAGATGTGGTGCCGCGCACGATGGAGTCATCCACCAGCACCACGCGCTTGCCCTTGACGGTGCTGGACACCACGTTCAGCTTGATGCGCACGCTGTTCTCGCGCTGCTTCTGGCTGCCCTGAATGAAGGTGCGGCCGATGTATTTGTTCTTGATGAAGCCGATGCCGTAGGGGATGCCGCTCTCCTGCGAGTAGCCCAGTGCTGCATCCAGACCGGAATCCGGCACGCCGATGACCACATCGGCCTCCACAGGGTGCTCCTGTGCAAGGAAGCGGCCTGCCTGCTTGCGTGCCTCGTGCACCGAGCTGCCCTCGATGACGCTGTCCGGGCGGGCGAAGTAGATGAACTCGAACACGCACATCTGGGTGTCCGGGCGGCCGCAGTGATCCTTGATGCTGCGCAGCTCGCCGGTCTTGGTGTCCACCACCACGATCTCGCCGGGCTCCACATCCCGCAGCAGAGAAGCACCGGTGGCATCCAGTGCGCAGCTCTCGCTGGCAAAGACGTAGCCGCCGCCGGGCAGGGTGCCGATGCACAGGGGACGGTAGCCCCGGGGGTCGCGCACCGCGATAAGCTTGGTGGCAGACATGATCACAAGGCTGTATGCGCCTTCCAGCACGTCCATGGTCTTGCTGATGGCAGTCTCGATGCTGCCCATGCGCAGACGGTTGCGAGTGATGAGGTAGCAGATGACCTCAGTGTCCGAGGAGCCGTGGAAGATCGCGCCCTCGTTTTCCAGCTGGCGGCGCAGCTCCACGGCGTTGGTCAGGTTGCCGTTGTGGCACAGTGCCATGGTGCCGCGGCCGTGCCGGACGATCATGGGCTGGGCATTGGCGCGGACGCGGGTGCCGGCGGTGGCGTAGCGCACATGGCCGGTAGCCATGTGTGCCGTGGTAGTGGACAGGCTTGCCAGCACCTCCGGGGTGAACACCTCGTTTACAAGGCCCAGATCCCGGTGGCCGGTGATCACGCCGTCATCGTTGACGGCGATGCCGCAGCTCTCCTGCCCGCGGTGCTGCAGCGCATACAGGGCCGAATAAGCCGCTGCGGCCACATCCTCGGTACCGGCACGGTCGTAGATGCCGAAAACGCCGCACTCCTCATGCAGCGGATATGCAAAATCAGACATTGGTTCTCCTTTACAGCTCGTTCAGTTCGTTCTGCAGCTTCTCTTCCTTGGCAGCGATCTGCTGTGCCATGGATACGCGCTCGGCTTCCAGCTTTTCAGCCAGTGCATCATCGCTCAGCGCCAGAATTTCAGCAGCCAGCCATGCGGCGTTCTTGGCACCGTTCAGTGCCACCGTTGCCACCGGGATGCCGCTGGGCATCTGCACGGTAGCCAGCAGAGCGTCCAAGCCATCCATCGCGCCGCCCTTCATGGGGATGCCGATGACCGGCAGGGTGGTGTTGGCGGCAAAAGCACCTGCCAGATGTGCTGCCATGCCTGCCGCGCACAGGATGACTCCAAAGCCGTTGGCCTTTGCGCTTTTTGCAAAGGCTGCTGCCTCGGCGGGGGTGCGGTGTGCCGAAAGGATGTGTGCCTCAAAGGGGATGTCCAGTGCTTTCAGCTGGGCACAGGCCCCCTTGACCACCGGCCAATCGCTGTCCGAACCCATGATCACTGCCACTTTACGAACCATTTTCCAAAGCCTCTCTTTCTCAACTGTCCAACAAGACCGACAAACAAAAAAGGCTGCGGTACACCTGTACCACGGCCTTTATTTCCAGTTTTTCTGTCCGCGCATTTTGCACAAGGTTGCACCATGCCCCTGATTGCAGTGAATGTGACCCCATTCCATGCGACCCGGCACCAGCAGCATCATTGAAGTTTCCCTCCGCAGTTTCCTGTGCAAGCGTTTTTTCAGGCGGCGATGCAAGCCCGTTTTTTGGGGCATCGTCCCTGTACTAGATACAGTTTACGGCAAAAAAACCGCTTTGCAAAGAGCGTTTGGGCAAATTCTCCCTTGTGTTCCCATGCCGTCAAAAAACTTTCGAAAGTTTTGTGCAGTTTCGCCATCCTTTTTCTTTTTAAGTATGACTTATGCAGCGGGTATATTTTATGTAAAGGCTGTGTTGATGTATCCCAGATAGAAAGCCGGATTTTTAAAAAATGATCTTTGCGGTGTCGGCGCGTGCAGCGCGGATCAGATCTGCCGGGGCACAGCACACCTGCGTACCGATGCGCCCGCCGGAAACGTAGACCTTCTGCTGAGTCAGCACGCTTTCGTCAAAGACGGTGCGGTACTGCTTTTTCATGCCCACCGGGCTGCAGCCGCCCCGCACATAGCCGGTGACCTTGTTGATATCCGCCACATGGATCATCGCCACGCTCTTTTCGCCCACGCTGCGGGCGGCGGCCTTTAAATCCAGCTCTGCCGCCACCGGAATGACGAACACAAAATAGTTTTTGCTGCTGCCCTGCGTTACCAGCGTCTTATACACGCAGGCAGGGTCCTCGCCCATGCTGGCGGCTACGGTCACGCCGTCCACCGCCACCCCCTCCTCGTGGGGGTACTCGTGGGCGGTGTAGGCCACCTTTTCCCGTTCCAGAATGCGCATTGCGTTGGTTTTAGCTTCTTTTCCCATTGTTATTCCCTCTTTTACATTTGCTCTGTTTCTATTCTACCACTTTTTCCGAAAAAATTCAAAATTTCTCTTGACTTCAGTTTCATGAAGTGATATCATAGCGTCACGCACTTCAGAGCACTGAAGTTTGACACTGCAAGCTGCGGCAAAGGAGCCGGTCTCCCTCGCCGTTTTACACGATAGGAAAAGGCAAAGGAGACAAAACACTATGATCATCGTACTCAAACAGGATGCACCCGACGTACAGGTGCGCGAGTTCTGCCACGAGCTGGAGGATATGGGTCTGCAGATCAATGATTCCAAGGGCAGCGACACCCATATTCTGGGTCTGATCGGCGATACTAAGGCCATTGCAGAGAGCTGGGTGCTGGCAAACCCGGTGGTAGAAACCTGCCGCCGCGTGTCCGAGCCCTACAAAAAGGCCAACCGCAAGTTCCACCCGGACGACAGCGTTATCGACGTGGAAGGCGTCAAGATCGGCGGCGGCAACTTTGCAGTCATCGCCGGGCCGTGCAGCATTGAAAGCGAGGAGCAGATCACCTACTGCGCCCAGCGGGTAAAGGCGGCAGGTGCTTCCCTGCTGCGCGGCGGTGCGTTCAAGCCCCGCACCTCCCCCTACTCCTTTCAGGGTATGCGCAGTGAAGGTCTGGATCTGCTCAAGCTGGCACGCCGCGCCACCGGTTCGCCCATCGTGACCGAGATCATGAACACCGAGCACCTGCCCCTGTTTGAAAATGTGGACCTCATTCAGGTGGGGGCCCGCAATATGCAGAATTTTGAGCTGCTCAAAGCCGTTGGACGCCAGAAAAAGCCGGTGCTGCTCAAGCGCGGCCTTGCCAACACGCTGGAAGAGTTCGTGATGAGTGCCGAGTACATCATGGCCGAGGGTAACGAGAACGTCATCCTGTGCGAGCGCGGCATCCGCACCTTCGAGACCAGTATGCGCAACACGCTGGATCTTGCCGGTGTGGTCATGCTGCACAAGATGACCCATCTGCCGGTGGTGGTGGACCCCAGCCACGCCTGCGGACACGCATGGATGGTGCCGGAGTTGGCTAAAGCTGCGGTCGCCGCCGGTGCCGACGGCCTGATGATCGAGGTGCACAACAACCCCGCCAAGGCCAAGTGCGATGGCGCACAGAGCCTGACCCCGGATCAGTTCGATGAACTGATGCAGTTCATCGGCAAAGAGGTGGAGTTCTTCGGCAAAAAAATGAACTGAGCCCGCCCGAAAGAATATTGTTATACGCAGGGACTGCTGTGCCGACCGGGTTCAGCAGTTCTTTTTTGCCGGAAAGTTCGCGCGCAGCCAAGCAGCATTTTACCTTAATTTCTGTGCACCGGCGGGTTTTCATTTTCTTTTCACGGGTTTTATGGTATACTATAGTGTATTTTGAAAAAACACTGCCGAAAGAGGTTTTAAAGATGAAAGCACACATTGCACGCAACCAGAACGCCGGGGTGCCGCTGGCGCTGGGCTGGAACCTTTCCCCCGCCGACCGGGGCAAGCTGGAGGGCATGGCACCCGCCTTTGGCATGAAGCTGCTACCCGTTGCCCCCGCCGATGCCGGCAAGACCGTTGCCCAGCTGCTGGGCGAGGTAGAGGTAAAAGCCCCCAGAACGCTGGTGCTGGAGCCCGGTGCCTATCCCCCGGCGCTGGTGCTGGCAAACTTCCGTGATAAGGACGTGGACACCCTGCTGGACCTGATGCGGCAGGCACAGGTGACCATCCCGCTCAAGGCGGTGGTCACCCCCGCAAACCGCAACTGGATGTTTGCAGACCTGCTGGCGCATTTGCAGGAGGAGCACACCGCCTTTAGCGCTGCAAAGGAGAGCCAGACCGTATGAAGAGCCGCATCACCCGCATAACCGCTGCACTGCTGGCGGCGGTGCTGAGCCTTAGCCTGCTGGTCGGCTGCAAGCCCAAAAAGGAGCTGACCCGGTACACCACCATCTTTTATGACGTATTCGACACGGTGACGCAGGTCATCGCCTACTGCGAGAGCGAGGAAGAGTTCAACACCCAGATGCAGGCGCTGCATCAGGATCTTGTCGCCTACAATCAGCTCTACGATATCTACAACGACTACGACGGCGTTGTGAACGTCAAGACCATCAACGAAAACGCCGGCAAAGCCCCGGTACAGGTAGATGACCGCATCCTCTCCATGCTGGAACTGGCGCGGCAGATGTACGACCTGACCGGCGGCAAGATCAACATTGCCATGGGCAGTGTGCTGGGCATCTGGCACGACCACCGCGAAGCCGCTGAAAAGGACGCTTCCGAGGCCGACAACACCCTGCCCACGCAGGAGAAGTTGGAAGCCGCTGCCCAGCACTGCGATATCAACGGTCTTGTCATCGACGAGGACGCCAAAACGGTCTATCTGTCCGACCCGGAGATGTCGCTGGACGTGGGCAGTGTGGGCAAGGGCTACGCGGTGGAGATGGTCTGCCGCGCCGCCGAAGCCCGCGGCCTGACCAGCGCACTGGTGAGCGTGGGCGGCAACCTGCGCGCTATCGGCACAAAGCCGGACGGCAGCCAGTGGACGGGCGGCGTGGAGAACCCGTGGAACGCCTCGGAGGTGTATACCAACACCAGTTCCATCTTCGGCTCGCCCATCAACATGAGCGACCTTGCGCTGGTGACCAGCGGCGACTACCAGCGCTACTTTGTGGTGGACGGCAAGCGCTACCACCACATCATCGACCCGGACACCCTTTGGCCCGCTGCCTACTACAACGGCGTCACCGTGCTGTGCCCGGACTCCGGCATGGCAGACTGCCTGACCACTGCCCTGTTCTGTATGCCGCTGGAAGAGGGGCAGAAGCTGGTGGAGTCGCTGGACGGCGTAGAAGCCATGTGGTGCACGCCCGATAAGCAGGCCACCACCTCCAGCGGCTGGGACAGCCACCTGAAAAAGTAAGTTTTTTGCAGGTGGGACGATCAAAATGGCCTCCGCGTGCGCTCTGGCCATCTTCAGCGGAAAAATTATTTTTTATTTCGGAATAGCGGAGCGTCTGCGGACGCTCCGCTATTCCCTTTTCACAGAAGGGGTCGTAAAGGACAACGGCATTGCACCCCCTCCCGTGAAAAAGTTTTTCCGAAAAGTCCGCAGACTTTTCGGAAAAACAAACAAAAAATTTTCTTTCCGCTATTTATGCCCAGAGCAAAGCGGAGGGCATTCAAAATCGTCTCTTTACGCAAAAAGGCTGCCGCACGCAATGTGCAGCAGCCTTTTGTTTGTTTATCCGGTTATCCCGTCTGGCATCACTCCACGATGATGCTCTTGCCGGTCATCTCGGCGGGAACGGGCAGGCCGATATAGGGCAGCATGGTGGGTGCGATATCGGCAAGGCAGCCGCCCTCGCGCAGCTTCACGTCACCGCAGCCAACTGCCACAAAGGGCACAACGTTGGTGGTGTGGGCGGTGAAGGGGGTGCCGTCCGGGTTCATCATCTTTTCGGCGTTGCCGTGGTCGGCGGTGATGAAGGCACAGCCGCCGGCGTTCAGCACAGCGGTGACCACCTGATCCACGCAGGTATCCACAGCTTCAACGGCCTTGACAGCAGCATCGAACACGCCGGTGTGGCCGACCATATCGCAATTTGCGAAGTTCAGGATGACCACATCGTACTTGCCGCTCTCGATGCGCTTGACGCACTCGGCAGCAACTTCGGGGGCGCTCATCTCGGGCTTCAGGTCGTAGGTGGCAACCTTGGGGCTGGGGATGACGCAGCGGTCCTCGCCCTCGTAGGGAGCCTCCACGCCGCCGTTGAAGAAGAAGGTGACGTGAGCGTACTTCTCAGTCTCGGCAATGCGCAGCTGGGTCTTGCCGTGGGCAGACAGATACTCGCCCAGAACGTTCTTCAGCTCCACCGGGGGATAAGCAACCTCGCAGTTGGGCATGGTGGCATCGTACTCGGCCATGCAGACGTAGTTCACCTGCTTGCGGCCGCCGCGGCGCTCGAAGCCGGTAAAAGCATCGTCACAGAAGATGCGGGTCATCTGGCGGGCACGGTCGGGGCGGAAGTTCATGAAGATGACGGTATCGCCATCCTGCACGCGGCCACCCTCGCAGGTGACGCAGGGCAGCACAAACTCATCGGTCTTGTCTGCGGCATAGGAAGCCTCGATGGCCTCGGCAGCGTTGGCAGCGTGCTCACCCTCGCCGTAGACGAAAGCAGCGTAGGCCTTCTCCTCGCGGTCCCAGTTGTTATCGCGGTCCATGGCGTAGTAACGGCCGGAAACGCTGGCGATCTTGCCCACGCCCAGCTCGTCCAGCTTAGCCTGCAGGTCAGCCAGGAAGCCCTTGCCGGAGTGGGGGTCGGTGTCGCGGCCGTCGGTGATGCAGTGCAGGTAAATTTCCTTAGCGCCCAGATGCTTTGCCATTTCCAGCACGCCAAACCAGTGGTCGGCATGGCTGTGCACGCCGCCGGTGCCCACCAGACCCATCAGGTGGATGGCCTTACCGGCCTCGATGGCAGCCTTCATGTTCTTGACCAGCACAGGGTTTTTGAGCATCTCGCCGTCGCGGATGGACTTGGTGATGAGGGTCAGCTGCTGGTACACGATGCGGCCTGCGCCCATGTTGGTGTGGCCGACCTCGGAGTTGCCCATCTGGCCGTCGGGCAGACCGACAGCCATGCCGGAAGCATCAATGGTGGTCATGGGGTACTTTGCCATCAGAGCATCCAGATGGGGGGTCTTGGCAGCCACAACGGCGTTGCCGAAGGTCTCGTTCGGCACCCAGCCGAAGCCATCCATGATGCACAGAAGAACAGGTTTCTTTGCCATAAAATTGAATCTCCTTTGAATTTATCACGCGTTGCGGGCAAGGCTAAGCGCCCCGCCTGCGGGTACAGCCTGCGGGTGCATAACACCCGAGCGGCTGCTGTAAAACAGATCAGCGCCCGGCTCAGCGCTGAAAAAAACGGCGCAGCCGGGCGCTGAAACAGCTAATTAAGAAAAGGCAGTTGCTCAGCCCTTGGTGGCTGCATCAACGATGACTGCAAAGTCGGGAGCCTTCAGGGATGCGCCGCCGATCAGGCCGCCGTCCACGTCCTTCTTGCTCAGCAGCTCCTCGCAGTTCTTGGCGTTCATGCTGCCGCCGTACTGCACGGTGGTAGCTTCGGCTACGGTCTCGCCGTACAGCTCACCTACCACCTTGCGGATCTGAGCGCAGACTTCCTCTGCCTGATCAGCGGTAGCGGTCTTGCCGGTGCCGATGGCCCAGACAGGCTCGTAGGCGATGACAACGTTTGCCATCTGCTCGGCGGTCACGTCACGCAGGGCGATCTTGGTCTGCATACGCACCAGCTCCTCGGTAACGCCCTCCTCGCGCTGCTGCAGGCTCTCGCCCACGCACAGGATGACCTTCAGGCCGGCGTTCAGGGCAGCCAGCGCGCGCTTGTTGACGGTCTGGTCGGTCTCTGCAAAGTACTGACGGCGCTCAGAGTGGCCAACGATGACATACTCCACGCCCAGATCCACCAGCATATCGGCGCTGATCTCGCCGGTGAAAGCACCGGACTTCTCAAAGTGGACGTTCTCGGCACCGACATGGATGTTAGTGCCCTTGGTCTTAGCCACAGCGGTGACCAGATCGGTAAACGGGGTGCAGATGACCACCTCGCAGGCGGCGTCCTTCACGGCGGGGATCAGCTCGTCCACCAGAACAGCAGCCTCGGAGGCGGTCTTGTTCATCTTCCAGTTGCCAGCAATGATAGCCTTGCGCTTTGCCTTATCCATGATATGTTCTCCTTACCTTCTTATTGATAAAAACAGAAAGGTGCGGCGGCGAAACAGCCGCCGCACCCATTTATGATGCCGGAATTATGCGTTCTGGATGACTGCGATGCCGGGCAGCTCCTTGCCCTCCAGATACTCCAGAGAAGCGCCGCCGCCGGTGGAGATGTGGGTCATCTTGTCGCCCAGACCCATCTGCTGCACAGCTGCTGCGCTGTCGCCGCCGCCGATAACGGTGGTAGCATCGCTCTCAGCCATAGCCTTGGCAACAGCCAGAGTACCAGCTGCCAGAGTGGGGTTCTCGAACACGCCCATGGGGCCGTTCCAGACAACAGTCTTGGAAGCCTTGACAGCGTCAGCAAACAGCTTCATGGTCTCGGGGCCGATGTCGCAGCCCTCCATGTCAGCGGGGATCGCAGTGACAGGCACCACGGTCACGTCCACAGGAGCGTCGATGGGATCGGGGAAGTCCTTGATGCAGACTGCATCCACGGGCAGCAGCAGCTTGACGCCCTTCTCCTGTGCCTTAGCCATCATTTCCTTGCAGTAGTCCAGCTTGGTGTCGTCGCACAGGCTCTTGCCCACTTCGTAGCCCTGAGCCTTGACGAAGGTGTAAGCCATGCCGCCGCCGATGATCAGGGTATCGACCTTCTCCAGCAGGTTGGAGATGACGTTCAGCTTATCAGCAACCTTGGCACCGCCCAGAATAGCGGTGAAGGGACGGACGGGGTCGTTGACGGCGTTGCCCAGATACTTGATCTCCTTCTCCATCAGGTAGCCGACAGCGGTATCCTTGATGTAGTCGGTGACACCTGCAGTGGAGCAGTGTGCACGGTGGCAGCTGCCGAAGGCATCGTCCACATAAGCGTCAGCCAGAGAAGCCAGCTCCTCGCTGAACTCAGGCATATTCTTGGTCTCTTCCTTGCGGAAACGGGTGTTCTGCAGCAGAACGACATCGCCGTTGTTCATAGCAGCCACAGCAGCCTTTGCGTTCTCGCCCACAACGTTGTCGTCGTCGGCAAACACAACGGTCTTGCCCAGCTTTGCGCTCAGAGCCACAGCAACGGGAGCCAGGCTGAACTTAGCCTCGGGGCCGTTCTTGGGCTTGCCCAGGTGGCTGCACAGGATGACCTTAGCGCCATCGTTGACCAGCTTCTGGATGGTGGGCAGAGCTGCATTGATGCGGTTCTCGTTGGTGATGACACCGTCCTTCATCGGGACGTTGAAATCGCAGCGGACAAGCACCTTCTTGCCGCAGTAGTTCTGATCGTCGATCGTCTTCTTACCTAAACCCATGGTAAAAACTCCTCTCAAATTATAATTCTGAACCAGAGTCTCGCTCACAATCGGGGCGTTGCCCCGTACAGTTACTATTATAAACAAAAACTGTGTGTATTGCAAGGATAAGAGATAGATAATTGTTTAACAAACATTTACCGTTGTTGCACGGAAATGTGTCTATTTTGCCCGAAGTGCGGTTTTTTCTGCCCGCAGACGCCGGAAATGCCGTTTTCCGTTCCGTTCTCTTCCGTGAAAAAAGGCTTCCGAAAAGTCCGCAGACTTTTCGGAAGCTCAAATAAAAAAATAAAATTCCTTGAATTATGCCCAGAGCGCAAGCGGAGGGCATTTCAAATCGTCCCGCATCAAACAAGGCCGCCGCACAAAATACTGTGCAACGGCCTGTCTGCTTATGCGTTATGCAAAATATTCCTGTGCGCGGCGGGCGGCATTGTTGATGCAGTCCCGCAGCTGGTCCAGCGTATCAAACTTTTTGCTGGGGCTCAGGTAGGCGTGGAACTCCACCACCGGGTCGGTGCCGTACAAGTCGCCGGAAAAGCCCGGGATAAAGGTCTCGCAGGTCACCTTGGTGGCATCATCGTTCACGGTAGGGCGGCTGCCCAGACCAGTGGCCGAGGGATACCACACCCCGTTGATGCAGGTGCGGGTGATATAAATGCCGCTGCGGGGCATCTGGAAGCCCTGCGGGTACAGCTGGTTGATGGTGGGCACCCCAAGGGTGTGTCCCAGCCCTGCCCCGTGCTGCACCGCAAAGCGGATGGCATAGGGCATCCCCAGCATGGCGTTGGCAGCGGGGATATCCCCGCCCTCCAGTGCGGTGCGGATGCGGGTGGAGGACACCGGCTTTTCCTCAAACTGTGCCATGGGCACCACCACCACCTCTACCCCAAGGGGGGCACAGAGGGTGCGCAGCAGCTCCGGCGTACCGGCAGCTTTTGCGCCAAAGGTGAAGTTTTCGCCGCAGAACAGCGCCCGGGCGTGGCAGTTTTCCACAATGCCGTGCACGAACTCCTCCGGGCTCAGCGCTTTGATCGCTTCAAAGTCCGGGGTGAGGTAATACTCCACCCCAAGGCTGTGAATCAAGGCGTGCTTATCCTCGGTAGAAAGCAGGCGCTTGCCCTTCATTTTATTTTCCACCGGCAGGCGGAAGGTGAACACCGCCGGGGCTGCGCCATGGGTCTTTGCCCACTGTACCGCCCCTTCGATCACCGCCCGGTGGCCGATATGGATGCCGTCAAAGTAGCCCATAGCCACGGCGGTGCCTTTTTCGGGCTGCGTCAGCGGCAGCGGGGCAAACTGAGAAATGATCTGCATGGGTCTTGTTTCCTTTATTGCTCAATTACGTTCCACGAACAGTTTTTCTACCCGGAGCACCCCGCCGGTGATGTTGGCAAGGCCAAGGAACTGCCCGGCGGCATTGCGCACCCGGTAGCGTCCGTCTGCTGCGGGGTAGCGGCTGGTGGGGCAGCCGTTGTACAGATGCTGCTCCACCCATGGCTCCACCACCAGCAGCGGCAGCGGGGTGAACACGCTTTCCACCGGCAGCATCAGTGCTTCCAGCGCAGCGCTCCCCTGCTCCTTTGCGGCAAGGATCTCTTCCAGCGTGTGGGCATCTGCTTCGGTGTACAGACCGGCAGCGGTGCGGCGCAGAGCGCTCATGGTGCCCTTCTGCCCCATGGCGGCGGCGATCTCCTCCAGCAGGGTGCGGATATAGGTGCCCTTGGAGCAGCGCACCGTCAGCACATACTCGTTTTCTGCCGGACTGCCGCCGTACTCGATGCCGTAGATCTCAATAGGGCGCGCCTTGCGCTCCACGGTCACGCCCTCGCGCGCCAGCTTATACAGCGGCTGTCCGTTGATCTTGACCGCCGAGTACATGGGCGGCACCTGCATCTGCGGGCCGATAAACTGCGGCAGCACAGCCAGCAGTTCCTTCTCTCCGGCGGTGACAGGTGCAGTCTCCAGCACCGTGCCGGTGCTGTCGCCGGTATCGGTGCGTGCACCCAGGCGCAGGGTGGCATGGTAAGTCTTGTCGTGGTTCAGCTGCAGGTCCACCGCCTTGCTGGCACCGCCGCAGAACACCGGCAGAACGCCGGTAGCCATGGGGTCCAGCGTACCGCTGTGCCCCAGCTTGCGGGTGCCCAGCACGCCGCGCAGCTTTGCCACCACATCAAAGCTGGTCCAGTCCATGGGCTTGTCTACGATCAGGATGCCCTGCATCATGCTTCCTCCTGCGGTGCGTCCAGCTCGGCTTCCACCTCTGCAAGGATCGCATTCTTGGCGTTTTCAAGGTCGCCCAGCAGCTCACAGCCCGCCGCGCGGGTGTGGCCGCCGCCGCCCAGCCGCCGGGCAATGGCACAGGCGTCCACGCCCTTTGCGGTGCGCACGCTGATGCGGTAGCTGCCGCCGGGCTGCTGGCGCAGGGTCAGACCGACCTTGACTCCCTCGATGCTGATGGGCAGGCCGGTCAACTCTTCCAGATCTGCGGGGTCTACCCCGCTCTGCCGGATCTCGTCCCGTGTCAGGTAGATCAGGGCGCAGCGGCCGTCCAGATAGTACTCCAGATGGTTGCGGGCGATGCGCTCGGCCTCCATGCGGGCACGGGGCTTGGTGTCGAAGAGCAGGGTGTTCAGTTCCTCCACATGACAGCCGGCTTCAATAAGCTTTGCCGCCACCGTGTGGGTGTTGGCTGTGGTGGAGGAGAACTTGAAGCAGCCGGTGTCGGTGGCAATGCCGGTGTACAGACAGTCCGCAATGTGGGGGGTGATGGGCACGCCCATCTCCACGATGACCTGATACAGCAGCTCTGCTGCCGCAGCGGCACCGGCATCCAGAAGGGTGAAATCGGCATAGCCGTTGTTGCCTGCGTGGTGGTCGATGCACAGGTCCACATGGCGTGCAAACTGCGGCACACCGTTATTTTCGCCAAACAGCTGCAAGCCTGCCACGTCCACCGCGATCACGGTGCGGGGCTCGAACTCACCCTTGAACAGCCGTGGGTTCGTAAAGGCGTAGCGGGACGGCACGGTATCGGAGCAGAGCACCGCCGTTGTTTTTTCCAACGCTTTGAGCGCGTAGTACAGGGCGCTGCCGCAGCCGATGGTGTCACCGTCCGGGTTTTTGTGGCACAGAATCAAAATGTTGTCCGCAGCCAGCAGGCGCTGCGCCATCTGCTGCACATTCAGTTGTTCTGTCATCCAATGATCCATCCTTTCCGCAAAGGCAGTCAGTCCTCGGTCTGTTCGGTATCGGCAGGCTGTGCTTCCTCCTCGCCGTTCACGTTCAGGCTGCGCAGCAGCTCGTTGATGTGGGCGGCGTAGGCAGCACCGTCATCCTCCACAAAGATGAAGCGGGGTGCCTTGCGGATGTGCATTTTTTTGCTGACCTCGGTGCGCACATGGCCTGCGGCACGGTTCAGCGCTTCGATTGCGGGCTTGGGGCCGTCCGCACGGCCCATCACGCTTACATACACCTTTGCCACATCCAGATCCGGCGTCACGTCCAGACGGGTGACGGTCAGCAGACCGCCCTCCAGCCGCGGGTCCTTCAGCCGGCCGATGATGGCAATGACCTCGCGCTTCATATCCTGCGCAAGACGGCCCATATTTTTCTGAGACATAGTTTTCTCCAAATTCTGTCGGCAGCTTCCCAAAGCCCTTCCCCGCCCGGGGAAAGGCGGCATCTGTCTGCCAGAACGACGGATGAGGGCGCACGCTCCACACCTGCGAAAAGATACGCCCTCATCAGTCTCACTTCGTTCGACAGCTTCCCCCGGACGGGGGAAGCCTTTTCTGCCGGGAAGCTGTTATATATTCGGTTTTTGCTTAGTCGCGGTACTCTTCCATCTTGAAGGCCTCGTACACGTCGCCTTCCTTGACGTCCGCAAACTTCTCCAGGGTAACGCCGCACTCGTAGCCCTCGGCCACTTCCTTGGCGTCATCCTTGAAGCGCTTCAGGGATGCGATCTCGTCCTCGGCAATGACGATGCCGTCACGCACCACGCGCACCTTGCTGTCGCGGGTGATCTTGCCGCTGGTCACGCGGCAGCCTGCAACGGTGCCCACGTTGGAGATCTTGTACACCTGACGCACCTGCAGCTCGCCCAGAGCAACCTCGCGGAACTTGGGTGCCAGCATACCCTTCATAGCGTCGGTGACATCGTTGATGGCGTCGTAGATAACGCGGTACATACGCATTTCCACCTTGGTGGCAGCGGCTTCTTCCTTGGCCACGTTGTCCGGGCGGACGTTGAAGCCGATGATGATGGCGTTGGAGGCATCGGCCAGATCGACGTCAGACTTGCTGATGGCGCCGACACCGGCGTGGATGACGCGCACACGCACCTCGTCGTTGGAGATTTTCTCCA
>OKUA01001108.1_pt1 | contig 16057 bp, 15 predicted proteins | sample 1606501 | NCBI WGS metagenome assembly OKUA01 (sample SAMEA3879608, study PRJEB24766) | human gut metagenome | biome: human-associated habitat; feature: feces | place: USA | collected 1985/1987
ACAGGTTTCAACAGCCCTTCTGCATTTCACAAAGCTTTTAAAAACCGATATGGTTGCTCTCCCTCGGAATGGAGAAGAAGATGTCTCACTTAAAAGTTGAATCGCAGTCAATCCGTATCAGAACGATGCATTTATTTATTTCACATTAGGAATTATTCTACTGAAGACCAGAGATATATCTCTTTATCCTTAGGAACAGTCGAGTGTTGACCTAGGTTAACAAGCCTATCAACCTTGGTTGACGAGCCGATTAACCTTGGTTGATAGGCTTGTCAGCCAAGGTCATCCCCCAATAAGACTTATTGGAAAACTCAACACACACAGGGCAAGAGACAAATGATCCCTTGTTTGTTTTCTAATCACTGTTGAAGCTTTTACCGCAAAACATATGGATAAATCTTGTTTAGCACACACTTCATATCATCAAAAAAAGGTTGAAATCGTAAAAACAGAAAGATTTATTCTGAATAAATATTCTGAATTTCAGCCACTTAAAATTATTATTTTAGTTTACTGATTTTAGCATTTAGATTTCCCAACTTCCAGCTATTTTTGCCTGTGTTCATCTGAGGGAACAATAATATAAACCAACGGATATTTCCGGATAATTGTTATGAAGGAATGGTTGCATTAGCCATTTTATAAAACAGCTAAAAACAAACTGAAAATCAATATACAATAATCAACAAATACAATATTAATTTTTATTCTTATGAAAAATGAAAAAATAGACATGAGTAGGGAAACGGGTACTTTCCGTGTCTCCCAAGAAGGAATGTATATTATTACAGGTACCAATTCAAGACATGGAATAACAGTATCTGCCGGAGTACGTGCAACAATTGTTCTACAAGATGCTAACTTATGTGATCTGGAAAACATGGGTGTTGCATTCCATATTGCGGAAGACTGTCATATCACGGTGATTCTTGAAGGAAACAATATGCTACACAGTGGCCGTGAAATGGCTGCAATCCAATCAAGAAAGAATTCCATCCTGATTATTAAAGGTGATGGGAAATTAATTGCGTACGGTGGAGAAGGTGCAGCTGGTATAGGATGCGGATATGCTACCGAATGTGGTGACATTATTATCGAAAGTGGAACGATAGAAGCCTATGCGGGTTATCAGTACGAGACTTCCTGGCGCGCGGGATCTGCAGGAATAGGCGGTGCCGGTCAATATGCAGGTCGAAAAAGCAAATGTGGAAACATAACTATTACAGGAGGAAAAATCATGGCTAAATGCGACAAAGGAAACTGGGATATTGGTCCGGGCGATGAAGGAACTTGTGGCAGTGTAAAAGTAGATAAGAATGCAATAGCTCCCGGAGTGCGTGTATATGGTTCTCATTTAGGTACAGAACAATACAGAGATTTGAAACACATACCTATATCCAATGCAGGATTGGTCATTCTCTTCCCATTTCTACCAATGCTTTTTATGAGACTTAATATGTTAAGCCAAGATCGCAGGGATTTCAATAGTAACGAATCAAAAGTACGAGCTATATTCATTTTACAACACCTCATGGCAAGTGAAGATAGGGAGTATGATGAAAAAGATCTGTTCCTCAACCGTTTGTTAATAAATTATCCCTTCAACGAGCCACTCCCTAAAAGAATGGAACTAAATCAAGATGAACTTAACACAATAGATTCTCTATTGGAAGCAGCAAAGACAAACTGGGAAAAAATGAGGAATACCTCAATGAGAGGTTTTCAAGAAGCTTTTTTGAGAAGAGCAGGATTTATAGAAAAGACTGAAAGGGAATGGGTTCTAACTGTAGAAGAACGTGCATTCGATATATTATTGGATAGCATTCCTTGGTCATACAAACTTGTACGGTTACCATGGATGGAAAATATACTTAAGGTTAACTGGAGATAAACTCCTGCTCTGACAACAGTTCAGAAATTCACTTTTACATTTAAATAATCAGTATAGAAGACCTTTATCTTCTATACTGATTAAAAATTTTATGCAATCGTTATTGAAGAATCCAAATAAACATCCTGAATGGTATTCAATAATTGAACACCCTCTTCCATTGGCTTTTGGAATGCTTTCCGTCCACTGATCAATCCCATTCCACCGGCACGTTTATTGATAACCGCTGTAACAACAGCATCACGCAAATCCGATTCTCCATGAGATTCACCACCGGAATTAATCAAACCGACACGCCCCATATAACCATTAGCAACCTGGTAGCGACAAAGATCGATAGGATGTGAAGTTGCGAGTTCAGAATACATTCTTTCATCCGTTTTACCAAAATGGATAGCCGTGAATCCACCATTATTGGAAGGAAGTTTTTGCTTTACAATATCAGCCTTGATGGTCACTCCAATGTGGTTAGCCTGTCCGGTAAGGTCGGCTGCCGCATGATAATCTGTGCCATCTTTCTTAAAATCATTGTTTCTGAGATAACACCAGAGAATGGTTGCCATACCTAACTCATGAGCATATTCAAAAGCTTGTGATATCTCAATAATCTGACGACGACTTTGCTCCGAACCGAAATAGATAGTAGCACCAACAGCTACCGCACCCATATTCCATGCTTCTTTTACGGTTCCAAACATCACCTGATCATAAGAGTTTGGATAAGTAAGCAGTTCATTATGGTTCAGTTTTACAACGAAAGGTATCTTATGGGCATATTTACGGGCAACAGCCCCTAATATACCAAATGTGGATGCAACTGCATTACAACCTCCTTCGATTGCCAGTTTCACTATATTTTCAGGATCAAAATAGATCGGATTAGGAGCAAATGATGCTCCGGCTGTATGTTCTATATCCTGGTCGACCGGCAGAATGGATACATACCCGGTATTCGCCAAGCGTCCATGCCCGTACAAAGCCTGCAAGCTATTGAGGGTACGTACATTTCTGTCAGAGTCCACCCAGATTTTATCAATCGCATCAGGTCCAGGAACATGAATTAATTTCTTATCTATTGTCTTACACGTATGGTTCAGGTAATATTCTGCCTGTTGTCCCAACAAATCAACTGTTTTACTCATAATATATTCGTTTTTAATTTAGAATCATACTAAATAAACAGTTTCCCTTTGTCGATTGTTTATTAGTCTTCCGGGAAAGCCATAAGCATAATATGAATTATCGGTGATATTTTCCTTTATCTTTTACCAGTATCACCTTTAACTGCGGATCGAAGAGCATCTCGCGTCCTACGGAAGACAACAAAAGTTGTAACTGACTGCTACGATGTTCCCAAGTCAATAGATCTATGGAACGGTTCAGACTTTCTTTTATCTCAGTATACCAACATCCGGGAAAGGACAGAGCACTCACAACCTTTCTATCTACAATTTCCTGCAAGCCCTTAATAAAGCACTTCTGTTCTTTTCTGCTTAAATTATCCGGATCATCATAAGGTATATAATATGAAGTATAGTAACCATTTTGAGTAAAGACTTCCAAAGCTTTCCAATTTTGTCCTTCTATAATCAACCGTTCTTTCTTTATCTGAAAATATTCCATTAACTTATTCAAACTTGAAAGTGCCGTTATTCTATTCTCAAGGGTCAGATTCTTTATATCCAGCCAGATTTTATCCGGATAACGGCCTATCTCCCGGAATCCCATAAAAAAGATACACATCAATGTCAATACGATTCCCACCACAAGATGAATTGTTTTCATAATCAGTTTCGATAAAAAAATATTTGAAATAAGTTTTTATATCCCTGTTTGGGTAATGATATTGCCTGTTTGTAATGACAAATATAAGATTTTTATTCAGATAAAAGAATAGAAATAGACGAATCGCTTGTTTCATGCCTTAAAAATGGTACTTTAATCTGCAATTTATCTAATTACAAATACCATTAGCTGCCATAGCTTTACAACAAAAATAAATTTAAGAATATCCTTGGAACATCTTTGAGTATTCTCATTATCTCAAAATATGATTGTTATGTTATTGCACCACTCCTTTATGTCACTTATAGTTTAGAACGAAATATAGAGCAAGATCTACAGTATAAGTTCCTCTAATGAAAACATATTAAATAACCTTCTATTAACCATCTTTCAACATCCAGCTATTTATATGATTTTTTCCTTCATCATTTTTTGCTATTAAACTTTCCGAAACGCAAATGTTATTAGCCTGCTCATGAAATAAAGTTCATTCATTTTGGTGTATATTTAACCAATATTTTATAATTTTGCAGATGTATTTTTGAATCTTCTGCGAGAAATATGAAAATATCTTTAAACATTAGACAAATTTTTCTTTTTACTGTTCTTTTCATCAGTAGTTCCGTAAGCAGGTGCCAAGTTTATAAGTACATAGGACTGGAAAACGGCTTGAGCAACCAGAAAATATATTATATCCAAAAAGACCGAAGGGGATATATGTGGTTTCTAACCCAGGAAGGGGTAGACCGCTATGACGGAAAATATATCAAGCATTACAATTTTTCAGACGATAGTATAAAGCTAGACTCACGAATTGCTTTGAACTGGCTCTATATGGACAGCGGGAATATATTATGGGTAATCGGTCAGAAAGGTCGTATTTTCAGATATGATTCACAGCATGATAAATTCAAACTGGCCTACATACATCCGGAACTGATCAGAAATAAGCCACAGGCATTTCTAAATTACGGTTATCTGGACAAGAACGACCGCATATGGCTATGTTATAAAGATAGTATTACCTGGTATGATATCCGTACCGGAACGACTTTGCATATGCCTACACCAGTCAACGGTGAAATAACTGCCATTGAACAGACGGATAGCAACCATTTCTTTATCGGTACAGGAAATGGCCTGTTTCATGCCGGGATAGAAAAGGGGAAACTAAATATAATGCCTGATAAAATGGTAGAAGGTATCGGCACATCAGTACATGAACTCTACTACCATGCTGTTTCAAAACAACTGTTTGTGGGAAACTATAAAGAGGGAATACTTATATATGACGTAGGAAAAACAGGAAAAATCATCCCTTGTCAATCACCCAACAATGTAGAGATAAACCGGATCGTTGCTTTGAATGCCCATGAACTTCTAGTAGCCACAGGTGGAAAAGGTGTATATAAACTAGATATGAATACATGCATGAGTGAACCCTATATAACTGCTGATTATAATAGTTATAACGGGATGAACGGAAACAATATCAATGATATTTATGTGGATGAGGAGGAACGCATCTGGCTTGCCAATTATCCTACCGGTATTACCATCCGTAACAACCGCTATGGAAGTTACGACCTGATAAGGCATTCCCTTGGCAACAGTCTTTCATTGGTGAACGATCAGGTTCATGATGTATTGGAAGATAGTGACGGTGACCTCTGGTTTGCAACCAGCAACGGTATCAGTCTTTATCAGACCGATACAAAAGAATGGCACTCGTTCCTCAGTTCCTTTGATCCGGTACCGGATGATGAGAATCACATCTTTTTGGCACTATGTGAAGCCTCTCCCGGAGTGATATGGGCCGGCGGTTTTATGTCAGGCATTTGCAAAATAGAAAAGAAGAAAGGATTTAAGATTAGCCACATTTCTCCTGCTGCTATTGCAGGAGTACGTCCTGACCAATATATATTTGACATTAAGAAAGATTCGGGCGGTGATATCTGGTCCGGCGGATATCATCATTTAAAGCGCATCAATCTTGAGACAAAAAGTGTGCGTCTATATCCGGGAGTAAACTCTATCACTACCATTCAGGAAAAGGACACCCGGCAGATGTGGATTGGTACAAGAATGGGGCTCTACCAGCTTGACAAGGAATCGGGAGTTTATCAGTATGTTGACCTGCCCATTGAATCTCCCTATATATGCGCTCTGTTCCAGAGAGATGACGGCATCCTATATATCGGTACCCGTGGAGCTGGATTGCTTGTATATGACATTAATAAAAAGAAGTTCATCCATCAGTACCGTACAGACAATTGTGCGTTGATTTCCGACAATATCTATACAATTCTTCCACGTCAGGACGAGAGTCTCCTTATGGGTACGGAAAACGGAATTACTATTTATTCACCTAGAGAACACTCCTTCCGCAATTGGACGCGGGAACAAGGATTGATGAGTGTCAATTTCAATACCGGCTCTGCTACAACCTATAGCAATAATACACTTGTTTTTGGTGGAAATGACGGGGCTGTCAGATTTCCGATAGACATACAGATACCAGAGCCACATTACTCACGTCTATTACTACGCGATTTTATGATAGCCTATCATCCCGTTTATCCGGGCGATGACGGTTCTCCGTTGGAAAAGGATATTGACGAGACCGACCGACTGGAACTGGCCTACGGACAAAACTCCTTTTCTCTTGATGTAGCTTCCATTAATTATGATTATCCTTCCAACATTCTTTATTCATGGAAGATTGACGGTTTTCATAAAGAGTGGAGCCGTCCGAGCCTGGACAATCGAATTGTTGTAAGGAATCTGCCTCCCGGCAGTTATACATTACAGATTCGTGCCATATCCAATGAGGAAAAGTACAAGACCTATGAAACAAGGAGCATTCAGATTGTCATAACGCCTCCGGCATGGGCCAGTGTATGGGCCATGGCTGGATATGCAATCCTACTGGTGTTGGTTATGGTTATCATATTCCGTATCATCATACTGCACAGACAGAAGAAGGTTTCGGATGAAAAAACACGATTCTTCATTAATACGGCCCATGATATACGTACTCCGCTTACATTAATAAAAGCTCCGCTGGAGGAAGTCATAGAAAACCGTATGGTGAAGGAACAGGCATTGCCGCATATAAATATGGCTCTAAAAAATGTAAATGCATTGCTTCAGCTGGCGACCAACCTGATAAATTTCGAACGGGTAGACGTCTACTCTTCCACCCTTTATGTTTCTGAATATGAATTGAATTCCTATATGGATAATGTTTGTGCTACTTTCCGCAAATATGCCGAGATGAAACATGTCAGGTTTGTTTACGAAAGCAATTTTGATTATCTGAATGTGTGGTTTGACAGTGACAAGATGGGATCTATTCTGAAGAATATTCTGTCAAATGCATTAAAGTATACACCTGAAGGTGGCAGCGTACGCATTTATGCCTGTGAGGAAGGAAACTCCTGGAGCATCGAAGTGAAAGATACCGGAATCGGCATTCCCTCATGCGAACAGAAGAAATTGTTTAGGAATTGTTTCCGGGGTAGTAATGTCATTAACTTGAAAGTGACAGGTAGCGGAATCGGTCTGATGCTGGTATACAAACTGGTCAAATTACATAAAGGCAGGATTCATATTCAAAGTACTGAGCATGAAGGCACTTGCGTGCAGGTAACTTTCCCGAAAGGGAACAGCCACCTACATAAAGCAAAATTCATCTCTCCCAAGATACCGAATGAATGTTCGGAGACTATCGTATCTGGTGGCACTCCAGGGTTACTATCCATGGAAATATCCCAAGTAAACGGCTCTCTACAACGTATTTTGATAGTAGAGGACAATGATGATTTGCGCAATTATCTTATTGATATGTTCAAAACGAATTATAATGTCCAGTCCTGTCCGAATGGAAAGGAGGCACTTGTCATAGTACGGGAGTTTGACCCGGATCTCGTCATATCCGATATAATGATGCCCGAAATGGGTGGAGATGAACTCTGCTCAGTTATAAAAGGTGATCTTGAAATATCTCATATTCCGGTCATTTTGCTGACTGCACTGGGAGATGAAAAAAATATGCTTGAAGGACTGGAAATCGGAGCGGATGCCTACATCACCAAACCTTTCAGTGTGGGGATACTCAAGGCAACGGTCAAAAACATACTTGCAAATCGTGCTTTGCTCCGTCAGGTTTATAACAGCATTGAAGATAGAGAACAGACTCTTCCAGTCAATTGCACCAATACCTTGGATTGGAAATTCATAGCCTCTGTCAAGGAATGCATAGAGAATAACATGGGAAATTCGGACTTCAATGTAGACATGCTCAGTAGTCAGCATCACATGAGCCGTACAAGTTTCTTCAACAAATTAAAGGCATTGACCGGTTACGCTCCAGCTGATTATATCCGGATGATACGTTTGCAACATGCCGCACAATTGCTAAAACAAGGCGAACATACAGTAACAGAGATTGCTGACATGGTTGGATTCTCGGATGCAAAATACTTCCGAGAAGTATTTAAGAAATATTACAATGTAAGTCCAAGCAAATTTAATACAAAATCAGAAAACTGATGGTCAATAAAGTTGATTACTCAACTGTTGAGCAGCTGACAAAAAAGGCATTAACTACCGAAGAGAATCATCGTAATAGCCGGAAAAAGATTCCAACTATTACGATGATAAAGAACGACGTTACCAGCATCTTTTTAGACACTGTAATAGATATCTGATCACAGTTTATTACAACAATAGGTTCTTTATCACTCACCCATTGCTTGAAATATAAAAATACATTTCAGAACACGCACTCAATGTTTAAATTAATACAATATATTATAGAGTTCGTATCATTGATGAAAAAGTCCTCAAAGATCATTTTTTAAAGAATGCTTTGATATGCTTATGCTATACATCAAAAATAAAAAATCCCTGTAAAACATAATTTACAGGGATTTTTTATTTTGCAATTCTTTCCAGCAGAGAGAGAGGCTCCCGAACCTACGCTTTCAGAAAATATCATAAAATTGCAAATCATTGATAATCATATATTATCTACAATGCAGAGTAAATCTAAATCTTTCTAAATGCCTTTTGCTATTTCAATTTTTGGGTGTATATTTGGGTGTAGAATTTCAAACGCACCCAATTATGAATATCAAACGTAACATCATTTTCGCATTGGAGAGCCGGAAGAAGAACGGTGTGCCAATCGTAGAGAACGTGCCTATCCGTATGCGTGTCATATACGCAAGCCAACGCATCGAGTTTACAACAGGCTACCGGATTGACGTAGCCAAATGGGATTCCGACAAACAACGGGTAAAGAACGGATGCACCAACAAGCTGAAACAAAGCGCGTCCGAAATCAATGCGGACTTGCTGAAATACTATGCCGAAATGCAAAACGTGTTCAAGGAGTTTGAGGTGCAGGAAACCATGCCCACCACCCAACAGCTAAAGGATGCGTTCAATCTGCGGATGAAAGACAGCAGTGAAGAACAACAGGAAGAAGCACAGATTAGTTTTTGGGAAGTATTTGATGAGTTTGTAAAAGAGTGTGGCAACCAGAATAATTGGACGGCATCCACCTATGAGAAATTTGCAGCGGTAAGAAATCACATCAAAGAGTTCAAGGAGGATGTAACCTTTGAATACTTCAACGAGTTCGGGCTGAACGAGTATGTTAATTTCTTGCGTGATAAAAAGGACATGAGAAACAGCACTATTGGCAAACAGATGGGGTTTCTCAAATGGTTCCTGCGTTGGAGCTTCAAAAAAGGGCATCATCAGAACATTGCATACGACGCATTCAAGCCCAAATTGAAAACAACCCCTAAAAAGGTAATATTCCTGACATGGGATGAACTGAACAAGCTGAAAGATTATCAAATACCGCATGACAAGCAGTATTTGGAACGTGTCAGGGATGTCTTTCTGTTCTGTTGCTTCACGAGCTTACGATATTCGGATGTCCGTAACTTGAAAAGAAGTGATATTAAGCCCGACCACATTGAAGTCACCACAGTCAAGACTGCGGACAGCCTGATAATCGAACTGAACGACCACAGCAAAGCTATTCTTGAAAAATACAAGGATGTTCATTTCGAGAACCACATGGCATTGCCCGTCATCAGCAATCAGAAGATGAACGATTATCTGAAAGAACTGGGTGAACTGGCGGAAATCAACGAGCCTGTACGGGAAACCTACTACAAGGGAAATGAGCGCATAGATGAAGTCACACCCAAATACGCATTGTTAAGTACCCATGCCGGAAGAAAGACTTTCATCTGTAATGCGTTGGCACTCGGAATTCCTGCACCGGTGGTTATGAAATGGACTGGACACAGTGATTACAAAGCCATGAAGCCCTACATTGACATAGCGGATGATATCAGGGCAAACGCCATGAACAAGTTTAATCAACTATAAAAGTATCAATTAGTTTCATAGATTACCACCATTGAAGTATATTTGTATTCTGAAAATATCATAAGATGATTAACAACGGACATAACATAGAAAAGACGAACTTTGACGCATTTATAAATGCTGTCGGTTCGGAAATACAACAGGCACAAGTACGGCTGATTACCGCAGCCAATGCACAAATGTTGTTCCACTATTGGAAAATGGGCAACTATATTCTCTATCACCAGCAACTGCACGGATGGGGAAGCAAAACCATCAAACAGTTGGCAAAGGCTATCCGGCTGAATTTTCCTGAAAAGAAAGGCTATTCGGAACGCAACCTTACCTATATGTGTCAGTTTGCAAAGGCATATCCTTTAAGGACATTACAGAATTTCATTGAAACGGATACAAAGCTGATAGCTCCAAGCGTGGAGAAAATTGCAGATGAAGTACGTTACTTAAACGATTCGCAATTTACGCAAGAGCCTCTTGCACAAATTCATAATGTTGCCAAAACCGTATCCGACATTTACCGTATGGAAATTAAGGATATAGAAAACGTATTTATGGCATCACCTGTTGCAAGAACCAATTGGGCAAGCCATGTGATTATGCTTAACGGTTCGCTTCCATTGGGTGTAAGCTATTGGTACATGAAACAGTCCGTGGAAATGGGCTGGAGCAGCAATGCTCTTAAAATACAAATTGAGACCAACTTATATAGCAGACAAATCAGCAACAACAAGGTTAATAATTTCACAGCCACGCTTCCTGCACCGCAAAGCGACCTTGCCAATTACCTGTTGAAAGACCCGTACATCTTTGACTTGGCTGGAACGAAGGAAAAGGCAGACGAAAGGGACATAGAAGAGCAATTGGTTTACCGGAGCCGGTGGCATGGATGTAGGCTTTGAACGACCCGGGATTAAGGTTGTATTTGCAAATGAGGTTATGAAAGAAGCAGCTCAGACTTATATACTGATTGATTTCCGTGCCTTCTATGGCTTGGATAAATTTAGCTTGAAGCAAATCGACCAGTATGTTTGGCAGATCGGGAAGGATTACTTCCCGAAGAACTACGGAAAGAAAGTATTTTGTCTTTAATCGATAAAAGGAGTGTGTTCGTATGGTAGATAATGTAATTCAAATAGTAACAGAGAAATTATCTTCTTTGCCTTGCATAGAAGGCATTGTATTAGGGGGCTCACGTGCAAGAGGCACCCATACAGAGGATTCTGATATAGATATCGGAATCTATTACAATTCAGAATCATTTGACCTGACAGCGATTAATCAAATTGCTACAGAATTGGATGATGAGAATAGAAACGACCTTGTTGTACCTCCCGGAGCGTGGGGTGATTGGGTTAATGGCGGCGGATGGTTAGTTATAAACGGGTATCATGTTGACTTGATTTTACGTGATATAAAACGGGTGGAACAAATAATCAAAGATACGGAGCAAGGAATTGTTACTGCCAATTATCAGACTGGGCATCCCCATGGTTATATAAGTGCTATGTATCGTGGAGAATTGGCGATCAGCAAGATACAATATGCTAAGAATGAAAGCTTATGCGAATTAAAAAATCAGGCAGAAATTTACCCTGGTGCTCTAAAGAAGAGCTTGATAAACTTTTTTATATTTGAAGCAGAGTTCTCTTTAATGTTTGTAAAAGCAAATGCGGGAGCAGAGGATAAATATTATATTACAGGCCATGTTTTTCGTATTATTTCATGCTTAAATCAAGTACTATTTGCATGCAATAATGCTTATTGCATTAACGAAAAGAAAGCTATAAAACTGCTTGAAACTTTTGAATATAAACCTGAAAAATATGCCGAAAGGGTTAATCATATTTTTGAAGTACTCGGTCTTTCACTTTTTGAATGCTACGATATGACCGAGAAGCTTTATAAAGAAGTGAAAAAAATTGCAACGGAGATAAATAACTTTTTAAACGAGGGGAATTCAGATGAAAGAAAATAAATATGATGATAATATATTTTTTCAAAAATACAGTCAAATGAGTCGCTCACAGCAGGGACTAGCCGGTGCAGGAGAATGGGAAACATTGAGAAAGCTGCTGCCGGATTTTAAAGATAAGCGTGTGCTTGATTTAGGATGCGGCTATGGATGGCACTGTATTTATGCGATGGAACACGGTGCTTCTTCTGTTGTAGGTGTTGATATTTCTCATAAAATGCTCGAGGTAGCCAAAGAAAAAACACATTTTCCACAGGTTGAATATAAATGCTGTGCTATAGAAGATGTGGAATTCCCAAAGGAGAGTTTTGATGTAATATTAAGTTCACTTGCGTTTCACTATGTAGCAGATTATGAGATTTTAGTAAAAAAGATATATAGAATACTGAAGTCTGGTGGTAAGCTAGTTTTTACGGTTGAACATCCTGTTTTTACTGCCTATGGAACACAAGACTGGCATTATAACGAAAAAGGAGAAATACTGCATTTTCCGGTGGATAATTATTATTATGAGGGCAAACGGACAGCTGTGTTTTTGGGAGAAAAGGTTACAAAATATCATAGAACACTGACCACATATCTAAATACACTGCTTTCAAATGGTTTTATAATAAATCAGATTGTGGAGCCGCAGCCGCCGGAAAACATGATGGATATTCCGGGGATGCAGGATGAAATGCGCCGTCCCATGATGCTGATTGTATCGGCCAACAAAAAAATGGATAGATAGAACGAAAACACCTATAAGGTATAAATGGAGGCAATTTATGTTTAAAGAAAAAATTATTATAGAGATGAAAGAAGTATTCAAAGAAATTCCTTTTGGCATAGAGCATACTCTTAAAGTTTTGAAAAATGCAGAAGATATAATGAACGGAGAAAATATCGGAGAGGAAGAAAAAGAATTCATCAGTATTATTGCTATACTACATGATATTGGTGCGGTTGAAGCACAAAAAAAATACGGTTCTATTGATGGTGTCTATCAAGAAAAGGAAGGACCAGCAGTAGCGAAAGAAATATTAAAAAAGGTAGGCTATAACAAAAATATTGATAGAATATGCTTTATAATAGGCAACCATCATACTCCATCTAAAATTGATGGACTTGATTTTCAAATACAATGGGAAGCTGATTTGCTTGAAAATTTAACGGTTATGGATAAAGAAAAAGAACAGGAAAAGATAAAAAAGTGTATAGGTGAAAACTTTAAAACAAACACAGGAAAAAGGATAGCTTATAATCGCTTTATTTTAGATTAGTAGTAGATTATTACAGTTATGTATTTTATATCGCAAAGAAAAATAGTAGTTAAGTTTAACCCTAGGGAACCTCTGATTTTATCCGCACTACCATGCGGGTTCCGGATATGGTATAATTATAAGCACGTCACCCGTTACTTGCTGGAAATGGGCAATGGCTTTGCTTTCGTTGCCCGACAGAAGCATTTTCAAATTGGTAACAGCGATTTCTATGCAGACTTGATTCTGTATTCCATCCCCCTACACGCATACATCGTAGTGGAATTGAAAGCGACCCCATTCAAACCGGAGTATGCCGGACAACTGAACTTCTACATCAATGTAGTGGATGACAAACTGAGGGGAGAGAATGATAACAAGACTATCGGGTTGTTGCTGTGCAAGGGGAAAGACGAAGTTGTAGCACAATACGCATTGACAGGCTACGACCAGCCGATAGGCATCAGCGATTACCAACTGAGCAAGGCTATACCTGAAAACTTAAAATCGGCTCTGCCAAGTATAGAAGAAGTGGAGGAAGAACTGACTTCCCTTCTTGATAAAGATAAGAATCCATAAACCAAGTGTATATGGCAGGAGAAATACAGATTATGATTCCCCAATATGGCGAACTCAACCGGATATACAACGACTTTATAATCAGCCATACTTTCTCTTTTGACAGGCAGAAATTCATCACGGACTTCTACAAGCAATACAATGACACAAAAGCTTTTGAAGCCGCTATCCTTGAACTGGTGCTTGACAAACAGAAAGAAAAATATACTCTGATTCTCAACAGCCTGAGAGCCGAGATAGAGAAAAACATACTGATTTACGAAAAACATCCATTGTTTGATAACAAGATAATTTCTCGTGTATGCCATAACTTCGCAGACAGACATGATATTGATATAAAGGCACAACTGGAGGTTACACAAAAATTAAGCAAGCCTTTGAACGAGGCATATAACAGATATGATTCCATCGGTTACAGGGAGCATACGCCGGCAGAAGAAAAACAAGCCGAGAAGGAGTACGAACGCTGCAAGGCTGAATATGATAAGGAAAAAGAAGAACTGAACAGGCTTTATGAATTGCAAAAGCAAGCAAGAAATGAGGCTTTCCAATATATAGAGAACTGTTGCGGGGATATTTATAAACTGAGTTTCCATTTTAAGGAAATATTGGATAAATATATTCCAGAATCAAAGGAGCATCCTGACGAACAGGACAAACCGGAGGAACAGCAGGAAGTACCCAAGGAGCAACACGGATATTTCAACGCTGAATTACTGTCACTCATATATGGAGCATGTGTCGGAGAGCAATTCGAGAATATTCCGAAAACAGACTTCTACGCCAACATGAACCTGCGCCCCTGTGAAAAGGGACTAAAAATCAAGGCACGGGAAAAGATACGGGTGTGTTACCTGATATTCCTGATGAGTGAAAGACTGCCCAAACAGGACAGGGATAAATGGAAGAATATAATCCTGAAACAGTTGGATATTGACGAGAACTACTACAAGTCAAAGTACAAGGAACCGGTGTCGGATTTTCCAAGTGACAGTAACCAGAAGTTCGCCAAAGAAATGGACGCAATATTCCGATAATCCGTGATATGTCCTGACATTTTACGAAATCACCACTTTTACCACTCAAATTAATTTTTGAGTGGTATTTTTATTATTTGATATTCAGAGAAATAACAGGATATTCCATTTGCACCAACCACATCCTTACCACTCACGCCCCTACCTAATTTTGCATCGTTCGAGAACAGAGATAACAGCCAGTGCGCAGGGCTGATTGTTTAACGGCTAAATAGATTGAACGATGACAAATCTTCAAGAGTTATTATTAAAACCCGTCTGGCAGATGACAGGCGAAGAGTTCATATTCCTGAGCAAGCACGCTTCCGGTCAAGCGGAAGCGCAACCACGACCCGTTACGGACACAGAAAGAAAATATGTGTACGGAATACTGGGCATTGCCAAACTGTTCGGGTGTAGTCTGCCCACCGCCAACCGTATAAAGAAAAGCGGTAAGATAGACAAAGCCATTACGCAAATAGGGCGCAAGATTATCGTTGATGCGGAACTTGCCCTTGAACTGGCAGGAAAGAAAACCGGAGGACGGAAATAACGGGTGGTATGGCTATGGACTATATGAAAGAGATTAAGGACATATCGGCAGAAGAAGCCGTAATCCTTTGGCAAGCCTCACGTTTGAGCCTGTCGAAAAGTTATGAGAAAGCACCTGAAATCCTTAAAGTACATGATTCTGTCATTGGGACATTGGGTAATTTCAGCGCATCCATCGGCAAAGCCAAAAGTAAAAAAACGTTCAATGTATCGGCTATCGTAGCCGCTGCATTGAAGAATGGCACAGTGCTGCGGTATGTAGCTGAACTGCCTGAAGATAAGCGGAAAGTGCTTTATGTTGATACAGAGCAAAGCCCTTACCATTGTCTGAAAGTCATGACGCGCATTTTGCGAATGGCTGGTTTGCCAGATGATAGGGACAATGAGAATCTTGAATTTCTTGCCTTAAGAAAATACACGCCTGAGCAGCGTATCAGGATTGTGGAACAGGCTATTTACAATACACCCGAAATCGGTCTTGTAATTATAGACGGCATACGGGATATGGTGTATGACATCAACAGCCCCGGTGAATCAACACGCATCATATCCAAGCTGATGCAGTGGACGGACGACAGGCAGATACATATCCATACGATACTGCATCAGA
>OKUA01001137.1_pt1 | contig 15758 bp, 10 predicted proteins | sample 1606501 | NCBI WGS metagenome assembly OKUA01 (sample SAMEA3879608, study PRJEB24766) | human gut metagenome | biome: human-associated habitat; feature: feces | place: USA | collected 1985/1987
AGTGGCCGAGGAAATCAACAAGATTTTCTTCGAGGTGATTATCGCTCCGGCTTACGACGCTGACGCGCTGGAGGTACTTCAACAGAAGAAGAACCGTATCATCTTGATCCGTAAGGATTGCAAGACTTGCCCGATGCAGTTCCGTTCTTTATTGAATGGTGTCTTGATGCAGGAGAAGGACTTGAGCATCCAAGGTAAGGCTGATTTGGAGCATATGACGGATAAGCAGCCGACAGCCTCGGAGGTTGAGGACCTGTTGTTCGCCAACAAAATCGTGAAGAACAGCAAGTCCAACGCGATCACCTTGGTGAAGAACAAGCAGCTTTGCGCCAGCGGTATCGGGCAGACCTCTCGTGTGGACTCTTTGAGACAAGCCATAGAGAAGGCTAAATCATTCGGCTTCGACTTGAATGGCGCCGTGATGGCTTCCGACGCTTTCTTCCCGTTCCCCGATTGCGTTGAGATCGCAGACCAAGCAGGTATCACGGCCGTAATCCAGCCGGGAGGCTCTATCAATGATAAGTTGTCTGTCGAGTACTGTAACCAACATGGTTTGGCTATGGTGAAGACAGGTGTTCGTCATTTTAAACATTAATAATAAGACTAATGGGATTGTTTTCTTTCACACAAGAAGTTGCCATAGATTTGGGTACCGCCAATACCATTATCACGTGTAATGATAAGATGGTGGTAGACGAACCTTCGGTGATTGCTTTGGATGCTCGCTCGGACAAGGTGCTGGCTGTCGGTAAGGTGGCCCGTGAGATGTACGAGAAGACGCACCCGAATATTCGTACCGTACGACCGCTTCGTGAGGGAGTTATCGCGGATTTTTACGCTGCCGAGCAAATGATTCGCGGCTTTATCAAGATGGCGAGCGGAAGGAAGCGCTGGTTCGCTCCGTCCTTACGTATGGTGATCGGTATCCCTTCAGGTAGTACGGAGGTAGAGATACGTGCCGTGCGAGACTCTGCCGAGCATGCCGGTGGACGTGATGTGTACATGGTTTTTGAGCCGATGGCTGCCGCTATCGGTGTCGGTATAGATGTCTTGGCCCCCGAGGGTAATATGATCGTGGATATAGGCGGTGGTACTACCGAGATCGCTGTCATCTCCTTAGGTGGTATCGTGTCGAATAAATCAATCCGTATGGCGGGTGACGATTTAACGGGTGATATCGTGGAGTATATGCGTCGCCAACACAACGTGAAGGTGAGTGAGCGTATGGCCGAGCGTATCAAGATCAACGTGGGTTCCGCGCTTACGGTATTGGAGGACGCTCCGGAGGATTACGTGGTTCACGGCCCGAATCAGATGACTGCCTTACCGATGGAGGTACCCGTCTCTTATCAGGAGATTGCCCACTGTTTGGATAAGTCTATCTCGAAGATAGAGGCGGCTATCTTGAGTGCCTTGGAGCAAACCCCTCCCGAGTTATATGCCGATATCGTGAAAAACGGTATCTATTTGGCTGGCGGTGGCGCTATGCTTCGCGGTTTGGATAAGCGCTTGCGGGATAAGATGAATATCCAGTTCCATATCGCCGAGGATCCGTTGCATGCCGTGGCGAAAGGTACGGGAGTCGCTTTGAAGAATATTGAGAAGTTTAATTTCTTAATCCGATAAGAGTAAATAATTGAGAATTGAGAATTGAAAGTTGAAAATTAGCAAGCCGATAGGTCTGGTTCTTTTCAATTTTCAATTCTCAACTTTCAGTTTTCAATTCCTATGCGTAAGTTACTAGAATTCCTGATCGGGAAGAGGCATTGGTTTTTGTTCATTCTGCTTGAGGCTGTTTCGTTGATGTTGGTCTATCGTAATAACGCGTACCAACGGAATATTATATTCAGCTCAGCGAATGTCGTGACAGGATATATCGCCTCGATATCCGGATCTGTCACTTCTTATTTGAATCTTCGGGATATCAATAAGGAGTTATTGGAGCGTAACGGACAGTTGGAATTGCAAATGCTGGATCTGCAAGATCAGTTAGATGCGCTGATTGCGGATACGGTTAGTTTTAAGGGATTTGCGCCGGATTCGACGGAGCAATTTCCTTATTCGTTTGTCGTGGCGGATGTAGTGAACAACAGTGTCACGCATTTGTCTAATTATATTACCGTGGATAAAGGGAAGCTGGACGGGATCATGCCCGATATGGGAGTTGTCTCGGAACGAGGTGTGGTGGGTATCGTATCGACGGTTTCCGATCATTTCTCCGTGATCATTCCGTTGCTGAATCCTAAGTTCCGGTTGAGTTGTAAGGTATTAGGTAGTAGTTATTTCGGGTCATTAAGCTGGAATGGACGCAATACGCTGTACGCCAACCTCGATGAGTTGCCGCGCCATGTGGAGTTCCAGAAAGGCGATACGATCGTGACGAGCGGTTACTCAGCCGTATTCCCCTCGGGTATTATCGTAGGTACGGTCGCTGATTTCGAGAAACAACACGATGATAATTTCTATTCATTACAGGTAGAGTTGGCTACGGATTTCCAAGCGTTGAACAACGTGCGTATTATCAAGAATTTCCGTCAGACGGAGCAAATTGGTGTAGAACAAGAGGCGAAAAGAAATGATTAATAATTTACTGCGTGGTTTCATATATTTCGTGGTGTTTGTGTTGATTCAGGTCTTGATCTTGAACAACATTCATTTCTTGCGGATCGCTACCCCGTTTCTGTATCTCTATTTCATTATTAAGATGCCGGTCGGTAGCTCACGGACGCAAGTCGTTTTCTTCTCTTTCATAGCCGGGGTGGTTATCGATACATTCAGCAACACACCGGGTATGCATGCGGCCGCCTGTACATTGGCGGGATTTTGCAGGGAGCCGTTAATCCGTGTATTCATGGGGAAAGATTTGCCGGAAGGTATTTACCCGTCTTATAAGACCTTTGGTTTCGGAGGCTTTTTCCGATATGTGTTATCGTTTGTGTTGATACAACATACGACTCTTTTCGCGATTGAGTCGTTGACTTTATTTGACCCGTTGTTTCTGGTTGTCCGTATCCTCTCGAGCGTGGTGATGACAACCTTATTGATTTGTACGGTAGAAGCATTCAATATAGAGTCTCAGAAAAGTGGAGAATAATACCAAGTATGAGTTTGAGAACAGGCGCTATGTCTTAGGTGGGGCGGTGATCCTGTTGGTTATCATCTTTATTATCCGTTTGTTCATCCTTCAGGTGGTCGACAACGATTATAAAGCTTGGGCGGATAGTAACGCTTTCTTGAAAAAGACCTTATATCCTTCCCGAGGCATGATGTACGACCGTAATGGTAAATTATTGGTCTATAACCAGCCCGCTTACGACGTGATGCTTATCATGCGTGAGATACAGCCTTTCGATACCCTCGATTTCTGCGATGTGCTGGGCATCACGAAAGAGCAATTCCTCAAACGTATAGCGGATATTAAGAACCGGCGGTTAAATCCCGGTTATTCTTCCTATGTCCCTCAAGTATTTATGAACCAGCTTTCCGCGCAGGAATATGGCGTGTTGCAGGAGAAGTTATACAAATTTCCCGGCTTCTATATACAGAATCGCACGATCCGCCAATACGAGTATCCCAATGCCGCTCTTGTGCTGGGAAATATCGGCGAGGTAAACCGGAAAGATATAGAGAGTGACTCTTATTATACACAAGGCGATTACTCCGGCAGGACCGGGATCGAACAATCGTACGAGGAATATTTGCGGGGCGTGAAGGGTGTCGAGATCCTGTTGCGTGACGCTCACGGACGTATCAAGGGGCGATACGAGGAAGGCCTGCACGATATCCAGCCGGAATCCGGCAAAAACTTGAAATTATCCTTGGATATGGACTTGCAGGCTTATGGGGAGAAGTTAATGCAGAATAAATTAGGGGGTATCGTGATGATAGAGCCGGAGACAGGGGAGGTGCTTTGTATGGTTTCCGCCCCTACGTATGATCCGAGTATCTTGATCGGGCGCCAGCGGGGAAAGAACTACGTGGCTTTGCAGAAGGACCCGTTGAAACCTCTGTTCAACCGTCCGCTCATGGCGCAATATCCTCCCGGATCTACTTTTAAACCGACCCAAGGTTTGATCTTCTTGCAAGAAGATATGATCGACAGCCGGAAGCGATATCCCTCGGTACAGGAGGCTTTTGAGGTTTGGAAGAATCACATGGTCTCAATGGGATATGGCTATAAGTTGGGAATTGATCTTCCGGGAGAGAAGCGAGGGTTCATTCCGAATAGTAAGTTCTACGATAAGGTGTACCGGGGACGTTGGAATTCCAGTACGGTTATCTCGATCGCTATCGGTCAGGGTGAGATATTGGCTACGCCTTTGCAAATCTGTAATTTGGCGGCTACTGTCGCTAATCGGGGATATTATATTACTCCGCATGTCGTAAAAGAGATTCAAGACACTCCGCTGGATACATTATATAGTAAGAGGCATTATACATCGGTGGATACGCATTATTATAGTTATATTGCCGAGGGTATGCGAGGGGCTGTTACGGGAACCGCTTATGGTGGAACCTGTCGTGGGGCGGCTTTACCGGATATCGAGGTTTGTGGAAAGACGGGAACGTCGGAGAATCCGCATGGTAAGGACCATTCTATTTTTATGGGATTCGCTCCTTATCAAAAGCCGAAGGTCGCCATTGCCGTGTTTGTGGAAAACGCCGGATTCGGTGCTACCTATGCGGTGCCTATCGGTAAATTGATGTTGGAGAAATATTTGAAAGGAGAAATATCCGAGGCTAACAAGGCGACGGAGGAATATATTATGAATGCCGTAATACTACCGAACAATGCGCTATAGGAAAACGGAAATATGGAAGTCGGTAGACTGGATTACCATTTTGTTGTATTTGATTATGGTAATCGCCGGTTGGTTTAGTATTTGTGGGGCGAGCTACGAGTTTGATAACGTTGGCTTGTTCGACCCGTCGGGCCGTCCGGGGATGCAGATGATTTGGATCGGTACCTCACTCGCCCTTATTTTCGTCATATTGATGCTGGAAAGTGACTTCTTCGATATATTCGCCTATCTGATCTATGCGTGCGTGATCGTATTGTTGATCGCCACTATATTTTTAGCACCTAATATCAAGGGATCGCATTCTTGGCTCGTATTGGGACCTATCCGTTTGCAACCAGCGGAGTTGGCTAAGTTCGCTACCGCTTTGGCCGTGGCGAAGTTTATGAATGGCTATGGCTTTAAGCTAACGACGGTCAAGAATTTCTCAATCACTTTGTTCTTGATCTTCTTGCCGATGGTTTGTATTCTTTTACAGAAAGAGACGGGGTCGGCATTGGTTTACTTGGCATTCTTCCTGATGTTATACCGGGAAGGAATGACTGGATATATTTTGTTGATAGGAGTTTGTGCGGTCGTCTTTTTCGTTACGGGAATGAAATATTCAGAGGTGATGGTGGGTATTACCCCATTGGGTGAATTAATCGTCTCTTGCCTTGTCTTATTAATAACCATGGGATTAGTTGGGAGTGTCCGTAAGGATTATATAAGCGTTAAGATCATGCTTGGGGGAATTGCTTCGACATTCTTGATCGGGTATGTCGTTTCTTTGTTTGTCCCGGTAAACTTCGCTTGGATATCGATAGGCTTGGTAGGAGCCGCGTCAATCTATTTATTCTATTTATCCATTCGAAACTGGGTATGGCATTATGCGTTAATCGCTCTGTTCGCTTTAGGTTCTATCTGTTTCCTATTTTCTGTGGATTATGTGTTTAATGACATATTGGAACCTCACCAACAAATTCGTATTAAAGTCTCTTTAGGCTTGGAGGATGATCCAAGCGGGGCGGGGTATAATGTGAATCAGTCCAAGATCGCTATCGGTTCCGGAGGATTATCCGGAAAAGGATTCTTGAATGGGACGCAGACCAAATTGAAGTATGTGCCGGAACAGGATACGGATTTTATCTTTTGTACGGTAGGCGAGGAGCAAGGCTTTTTGGGAGCCTCTGCCGTATTGATCGTATTCGGACTTTTTATTCTTCGTCTGATTGTATTGGCGGAGCGGCAAGATAATGCTTTCGGGCGAGTCTATGGCTATAGCGTAGCCTCCATATTCTTTTTCCATCTGGCGATTAATGTCGGCATGGTGACGGGATTGACTCCGGTTATCGGCATTCCCTTGCCTTTCTTTAGCTATGGAGGTTCCTCGCTTTGGGGATTTACGATCTTATTGTTTATTTTTCTTCGTTTGGACGCTTCTCGGAAGGAGCGTTAGTGGAAGAAGGTAAGACCCGTAAGCCGATTTCCTGAATGCCCGGAAGTTGGTCGTTACGCATCCCCTGCCGGAAGCTAAAGGTATATTGCCCTTTAACGGGGAAATAGTAAGCAGACCGTATCGGGAAACTGGATTGAAACAGGGAGATCCCGTCCCCATACCATTTCCCAAACTCATCAGCTAACATACATTCGATCGTATCCCTTTTTAAAGGACCTATCGGAAGTTCCTCGCTGCAAAATACCCATAGGTTCTGATATGGATACATATTATTGTTCCGTACTTCCAAGGTTAGGTCGTACGGAACCGATATATCCTCAATCAAGAAAGTGAAATAGTACTCCTTATTCTTCTCCCACGAGGTGTTCTGGATAGCTTGATACTGATCGTATACAGCTATCCAGAACACCTCGCAAGAGAAGCATAAGAAGCATGTTACACAGGCGGCAATGAACTTTTTAAGCCTCAGGCTTTGTCTCTGGCCTATTCTCCGTTTTATCAGGTCTGGCCTGTTTGATCGGTTGCTGAGGTTTGTCATTATTCGCAGGCTTGTCATTGTTGGATTGCTTATCGTTATTAGCTCTCGGCCTTTGTTTCGGGCGATTGTTTCGGTTGTTCTCCCGATTCTCCCGACTGTTTTCCCGGCTATTATCTTTGTTATTCTCCCGGTTATTCTCTCTGTCCCGGTTATTCTCACGATTGCTATTCCTATTATTTCCTCCGTTGCGGCGATTATTGCCACCGGCTCCGTTTCCTCCGTTGTTCTTATTCTCAGAAACAGGTGCGTCGGTGTTGGTAACTGCCGTCGCGGTGGTGTTAGCTCCGTTCCCGTTTCCATTGTTCTCGCCATTATTCTTGTTGGCAGGACGTTTTTTCTTTTTCTTTTTAACAGAGTCGAAACGTGTGACGCTTTCTTGCCCAAGAATATCTTGAGCGTCTCGTTTCGGTGGTTGTGGCTTCGTATCCGCCTCTAGAGATATCGGCTTCATGCCTTTCTTATTCATGTTAATGACATCGAAAGCACGGCTTGCCGGAATCGTGATAAGATTAGCCGCAAATGATTTATCCGTAGAATAGGTAATTTCCCGTTTGAAAATATCCGTCTTGAAATGATAGTAATTATTATCTTTGGTCTCCAAGACAATCTCCCGGGAAGGAAGGCGTTTCTGGGCTTCCACATATGTATCTACCTCATAATTGATACAACATTTCAATTTAGCGCATTGTCCGGCCAATTTCTGGGGATTCATGGAAATATCTTGATAACGGGCAGCTCCGGTAGCGACCGATACAAAACTTGTCATCCAACTGGAACAGCAAAGTTCTCTACCGCAAGGGCCGATACCACCGATACGTCCGGCTTCTTGACGAGCACCGATCTGCTTCATCTCGATACGAACACGAAAAGCCTCCGCTAGCACTTTAATTAGTTGACGGAAATCTACACGTTCATCCGCTATATAATAAAAGATCGCCTTATTACCGTCACCTTGATACTCTACATCACCGATTTTCATATTCAATCCTAAATCGGCAGCGATTTGCCGCGAGCGAATCATAGTGGCATGTTCCTTTGCTTTCGCTTCCTCATATTTCTCGATATCGGTCGGTTTTGCCTTTCGGTAAATCCGTTTTGGCTCAGCTTCCGTGCGCACGTTGTTCTTCTTCATTTGCAGCAGAACCAATTTTCCCGTTAAAGAAACCGTACCGATATCATGACCGGGACTTGCCTCTACGGCTACTATATCACCTTTTTCCAAAGGTATTTTAGCACTATTCAAGTAATACCCTTTGCGGGTATTTTTAAATTGAACCTCTACGAAGTCAGTCGAGCCTTCCGCGTCGGGTACATCGCACAACCAATCATAGGTATTCAGTTTATTGTTTTGCCTTTTGCTGCAACCTTTGCAGCCCATATGGCTACTTCCTTTATCTAATATGAAATCCATTTATTTTTAATTTGTAAGAGGGCCATCGACATAACCACCCAATTTATCTAAATATGCAAAAATAGTGATTTATTCCCATTCAAAATCATAGTTATGATTTTTTCAGTTATAAAAAAAGACCCGAAGATAGGTGTTATACCTAACCTTCGGGCCTTTTCTTATATATTTACACGATTAGTCTACCAACCCATGGCTCTTGAATACCTTGTGGATTGTTTCCAAAGCGTAATCTAGTTGCTCTTTCGTGTGGGTAGCCATAAGGGAGAAGCGGATCAGTGTATCCTCGGAAGCAACTGCGGGAGCTACTACCGGGTTTACGAAGATTCCGGCCTCAAATAATTCTTTTACGATAAGGAATGTCAAGTCGTTGTCACGGATAAACAACGGGATGATCGGGGTAGAAGTATGTCCGATCTCACAACCCATGTTACGGAAACCATCCAATGCGTAATGAGTCAAATCCCATAAATGTTGGATACGTTCCGGTTCGCTTAACATAATATCTAATGCCGCGTTCGCTGCGGCAGTAGCGGCAGGCGTATTGCTTGCGCTAAAGATATAGGAACGGGAGTGGTGACGTAAGTAATTGATAACCGGTTCGTCTGATGCGATAAAACCACCGATAGAAGCGAAAGACTTACTGAAAGTTCCCATGATCAAATCAACATCGTTCGTAACGCCGAAGTGATTACAAGTACCGCGGCCATGATCACCGAATACACCGATACCATGAGCCTCGTCAACCATTACACTTGCGTTATATTTCTTTGCGAGAGCTACGATTTCCGGTAATTTAGCGACATCACCTTCCATGCTGAAGACACCGTCGATAACGATAAGTTTCACCTTGTCTGGCTCGCATTTCTGGAGTTGTTTCTCCAAGGAGTCCATATCGTTATGCTTGAATTTCAATTTCGTGGAGAAAGAAAGACGATGTCCTTCGATAATGGATGCATGATCCAACTCATCCCAAAGGATATAGTCCTCACGTCCGGTGATACAGGATACAACACCTAGATTAACTTGGAAACCTGTAGAGTATACGATGGCGTCTTCTTTACCAACAAATTCTGCTAAACGTTTTTCCAACTGGAGGTGTAAGTCCAACGTTCCGTTTAAGAAACGTGAGCCGGCACAACCTGTACCATACTTTTTAATGGCCTCGATCGCTGCTTCTTTTACTTTAGGATGATTGGTTAATCCTAAGTACGCATTAGAACCAAACATCAAGACTTTCTTCCCGCTGATTAGAACTTCCGTGTCCTGATCGCTCTGGATTTCCCTGAAGTAAGGATAGATTCCCATTGCCATGGCTCTTTGAGGAGCGTCGTACTTTGCTAGTTTCTCTTGTAAAAGTTTCATATTATAATTAACAGAGAATGATTTTCTCGCTACGTTGTTATTCTAAAAGAACCTAGGTCTGCTTACTACATAATATCTATGTTTCGGCAAATCCAGCCGCAAAAATAGTAAAAAAATAACTTATAGTAGTCGAAATGCTTTAAAAGTTTTATAAAAGCATTATTTTTGTCCTCTCAAATAAAAAAGAAGAAGTGAGGATGAGCGAACGGGATATAAAAGTACAAGCTATCATAAACCCTATATCAGGTGTAGGGTCGAAGCGCAAGATACCTAAGATGATCGAAGGGATCTGCTCGAAAAAGAACTGTTCGTTAAACATTTCTTTTACAGAGTATGCAGGCCATGCCAGCGAGTTGACTCGGCAAGCCATAGAGGAGGGAGCTGAATATATTTTGGCGGTAGGCGGTGACGGGACGGTGAATGAGATAGCGAGAGCTATGATCCATTCGAATGCGATCTTAGGTATCATCCCGAAAGGTTCGGGCAATGGCTTAGCTAGAGAATTGCACATACCGATGGACGTGAAAAGAGCTATCGATCTGATCGCGAAAGGGCATGTTACGACGATAGATTGCTGCCGGGCGAACGGACAGGTCTTTTTCTGTACCTGTGGAGTCGGTTTTGATGCCGCCGTCAGCCAGAAATTCGCGAATGAGAAACGGCGCGGCTCTCTTACTTATATAAAGAATACGATAGAGGAGTATCTGAGCTATAAGCCTGAGCCTTATGAATTGGTGGTGGATAATCAGACGATCAAGGAGAAGGCGTTTCTAGTCGCTTGCGCGAATGCTTCGCAATATGGTAATAACGCGTTTATCGCTCCGCACGCGAATATACAGGACGGACGGATGGACGTTACGATCTTATCCCCTTTTATGCCATTGGATATCGCTCCTTTGGCCATTCAATTGTTTACCAAACAGATTGATCGGAATAGTAAGATTAAGACGATGAAAGCCCAGCAAGTCACGATTATTCGCCAACATCCGGGCGTGATGCACTTGGATGGAGAACCGATCATGGCAGATCGCCGTATCGATATTACGGTGGAACCAAAAGCCTTACATGTGCTGACTCCGGAGGTTGTGTCTTTCACCAAGGAGGTACATAATTTATTTGACGAGGTAACTCGCTTCTTCGATAAAAAGCTTCCTTACATTTTCAAGTAAAAGTCTTTAGCTATAGCGGTGAATTCTTCGCTATATCGATGCCGCTCGATTTCTAGAGTCAGATGAGACGACTTGGGCTTTGCTACCGGCGTCGCTGAGAGTTCTATTAATAAACGCTTAGGAGGGGCGTCCGGTATGGGGGAAACGTGGGCTTCTCTCGATGGAGACAAAGACTCTTCTCGAGCGATGTCTATTAAAGACTCCCGTTGCTCGAAGGGAAGCACCAAGGCGATATTTCCTTCGGGTGCCAACAGTTTGCGGCTATCACGCAATAAATCCGGGAGTGATAGAGTATCCGTATGCCGGGCTAGATTACGTTTAGTATCCGGGCATTTCAATGAATCAATAAAATAGGGTGGGTTGGATACGATCAAGTCATATTTGATATTCTCATCCGGCATATATTCGGAGAGCGAGGTTTGATAGACTTGTATCCGGTTGGCGAAAGGCGATTTCGCGATGTTTTCCTGAGCTTGTAAACATGCGTCTGAATCTATATCGATAGCGTCTAAAATCGCGGTGCTACGCTGCGCCAGCATGAGGGCGATCAATCCCGTTCCGGTTCCCACATCCAAAATCCTCTGACATCTCTCTGTGCTAGCCCATGCCCCAAGCAAAACGCCATCCGTTCCGACTTTCATGGCACATTTATCGTGCCATACCGTAAATTTCTTGAATTGAAAATAAGGATTTGCCATATCTCTATCGATTGTATGCCGCGAAATTAGTAAGAATTGAATGAAAAGCTGTAACTTTGGCACGTTTATTGTATTAACATATACAATGATGAATGTATATATGAAAGAAAAGACGAGAGTATTTTGCCAGAATTCGTTTGATGACTTGGATGACAATATTGGTATCGTAATGCCAATTCTTACAGAATGCGATGTAGATGAGGATTTCACAGAAGGAATAGAGAAAGTTGGAGACACTATACCCATTCTTCCGTTAAGGAATATGGTACTCTTTCCGGGTGTTGCCTTGCCGGTGATTATCGGGCGTCCTAAATCGATGCGCCTGATTAAAGAGGCTGTACATAAAAAGAGTTTGATCGGAGTTGTTTGCCAGAAAGAGATGGGTACGGAAGATCCTATCTTAGAGGATTTATATACAACCGGGGTAATCGCTGACATCGTTCGTGTCTTAGAGATGCCGGACGGTAGTACTACTGTTATTCTTCAAGGTAAGAAACGCTTTGAATTGAATGAGTTGACCGAGACAGATCCGTATCTTTCCGGTAAGATCACCGTGTTGGAGGACACGAAGCCGGACAAGACAGACCGCGAGTTCGAGGCTTTGATCTCAACGATCAAGGATTTGACCATCAAGATGCTTGGGGCCGTGGCTGAACCTCCCCGGGATTTGATCTTCTCGATCAAGAATAATAAGAATGTCTTGTATGTGGTCAATTTCTCTTGTAGCAATATACCGAGTGGATCGGCCGAGAAACAGCAATTGTTATTGATCGGGGACTTAAAAGAGCGTGCGTATCGGTTACTTTTTATCTTGAACCGCGAGTATCAGCTGGTGGAGTTGAAAGCTTCCATCCAGATGAAGACACATGAGGATATCAATCAACAACAAAAAGAATATTTCCTTCAACAGCAAATCAAGACGATTCAAGAGGAATTGGGCGGGAATATCAATGAGTTGGAGATAAAAGAATTACGGGAGAAAGCCAGTCGTAAGAAATGGCCTGCCGAGGTAGCGCAGGTCTTTGAGAAGGAATTGCGAAAATTGGAACGATTGCATCCGCAATCTCCGGATTATTCCGTACAGACGCAATATGTCCAGAATATCGTTAACTTGCCGTGGAACGAGTATAGTAAGGACAATTTCAACTTATCTCATGCCCAGAAGGTCTTAGATCGTGATCATTATGGTTTGGAGAAGGTGAAAGAGCGTATTATCGAGCATCTGGCGGTATTGAAGCTGAAAGGGGATATGAAATCTCCGATTATCTGTTTGTACGGTCCTCCGGGAGTCGGCAAGACTTCATTGGGGCGTTCCATCGCAGAGGCTTTGCGCCGCAAATATGTACGTGTTTCTTTAGGTGGATTGCACGATGAGGCCGAGATCCGCGGACATCGTCGTACCTATATCGGCGCTATGTGCGGACGTATCATCCAGAATATACAGAAGGCGGGAACATCGAACCCTGTCTTTATCTTAGATGAGATCGATAAGATCACGAATGATTTCAAGGGGGATCCGGCATCCGCTTTATTGGAGGTCTTGGACCCGGAGCAGAATAATGCGTTTCACGATAATTATCTGGATATCGATTACGATTTAAGCAAGGTGATGTTTATCGCTACCGCTAATAATTTGAATACGATTTCCCAGCCATTGCTGGATCGTATGGAACTGATCGAGGTGAGCGGTTATATCATGGAGGAGAAGGTAGAGATCGCAGCGAAGCATCTCGTGCCTAAGCAGATGGATGTACACGGCTTGAAGAAAGGTTCCGTGAAATTCCCCAAGAAAACCTTACAAGTGATCGTTGAAGCCTATACACGCGAGAGCGGTGTCCGGGAATTGGATAAGAAAATCGCCAAAATCATGCGTAAGCTAGCCCGTAAGGTCGCTAGCGACGAGCCTATCCCGACGAGCATTAAGCCGGAGGATTTGTATGAATATCTAGGGGCGGTCGAATATTCCCGCGATAAATATCAAGGGAATGACTATGCCGGCGTGGTTACGGGATTAGCTTGGACGGCTGTTGGTGGTGAGATTCTTTTCGTGGAGTCGAGCTTAAGTAAAGGTAAGGGGTCAAAGCTTACTTTGACCGGGAATCTGGGAGATGTGATGAAAGAGTCTGCCATGTTGGCACTTGAGTATATCCATGCGCATGCGGCTCAGTTTAATATCAACGAGGAGTTGTTCGAGAACTGGAATGTGCATGTCCACGTACCGGAGGGGGCGATCCCGAAAGACGGACCGAGTGCCGGAATAACGATGGTGACTTCTCTTGTCTCCGCCTTTACTCAGCGTAAGGTGAAAAAGAACTTGGCTATGACAGGCGAGATCACGTTGCGTGGCAAAGTGCTTCCCGTGGGAGGTATCAAAGAGAAGATCTTGGCGGCTAAACGTGCCGGGATTAAGGAATTGATTCTTTGCAAGGAGAATGAGAAGGATATCAATGAGATTAAACCGGAGTATTTGAAAGGCTTGGTGTTCCATTATGTGAGTGACATTCAACAGGTGGTGGATCTGGCGTTGCTGAGAGAAAAGGTGGATAATCCATTGTTTTAATAACGACTTTTTATGCATATATTGGTGTGGGCTTATACGTATATACGTGTAGGCCCATATTAATATCGGCGTAAGCCTATACGTATATACGTGTGGGCCTATGCCGATATAGGTGTTTTTAAAGGAAGAGTATGCCTTTATTTAGAGCATTTCTGTAGGAATTCCAAGCTGTTGCGTATCTCTTGGATATCGGATTTGAAATCATCGTACTCGATGGAGATAAGCCCGTTGAAATGCTGACGCTTCAGCTCGTTGACGAACGCTTTTACCGGTAAGATCCCGGTTCCCCATGTAGCGTCTTCCATCTTGTCGGTGAGGTCTTTCAAATGTGCTACCTTGATGCGTCCGGACAACTTCTGGAGATTCTTGAGCGGATCTTCACCCACTCGTTTCCAATGGCCGATATCGGCGCATACTCCCATCAAGGGAGAACGGCCTTTCAGCGCTTTCTCTACCACCTCGGCACTTGCGTAAATGCATGGACTCGGATGGTTATGGATCGCTACCTCCATATCGTACTTCTTGGCGAGGGATTCGATGTAGTCCAACTGGTTTAACTCCGGTTCGACAGTCACGATATGTGCGCCTATTTTATGAGCGAATGCGAAGAACTTATCCCATTCCTCGTTAGTCCCATAAGAGGCTACACCAAAGGCGATCGGCTTGATTCCCCTTATCTTGAACTCGTGGCGTAATAAAGCGCAGTTATCATCGCTCAAGTCGTAATTCAGATAGGTCTCTTTTGGGAACGGAGCACCCAATTCTTGGAAAAAGAAAGCTTCCGCATACCCCATGCCCAGTTGTTGGGTCTTATCCAAGGTCTCCATCAACGTAAGATTGTGGAAAGTCCAAGTCTGTATACCCACCTTCCAGTCCGCTTTTTGCGCCGCCAGCTGTACGGCCTGCCCAAGGAGCATGACCGTACATAGTGCTAATATAATATATCGTTTCATACTTATACCGGCATTTCCGGAAGGCTCCAGCCTTCACGATAGGTATGTCTGATATATTCGTTGGCAGCCTCTAGCGCATTGAACTCCGCGTATTTCGTATCGAAATAGGGGTGACCGTCTATCACCTTGAAATCATCGCTGGTTACGATCTTCAATACGTCGGAAGAGGATATGTTGGTGAAACGCATGTTTTGGGCGTCCCACATCAATTTCTTGTTCAAGCCTTGCAGACGGATCGCCAATACGCCTAATAACACCATCTCGTTGAATGGTCCGGAATAAGCGAAGTTGGAAGTTCCTTCCACACGGTTCTCAGGAGATTCTTTACAAGCACGGATCCAGTCTTGCTCATGGAAACCGTCGAAGTATCCGGTAGCGTTCGGGATACGGCGCAAATAAGGGGTTACTTGAGGTACACGGCCGGATAATAACCGGGAGTTGAAACCTCCGCAATCGCAGATCAACGTGTCTTTAGTACCTACGAAGATACATCCACCCAAACCGTCACGCATCATATCTACGCCATCCGGTAATAAGTCCGGACGCTGAGGAAGCATACCGCCATCGTACCAATATACTTTCACCTCCGGTAAGGCTACCTTTGGAAGATTATCACGAGCCGGGAAGCGGAATTCTACCACCTCCGATTGAGGAGCGGATTCCGTATTGATCTGGGTAGAACGGCCTTGTACGCGATCCGGATAACCTAACTTCAAGGATTGGTAAACCGGGTCGAGTACGTGGCAAGCCATATCTCCGAAAGCTCCGGTTCCGAAATCCCACCATCCACGCCAGTTCCAAGGATGATAAATAGCATTGTAAGGATTCAT
>OKUA01001149.1_pt1 | contig 15553 bp, 9 predicted proteins | sample 1606501 | NCBI WGS metagenome assembly OKUA01 (sample SAMEA3879608, study PRJEB24766) | human gut metagenome | biome: human-associated habitat; feature: feces | place: USA | collected 1985/1987
GATTCGGAATCAAGATTATTCCAAGTCAGAAATTAGCGTTTCTGGAGTATATCTTCTACGATCCGCAAGGAGAAGAGATTGATATGAAGGAAGAATTTGAGATTAAATAAAAAGAAAGGCGGCTTGCAATCAAGTCGCCTTTCTTTTTATTTCCCACCACCGACTAACTCAAAACTGGTGCAGTTGAAAGAATCTCTTCATGAACAACAGATATAATATACTCAACAGCAATATGCTTCCTGCCAAATATACATATCCGTACTCCCGTAATACCAGGTATCCCGCCACAACTACGCCCTGCACCACCATATAGGTCAATGATACCGCGACATGAGGTATCTTCAGTTCATTAGCCATTATCTGATACAAATGTTTCCGGTGAGGCAAACCAATATTTTCATGTAGCAACAACCTGTGTATGATTGTCAACACACTATCCACTCCATATACAGTAAGCATCACAAGCCAGCTGAAATCTTTCGTTTGAAGAATCAAACTCCCGATCAGGAACAGACTTTGTTTTAACACAGTGTTAAAGCTTGTTCTTTGGATGTGAATAAAAAGTTCTTTAAATGCAAAAGACTTGTTATTTGCGCACAAGAACCTGACAACCTGCAAAGGGCGTTAACAATGTTAATTGAAGAAAGGTATAAGGATGAAGATACCGGTTCAGACGGCGTAAATTCACTTCCTAAACTTGAGTTATGAGTTGGGGTATCCAGTTCTACGTTCCTAAAATCGCAGTATCAAACGCCCCTGTTGTTGTTAATGTAGTGATCTGATATTTAGCATTTTAGTAAGAAAAATGTTTTTTGGGAAATTTGCATATTCCATTAGTTAATAGTAACTATTTCGAACATTCTGCCTTTTGAACGGGAGAAAGCGATGTGATCCTTATCCGTTGGGTCTGTTTGTTAATGTGATCGAGAGGCCCGTCAGACTTGCGAGTAAATAGAAATAGTATATAGTAGTGTATCTGTTTCATTGTAGGTTTTAAAACTTGTTATATTTGTCTTTTGCTTGTATAAAATAGTCTGCTAAAGTACGTAAAAACTTAATTTAATGCAATGATTTTGAAGGGAAATGCGCTTTATTTATATCTCGGTGCGGTAATCTGAAAATAATCATGTAAATTTGCTCCCTCATATAAAGCATATATTATAAATCACTATAAACAAAAGGTTATCGCTATGGAATATAATTTCAGGGATATTGAAAAGAAGTGGCAAAAGCAGTGGGTAGACCATAAAACCTACCAGGTGAAAGAAGATGAATCGAAACAAAAATTCTATGTACTCAACATGTTCCCCTACCCGTCGGGAGCAGGTCTGCACGTAGGACATCCGTTAGGATACATTGCTTCGGACATTTATGCCCGCTACAAACGACTGCAAGGTTTCAATGTACTGAATCCGATGGGATATGATGCATACGGGCTTCCTGCCGAACAATATGCCATCCAAACCGGACAGCACCCTGCGATTACCACCGTTAAGAATATCGAACGCTATCGTGAACAGCTCGATAAAATAGGATTCTCTTTCGACTGGAGCCGCGAAATACGTACTTGTGACCCGGAATATTATCATTGGACGCAGTGGGCATTCATCAAGATGTTCAACAGCTATTACTGTAACGACGAACAACAAGCCCGTCCGATCGAAGAACTGATCAGCGCTTTCGAAACCACCGGTACGGAAGGTATGAATGTTGCCTGCGGCGAAGAACTCAGCTTTACAGCCGACGAGTGGAAAGCAAAAAGCGAAAAGGAACAGCAGGAAATCCTGATGAACTACCGCATCGCTTATCTTGGCAATACAATGGTAAACTGGTGTCCGGATTTAGGAACCGTGCTTGCCAATGATGAAGTAGTGGACGGTGTTTCCGAACGTGGCGGTTACCCGGTCATTCAGAAAGTAATGCGTCAATGGTGCCTGCGCGTATCTGCTTACGCACAACGTCTGCTCGACGGACTGGACACCGTAGAATGGACAGAATCTCTGAAAGAGACCCAGCGCAACTGGATCGGCCGTTCGGAAGGTGCGGAAATGCAGTTCAAAGTAAAAGATTCCGATATTGAATTCACCATATTCACTACCCGTGCCGACACAGTATTCGGGGTAACCTTCATGGTGCTTGCACCGGAAAGCGAATTAGTAGCGCAACTGACCACTCCTGCACAACAGGCAGAAGTAGACGCTTATCTGGAACGCACCAAGAAACGTACGGAACGCGAACGCATCGCCGACCGTAGCGTAAGCGGTGTATTCTCGGGAAGTTATGCCATCAATCCGCTCACCAATGAAGCTATTCCCGTATGGATCAGTGACTATGTACTGGCCGGTTATGGTACAGGGGCCATCATGGCCGTACCTGCGCATGACAGCCGCGACTATGCTTTTGCCAAACATTTCGGCCTTGAAATCCGTCCGTTGATCGAAGGATGCGATATCAGTGAAGAGAGTTTCGATGCCAAAGAGGGTATTATGATGAACTCTCCCCGTCCGGGCACTCCCGAAGGCGGATTGGTATTAAACGGTTTGACAGTAAAAGAAGCCATAGCCAAAACAAAAGAATACATCAAAACCACCGGGTTGGGACGTGTAAAAGTAAACTTCCGTCTTCGTGATGCCATCTTCTCCCGCCAGCGCTATTGGGGTGAACCGTTCCCGGTTTACTATAAAGACGGTATGCCTTGTACCATTGAAGAAGCATATCTGCCGCTCGAACTCCCCGAAGTAGCCAAGTTCCTGCCTACCGAGACAGGCGAGCCGCCATTAGGACATGCCACCAAATGGGCATGGGATACTACCCATCATTGCGTAGTGGAAAACGAGAAAATCGACCACGTCACCATCTTCCCGCTCGAACTGAATACAATGCCGGGATTTGCCGGTTCATCAGCCTATTATCTGCGCTATATGGACCCACACAACAACCAGGCACTTGTAGACCCGGCTATCGACCGGTATTGGCAGAGCGTCGACCTTTACGTCGGCGGTACCGAACATGCTACCGGCCACCTTATTTATTCCCGTTTCTGGAACAAGTTCTTGTATGATATGGGTGTTTCCATCACGGAAGAACCGTTCCAGAAGCTCGTCAACCAGGGAATGATACAGGGACGTAGTAATTTCGTATACCGCATCAAGAATACCAATACGTTCGTATCCTTGAATCTGAAAGATCAATACGATACTACTCCCATCCACGTAGATGTGAACATCGTATCGAATGATATTTTGGATTTAGAAGCCTTCAAAGCCTGGCGTCCCGAATACGAGACAGCAGAATTTATTCTTGAAGACGGCAAATACATCTGCGGCTGGGCAGTAGAAAAGATGAGTAAATCGATGTTCAATGTTGTCAATCCGGATATGATCGTTGAAAAATACGGTGCCGACACCCTTCGTATGTATGAAATGTTCCTCGGCCCGGTAGAGCAGGCCAAACCTTGGGATACAAACGGTATCGACGGTGTACACCGCTTTATCCGTAAATTCTGGTCACTGTTCTACAATCGTAACGGAGAATATACCGTAACGGACGAACCGGCTACAAAAGACGAATTGAAATCCCTGCACAAACTGATCAAGAAAGTGACCGGAGACATCGAACAGTTCTCCTACAACACTTCAGTCAGTGCATTCATGATTTGCGTCAACGAGCTTTCCACATTGAAATGCAGCAAGAAAGAAATATTGGAACCACTGATTATTACTCTTGCACCTTTTGCACCGCACGTATGCGAAGAGCTATGGGATACATTGAGACACACCACTTCCGTTTGTGATGCGCAATGGCCCGCTTTCAATGAAGAATACCTGAAAGAGGACGTGATAAATTATACCATCTCTTTCAACGGTAAAGCCCGTTTCAACATGGAATTCCCGGCTGATGCCGCCAGCGATGCCATTCAGGCTGCCGTATTGGCCGACGAACGCTCTCAGAAATGGACGGAAGGCAAAACACCGAAAAAGGTGATCGTAGTGCCGAAAAAGATCGTAAACGTTGTGATTTAAAATAGAATCTGTATGCATAAACCTACAAAAGCTGAAGTGATGCGGGAAGCCCGGGATTATATCTTCATCACGCTCGGATTATTCAGTTATGCTCTCGGTTGGGCTGCTTTTCTGATCCCGTATCAGATTACTACCGGAGGAACGACAGGTATTGGTGCCATTATCTATTATGCCACCGGATTTCCCATCCAGTGGTCCTATTTCATCATCAATGCCGTACTGATGACATTTGCCATCAAAATACTTGGCCCGAAATTCAGCATCAAGACCACGTATGCCATTTTCATGCTCACTTTCCTTTTGTGGTTTCTGCAATTGGTGGTGAACGGAGCAGACGGTGTTCCTCCCAAAGTATTGGGCGAAGGACAGGACTTCATGGCTTGTCTGATAGGAGCTGCCATGTGTGGTATAGGTTTAGGCGTAGTGTTCAACTGCAACGGAAGCACCGGCGGTACGGATATCATTGCCGCCATTGTCAATAAATACAAAGATGTCACTTTAGGACGCATGATTATGATATGTGACGTTGTCATTATCAGCTCCTGCTATTTCATCTTCAACGACTGGCGAAGGGTAATATTCGGTTTTGTAACCCTGCTTATCATCGGCTTCGTGCTGGATTATATCGTAAACAGCGCCCGCCAGTCCGTACAGTTCTTCATCTTTTCCAAAGAGTATGAAAAGATTGCCGATCGTATCACCAAAGAAACGCATCGCGGAGTGACTGTACTTGATGGCGTGGGATGGTATAGCAAGCACAATGTAAAAGTACTCGTAGTACTTGCCTATAAGCGCCAATCGGTAGAGATATTCCGATTGGTGAAAGATATCGATCCGAATGCGTTCATCTCTCAAAGCTCGGTAATCGGAGTATACGGAGAAGGTTTCGACAGGCTGAGGGTGAAATAAGACATATAACCATAAAAAATGAGGAGCAAACAAGATTTTAATGATAACCTGTTTGCTCCTTGTTTTTTTCTTACATGTCTTCCAATGAAAGGCAACGCATTTCTATGCGGTATTTAGGCAATAACTTCTGTTTCAGATGTTCCGTTTTTGCAACCAGCAATTCCGGTTTAAAGTTCTTCTTTTGTCGTTTTACTTCAGCAACAACCGCCTGATTTTTTTCCAGTTTTAACCCGACAATATCTATTTCATTTTGATATCCTTTAAGCTCCCACCATGAACCGATAGCGCGATACTGAAAACTTTCGGCAAACTGTTGTTTGAAATACCTTTCCAGCATTATACCGGAATAAGTAGGATAATCCTTTTTTATAATAGACTGTAAGCCTACAAAATTCTTGATCTCGATTAAAGAACGGTAACGGTCAAAATAATTAAACCAAAACCGGAGGAAGTTATCTTGTATTTCGTATCGGACAGTCTGACTTCCCTCTTTGGCCAATATCGGACGCTGGCGAACAATGATATTATAATCTTCAATCAAGCGTTTAATTTGACCGCCAATACTTTTATCTCCCAATGCTGCTTCTATTCCGGGTTGTGTATTGATTCCGCCCGAAATGGCACTTAAGATAGAAAAATAAGTAGCATAGTTTTTTCCCAACTCCTCTATCAACAGATTTTTCCCTTCGTCAGTAAAAGGAGAATTTTCGCGAACCATGAACGAAATCATTTCATCCACACTCAACATCTGATTGTCACAAAACAATTCCACATATTTAGGAACACCACCTGTAAAAGAATAAAGAGCCAGCAGATCGTCATTTGTATATCCCGATCTATAATCTCGCATTATATCTTTAAGAGTAGATAAATCAAATGCCGACAATTTAATGATATTGTCCGCTCTGCCGAATAAAGGTTCTTTTTTACTCTGGAATATTTTCTGCATTAAAGAATAAATAGAGCCGGAAACGATCAGGTTCATTTTTGATTTCCTGCGATAAGCATCCCAAATATTTTGCATATCGCTATATACAGATTCGTCGATGTTATAAAACTCCTGAAACTCATCAATAACAAGATTGAATGCCTTGTTTGAAGCCAACTCCATCAGATATTGAAACAACGAGCGGAAAGTACGTATCTCTGCCGGAACAAACGTATCGAGCGATTGGGAAATGACCGGAATAAACTCCGAACAAAGTGTTGCTTCTGCTTTACGACCTACAAACAGATAGACCGTCGGCAAACCTTCAACCGATTTCATGATAAGACTCGTTTTACCGATACGCCGCCGTCCGGTTACCACTGTCAGCCGGGAATGGTCACTGAACGATAAATTCTGTATCCGTTGAAGTTCAGCCAATTCATTGGTTCGATCATAAAATTCCATATCATTCTTTCCTTTAGTTATTCTCGTAATAGTTACAGCAGTTACAAAGTTAACAAAAAGTTTGAGCCTATAAATTCTTTTCTGCCAATTTTGTTCTTGCGGTAACTGTTACGACCGTAACACAACGTTTATTTATGAAATAAGTTTATTTCCAATTCAGCTTTGAATCTATTTTAGACAGAAGAACAAAAGAACATATTTCTTGTGTAACCTTCATAGGCAGCTTATTTGTTCTTCTGTTCTTTTGTCTAAAAAATAATAATTAGCCCATGTCTAATCACTATAAAACTATGATCTTAGCTGATTCCCTGCTATTATCTTTACGGGAAAGAATTAAAATATAACTACCGGCTCGCTTTCTTTAGTTTAAAAAGATTTATTTAATCTCTCCATAAGGTAAATCCAGCATTGCCCCTTGCTCCATTTCAAAATTACCTTTGTTTCGTAACTTAATCAAACCGTTATTCTTGAGGATAACCGTACCACCTTTCTGTACCACGAGCCTTGCATTCTGAATACTTCCCCCATCCACTTCAAGTACGGCTCCCGAACGGACGATCACAGCAGAAGTATTATTCAACGTCATTGTTTTACCGACAGGAACAACCAATCGTCCCGATTGTAACAATACATTTCCACAGGGTGATTCTCCGTCCCATACTTCATTGGAATTTATCAGTGTTGGCTGACAAACAGTTGGGAAATATTCATTTGTATTTTGTGGATTTCCACATTTCACCCCCCACTCAATAGCTGTAGGAATACCATCAGTTTTCCAGACATACAAATCATCCTGACTACCTGCTATTAGCTCATTTTTACCATCACTGTCAATGTCTGCCACACATGGAGAATCTTGAAATTCAGAGTTAGATATAATAGGAAATCCAACAATATCACTGCCATCATTATGCAAAGCATAAATACTATTATTACAACAGAACACAATATCCGGCACAGCATCTCCGTCTACATCAGCCAAAATTGGAGTATTCATATTAGCTGCCCAGATTATTTGTGGTAACAATCCATCAATAGGTTTATTAAAAATTTCTTCTCCCGTATGTTTCCAAGCTTTTACACATCCGCGACCTAATATCACAACCTCCAAATGACCATCATTATTAATATCACCTACAGACAGGGTATGATCTAAAGAATAAGAATTCGTATAAGGAATTGTTTGACTTCCATCCCAACCAGTAACTGTTTTGTCTCCCTCTAAACTAATAGCATAAATATGGCTGACATCTACATTATGCTGAGAAAAGATCAATTCCTTTTTCCCATCTTCATTCAAATCACACACCACAGGTGCAGATGACAAATTAATATCGCCAATTCTCCAAAATGGATTCGTAGTAAAAGGAGTTCCATCCTGCCGCCAAATATAAATCCCTAAAGAATCATATGACACTATGATTTCCATCTGACCGTCATTATCCAAATCAGCCACTGTTAAAGCTGAATAATTATGATCTTTATTAGTTGCAACATGAACATTGGGATTCAAACGTCTCACTTCATTCCCGTCATGATCCAGAATAAAGATATCAGAGGTTTGATGCGACTTTATAATAACCTCCATCGTACCGTCAGAACTACCATCTAAATTGGCTATTACCGGACTTTGATGCATCGAATAAGGAATCTTTTTTTCCCATAGTAAATCCGGTTTATGATCTCCATCTTTATCGAACGGAGAATAACAATAGACAGCATTTTTCTCTCCATTTATTTGTCCATCTTTATCATCCCAAGTAGACATCACAATATTTTGTTCACCTTTTCCTAATAAATCGCCAAAAGCGACCTGTCCTTTCGCCAATGATGTTTTAGCAAAGCCGCTCACCGTAGTAACGTTTCCATCAATGTCGTATAATTCTTCGCCTGTAGGACGGAATCCCATTAAATAGCTAGTGCGATCTCCATCACGAGCATCATAAATCCAAAATATCTCTTGCTTGCCGTCATTATCCACATCTGCAATATTTGGGCAGGATTCAGAGATATAAGCCGACAAATAGATGTCCCTCGGGAATGGGCTTACTATCGGATAGGAAGTCCATGCCCGATAAGCCGCACTCCGTTCACTTTCATTTCCATTTGTCGAAATTGCTGCAACCTTATAATAATACACCGTTCGCTCAGTAAGATTATCATCCCAATTATATGCAGCTGTCAATGGAAATTTATTCAGCTTTCGATAAGTACCATTTTCCCCATTATCACTGCGGTATATATTATATCCGGCTACCCCTTCGACAGGTGTCCAATACATATTAATAGAAGAAGCATAAGCCTGAAAATTCAGAGTCGATGTCTTAATCACAGAGGGTCTCGACAGTGGATTTACCGGAAAACTCCAAGTTTTCCCATATTCATTACTAACCTGTAATGTAAAATTCAATGTACCTGTATAATTACTTGATGTCTGAAACTGAAAAGCAGTTGTATTCGTCTTAGTCTCTGAAAAAGCAATAGAAGAATATACTATTGGCGTAGACGAACATGATACCTGCGAATTATTCGAAATAAGTACGGCTTTCAGTCCTGTAGCTTCAGCGTGTCCTGCATTCATTAAATCAATATTCATCTTCACAGTTTCCCCAGACTCAACCGTAGTATTTCCATTACTTGTCCAAATAATATTTTGATTACCAACTTCTATTTTAGGAGCATAAATATTATCTATCTTAAGCGGTTGAATTTTAATTTCACCATTTACTGATATTTGTAGATTCAAATTTATTCCACTGGAGTTATTTCTTAAATGTTCACCACTATCTTTATTTATTTTGAAAACGAAAGGAGTGACAGATTCCACAACAGTATTACCGGCAATATTCCCAAATGTAGCATTAGCATTTACGATTTCTATATCATCGGATATACTTATTAAAGATGCTGTTACTCCATTTAATGCGCTGTTTCCGGTATTTCTTAGTTTTACAGTCAATTCAATCGTTTCCCCAGCATCCAACTTTCCGTCACCATTTCCTATACTTGCACCATTTCCTTTATCATTATAAATTAGATCTTCAATTGCAATAGTAGGTTCACTACCATTTTGCGATACTTGAACATCTCTTTCCATAGGTCTGAAATTATGGGCAGTGACTGTTATATTCACAACTCCCAATGTCTGTACAGATACATTAATAGTATGACTTCCATTAGCCAATTGATCAACAATATACAATTCATCCTTTTTTTGAATGCAAATTCTGGCAGTTTCATTCTGTGGTAAACCATTTATGTTTACCATTATCATATTCTCACCCGTTGTTAAGGAAGCAGGCATTAATGTAACATCCATCGTTTTTGGAACATCACTCCATACCTGCATTTCAGGATCGCCTAAAAGATGCAGAGCACAATTAGCTAAATTAAGCTTATCATAATTAATATTTTCAATAGCCTTCTGATGAAGAATAGATAAATCATATCTATTGGTCGTATTAGCAGACGTTTTATAAAGTTCAGACAAAAATTGGCCTAAATGAACATGTTCATCTGACCAGCCTGTATCTGTATTACCAATAAATGCAACAGCTCCACCTTGAGAATTATTCACAAAATGTTCCGCTATGCAATCTTTTGTTATATCTGCCGGCGAACAACCACCCGACATAACTATTTGGTAATAACATCCATTATTCAAATTATCCACATCCCAATTGGAGATTGATTCATTCTTATCCTTAGAAGAAGTTCCCATTCCTCCCGATGAAGAATGGTCCATATGATAAACAATGTGAAAATGATTAAAACCAGAATTTCCACCATTCTGCAAAGCGCTTACAAAATTAATCTTATTCAATTCTTCTCCTTTACCGGACTGATCTTCATATACACTATGTTTATTATTACAAGTAGCAATATTACTTTTACAGTTATAATGATCATAAATCAACCAACGATTCAAATTTATCTTTGAATAAAAATCTGCAATTTTACTTCTTTTTTCATCAGATAAATAACCGGTATTTTCATTCTTAGAAATAAAAGCGTCAGCTGCTACTGAATTATTTATATATGAATAATCAATATTTAAATCTGCCTTTTCATAATGAATTACTTTATTCACAAATACCTCTGCCTCTTCTAATGTTTCCACTGGGGCTCTCCCTAATTTAAATGATACTCCCCAATCTTTACTATCCTCAAAATCTATTTTATCAGCTTCATAATATATATTATTCCCATTCTTATTCCAGTTTCCATTATCTACACAAGTATAATAAAAATCAACAGCAACCCAATCTTTATTTTTCGAATATCTTGATTTCTTTACACGAGCGGGTATAATATTTGTATCTCCTCCAAGTAATACGAACATAGAACCATAGTTACGTTTAACATCAACCAAATAGTTACGTATTTTTTCTTGAATATCACTTCCTGCATATGTAGCAGAAATTTCCTCTACTGTTTCTATAATAGCAGGTACTCCTTTTTTAGTTTTCCAGTCAGCCAATATCCGAAATTTATCTTTCAAAGCTTCATTCGTTATAATCAGATACTCCGGCAGATAATTATCCACATCTGAATTAACATTTTTTTCTGCTGCGTCTACCATTGCGCCCAAACGCCCTTTTCTAAAAGATGCTTTTATGTTTGGGGTAATCTCTGTCAACATCTCCTTATTATCAATAATTGATCGAATATAGTCCTCGTCCAATTGGCTTAAGTATTCCGATTGCTTTTCTATTATTGAAGTAGAAGCTAACTTTTTAGCCATCGAAAAAGTTAAAGAATAAGCAATATCACAAGTATACAGTTCCCTCTGTTTAGGAATATACTCAATTGGATAAAATCTCACCGTTACAAGATGATAACCAAAATCCATCCTATCCGATACAATTTCGGCATACTTTCCCGGAAAAGGATTTGATGAGTTATAAATATCATTATTGGGCTCTACCCATGATAAACTACTTTCTCCAATAGGAATTGGCGGTTGGACCGGATACAATAAAACGTCCTTTTTTTGTAGTTTTCTATTTACATACTTTACCTGTATCACCGGCTGAGCATTCACAGGTATAAGAAATGTTTTCACACAATATGGAATCTGAGGCATTCCCGGTTCATCAACATATCCGGTTTCAGACAATATTTCTATATATTCACCATTTATCTGATAAGTAAAATCTATCTCCGGCTGCCATTGTATCGTACCTTCCACTTGGGCACTTAAATTCATGACAACTACAATGGTTATCAAACAAACTAATATTTTTTTCATAAATCAATTTATTTATGGAGTTTTATCTTTTCCCTCGTTCCATCTTCATAAACCACCTCTAAGAGTAATAATCCATGTAACAGATTATCTGTTTTTAAATTACACGAATTATCATTTATGATTTCTTCTAATAATAAAATGCCATTTAATGCATATAATCTTACTTCTGATATTTTCCGCGTATACGTTATATTCAAGTTGTCACCATTTAAAAAAACTCTCAAACCAGATAATGAAATGTTATTAACCGAAGCCGGATTGAGTTTGTGATTTATATCCCTAAACTTCGTCCAGCCCGGTGCATAACAATAAGCATCGAAACTTTCTTCAGGAACATACAATCTTGTCCAGTATGTGTCTGCAAATGGATAGCCAATCAGCACAGGAGGTACAATTGCGTTACAAATAACTACATCCATGTCCCGATATTCCAAATCCCAATCAAAATCATTATCACGATTGGTTTCTTGATTATTTCTACCGACAGGCACACGTGGTTCTACCCAAAAAGCTCCTTCCTCTACTGTTTTTAGAGTTGACGGTAAAGTTACACTATACAAAAAAGTTCTATCAAACGCTAATCTATTTATTACTTCAGTACCTTCCGGAATTACATATTCTGTGAAATATGTAGGATTTTCAGATTCTTCTTGTGATTTTTCTCTTCTTGGAGGATAACGTAACAGCTTCTTTTGATCCATAGAAAAAAGAACATTGCTTACCACTACACAATCAGCACCATCTGAGACATAAAATTTCCGTATTGGAGACTCATAAAAAATATCCCTACCCACAATCGAGGGAAAATTACTCCAAGTCACAGCGTTTAAAACAAAACATTTAAAAAATGCATTATTTCTTATCTCTTTTAAAGAAAAAGGTAAAATGATATGTGACAATAATTCTACTTGATCAAAAGCCTTTGTTTCAATTATCTGTGTCCCTTCCGGAACCACATACTCTTTATCCACTTTATCTTTCGGATACTTTATCAAAGTCTTTTTATCAGTCGAAAAAGTAACACCATCAATCACTACATTTTGTGAATACAATAAAGTACCCCAAAATATAAAAATTAAAAATTGTATTATTTTACTCATAACTATTTTATATTCGATTTAATAACATGATTTTTTTACAACTACCCTACATCTATTCAGTTAATATCATTTTCTTCGTATCAATCTCTTTTCCATCCACAATTAACGTATACATATACATTCCCGGAGTCAATTCATAACCATTGATAATAACAGAACCATTTCCTCTTTCCCCGATATTGATTTGTTTTATCTGTTTTCCCTGCAAATTATAAATATGAATGCTGGCCCCATAAGCCGTTTCAGGGATGAAAAAAGAAATGGTAGTCTGCTCTTTAAAGGGATTGGGTATATTAGAATATAATTCAGCTTTCAACCTCCCATCCATCAATGAATTCATGTCCGATTGTTTATCCTCATCTTCCCCGATAACTGATCTGGTTTGAACAGTTTTAGCTTGTTTTAATTCATCAATTTCGTTTTGCTGTTCTTTGATGGCTTCCACAAGCAAAGGAATAATTTCTAAATAAGCGATCGCTTTTTTTCCATTAGGCAAAGTATATACAGCTTCCGGAAAAACTTTTTCTAATTCTTGAGCTATAAAACCGGCTTTCTTTCTTGATCTTTCAGCTTTAATAGTATTAATAATTTCAGCCGATACAGAAGACTTTGAAATACTATTAGTATCAAGTGAAATATTTCTTTCCACATCATTTTGAGTTAATAATGCATTATCCTGATTTTTTAAAGTATAAGTAACTCCTCTAATTCCCTTTATTTTATCTAATCCATTACTTATATTAGCGACATTATCTTTATAAGATCCATCCGATGCAGTAAGAAAACTTCCTTTAGCATATACTTCACCATCTCCCTTAGCATAATAAACCATTTCATTATTTCCTGATACACCGCTTCTAACAACATATGCCATATCTGTTTTTCTTCTCGCAACAACAGAAATTACATCCCCATAATCAAATGGGAAATTTACATATGCTGCAAATGCAGCTGCTGGATTTGAAGGATGAATATGTACATTAATAAATTGATTTAAGGATGAATTAATACTTGGATTATATCCAAATCCAATATGACCATTTTTCTTAATTGCTATCCCTTGTGCCGGTATTCCATCAAAATTTAAATATCCCACTTCGCCAGAAGTATACAACTTTAATGGTGGAGTCAATAATGAACTATCACATATAGCCAATCCATTATTTACCCCTGACTTTCCAATCTCCAAAAGACCATACTGAGGATTATCAGTGCCTATTCCAACTTTTCCATTTGAAAGAACCTTCAATTGTGCATTCATTGGTATACAAAAAAGAGAAAGTAATAATGTAATAAAATAGTTTTTTGTTTCCATAGTAATCTTAATTTTAAAATTTTACTAAAAATAAATAAATTTAAAATAGCTCGTATATAAAAAGTTTTTTATTTAACATACATTATATTAGAGAATAAATTATGACGATAAAATCATCACTTTCAAAAAACTATATGATTATTTTAGTGTATATTTGTCTATTATTAAATTCAGAAAAATGAAAAAGAAACTAGTTTTTGCTACTAATAATCTTCATAAATTAAAAGAAGTATCTGCCATTTTAGGAGATAAAATAGAACTACTCAGCTTAAACGATATCAATTGTCACACAGATATCCCAGAAACCTCTGATACATTGGAAGGAAATGCTTTGCTTAAAGCTAAATTTATTCATAACCACTATGGAATTAATTGTTTTGCAGATGATACCGGATTGGAAGTAGAAGCTTTGAATGGCAGACCGGGGGTATATTCTGCCCGCTATGCAGGCGATGCACACAACTCAGAAGCAAATATGCTAAAATTGATTCAAGATATGAAAGGAAAGGAAAATCGAAAAGCACAATTTCGAACCGTTATTTCACTTATACTTGATGAAAACACTTATCAGTTTGAAGGAATAATAAAAGGCCGAATAATAGAAGAAAAACGAGGATTATCAGGATTTGGATATGATCCTATTTTTATTCCGGAAGGATATGATAAAACATTTGCCGAACTCGGTGACGAAATAAAAAATAAAATAAGTCACCGTGCCCAAGCTATTAATAAACTATGTAAATTCCTGTTTTCTATACAATAAACAGGTTCATTTAACCATCAACTCAAAATAGTATATTTCTTTATTTTTATTTTATGAAAAAAATACTGAAAAGAAACTCCTAAAACTCCGAAACCATATACTATACTAGGATACAATTTTATAGAAGAAGCTTCTGAAAAATATTTAGTTGGACAAGTTATCTCTGCTATTTCATACCCTTTATCACAAATTTGTGCTATCATCTGATTATCAAAAACAAAATTATCTGAACATTTTTTATAATTCACAGAGCGTAACACTTTTGCAGAAAATGCTCTATATCCTGTATGATATTCTGACAATTTATTAGCCATCAATAAGTTTTGCAAAAAAGTCAAAATACGATTACAAACATATTTATATAATGGCATTCCACCTTTAAGAGCTCCTCTTCCTAATATACGAGAACCAAATACTACCTGATACACGTCCTCAGCTATTAAATAAGCCATCGAATGAATCAATTTAGGAGTATATTGATAATCAGGATGAAGCATAATAATAATGTCAGAACCCAAATCTAAAGCATAATCATAACAAGTTTTTTGATTTGCACCATACCCCATATTATCTTTATGCACTATAATATGCCTTATATTTAACTTCTCTGCTATTTTAACAGTATTATCGGTACTCTTATCATCTACTAAAATAACATTGTCAACTATATCAAATGGTATTTCATTATAAGTTTGTATCAATGTTTTTTCTGCATTATAGGCAGGCATTACTACAGTTACAACTTTACTATCTATCATGGTATCTGTTATTGTTATTTATAATAACTTCTAAAAAAAATG
>OKUA01001158.1_pt1 | contig 15444 bp, 9 predicted proteins | sample 1606501 | NCBI WGS metagenome assembly OKUA01 (sample SAMEA3879608, study PRJEB24766) | human gut metagenome | biome: human-associated habitat; feature: feces | place: USA | collected 1985/1987
TGCCCTGCAATATGTTCGTTGCAGGCTTCATCGGCAGCCCCCAGATGAACTTCCTGGACGGCACCCTGATCAAGAAGGGCGATCTGTACGGTGTTGATCTGGGCGGCGACGTGATCCCCCTGCCCAAGGAGAAGACCACCGACGGCAAGCTGGATTCCTACGTTGGCAAGAAGATCAAGATGGGCATCCGTCCCGAGGATATCGACGACGAGCCCGAGTTTATGGCAAAGCACACCGACTGCCAGCTGGATGCTCAGGTCGATGTTTCCGAAATGATGGGCGCTGAGATCTACCTGTATCTGGAGTACAAGGGCAACAAGATGACCGCCCGCGTTGCTCCCACCTCCAAGGCTCGCAACGGAGACACCGTCCGCGTTGCATTCGATCCCCATAAGGTGCACCTGTTCGACATCGAGACCGAGCTGACCATCCTGAACTAAGACTTAGCAAAGATCATTTTTGATCCTCCTATCATACGAAAGACCGCCGAAGGGAAACCTTCGGCGGTTTTTCGTTTCGGTGCAGCCTGCCTGCCCCAAAACCTTGCGCTGTCCTCTTGACAATCGGTGCGGGCACGGTTAAAATATGTACTGTATCAAACAGTTTCACATCGAACAACTTGAACAGAGGAAAAACATTATGTGTACACAGCACCCTATTGAAGAGCACTGCAAGCTGGACCCGCCGTGGGATGGGCCGCAGGTCATTCCCGCCCAGCTGCGCCGGGTGGATAACCTGATCTTCCGCAGGCTGAACCAGTTTTCCCGCGCCAATGGGGTAGAGCAGACCACCCCCATGCACGGGTGGATCATCGAGTATCTCTACCGCCACCGGGACGAGCCGGTGTTCCAGCGGGACATCGAGCGGGAATTTTCCATCACCCGCTCCACCGTGACGAACATTTTGCAGCTGATGGAGCGCAAGGGCTACATCCGGCGGCAGAGCGTGCCGCAGGACGCCCGGCTCAAACAGCTGGTTTTGACCGAGGAGGGCATCCAACGGCACGAAAAGACCCTGCTTTCCTTCCACCAGACCGACGATTATGTGGCCGGACTGCTGACCGAGGAGGAGAACGCAGAGCTGCTGCGGCTGCTGAACAAGCTGCGGGAGGCGTTGAAATAACCGCCTTTTCCGTCAAAGCGCCGAAAAAGAACTTGTTAAATTAGCAATTGTGAACATTTTCCGAAACGGCTTGACATTTAAATTGTTTTGTATAAAATTGTTTTGTAACAAACAAATAAATTCAACAGGAGGGAACTCAGATGATCAAAAAGCTTGTGTCGCATCTGGGCGAGTATAAAGCCGCCTCGATCAAGACACCGCTCTTTGCGGCTCTGGAAGCCATTATGGATGTGCTGCTGCCCACCATCATGGCCTTTATCATCGACCAGGGCATTGAAAAGGGCGATATGAACGCCATCATCCGCTACGGCCTGCTTACCTTTCTGGTGGCAGCCATTGCGCTGGTGCTGGGTGTGCTGGCGGGCAAGTATGCCGCCGAGGCATCCACCGGCTTTGCCGGAAATCTGCGCGATGCCATGTATGAAAATATCCAGCATTACTCTTTTTCCAACATCGACAAATTCTCCACGGCAGGTCTTGTCACCCGCATGACCACCGACGTGACCAACGTGCAGAACGCCTTCCAGATGATTTTGCGGATGTGCGTGCGCGCCCCGGTGCATCTGGTGTTTGCAATGTTCATGGCTGCGGTCATCGGCGGCCCGCTGTCGCTGGTGTTCGTGGTGGCAGTGGCCTTTCTGGTGGCGGTGCTGGCTGCCATCATGATCCCCACCTTCCGCATCTTTGACCGGGTGTTCAAGAACTACGATAACCTCAACGCCTCGGTACAGGAGAATGTCTCTGCCATCCGCGTGGTCAAAAGCTTTGTGCGCGAGGGCTTTGAGAACGAAAAATACACCGCCGCCTGCGAGAGCTTGTACAAGCAGTTCGTCAACGCGGAAAGCCGCCTGAGCTTCAATAACCCCGCCATGCTGGTGGCAGTGTACGGCTGCAACATCGCGCTGAGCTGGTTCGGCGCAAAGTATGTGCTGCACGGTGCCATTACCACCGGCCAGCTGAATGCCCTGTTTGGCTATATCATGAACATCCTCATGGCACTGATGATGCTGAGCATGGCCTTTGTCATGATCGCCATGTCCGCCGCCTCTGCCAAGCGTATCGTGGAGGTGCTGGACGAGCACACCGACCTGCCCCCGGCAAAGCAGCCGGTGCAGCAGGTAGCAGACGGCAGCATCCAGTTCGACCACGTTACCTTCAAGTATAAGCACGGCAGCGGTCAGCCGGTGCTGAACGATATCAGCTTTACCATCCAGCCCGGCGAGACACTGGGCATCATCGGCGGCACCGGCAGTGCAAAATCCAGTCTGGTGCAGCTGATCCCCCGTCTGTACGATGCCGAGAGCGGCACCGTGCGGGTGGGCGGCGTGGACGTGCGGGATTATAACCTTGACGTGCTGCGCCGCGAGGTCTCCATGGTGCTGCAGAAGAACGTGCTGTTCAGCGGCACCATTCTGGATAACCTCCGCTGGGGCGATGCCAACGCCACCGAGGAAGAGTGCATCCGCATGGCAAAGCTGGCCTGCGCGGATGAATTCATCCAGAGCTTCCCGGATAAGTACAATACATGGATCGAGCAGGGCGGCTCCAACGTGTCCGGCGGCCAGAAGCAGCGCCTGACCATCGCCCGCGCCCTGCTGCGCAAGCCCAAAGTGCTGATCCTTGATGACTCCACCAGCGCCGTGGACACCGCGACCGATGCCAAGATCCGCAAGGCCTTCCGGGAAGAGATCCCCGGCACGACCAAGATCATCATTGCGCAGCGCATTTCCTCGGTGCAGGATGCAGACCGCATTCTGGTGCTGGATAACGGCCAGATCAACGGTCTGGGCACCCATGCGGAGCTGCTGGCGACCAACGCCATCTATCAGGAGGTCTACAACAGCCAGACGCAGGGCGGCGGCGATTTTGACAAGCAGGGAGGTGCGCAGTAATGGCAGTAAAAGAAGTACATGGCCCCGGCCCGCGGGGCGCACGGGGGCCGCGCCCCAAGGTAGAAAACCCGGGCAAGCTGCTGAAGCGCATCATGGATGAGGTGTTCCGCAACTATCTGCCCCACTGCATCCTTGTGCTTGTCTGCATCGTGGTCAGTGCGCTGGCCAATGTGCAGGCCAGCCTGTTCTTGCAGACTTTGATGGACGATTACATCGTGCCCATGACCCGCCAGCAGAACCCCAGCTTTGCACCGCTGGCCGGTGCACTGGTGCGGATGTGCTGCATCTACCTTGTGGGCATTCTGGCCGCATGGGCCAACGCCCGCATCATGGTCAACGTAACGCAGGGCACGCTGCGCAATCTGCGCACCAAGCTGTTCACCCACATGGAAAGCCTGCCCATCCGGTATTTTGACACCCATCCCCACGGCGATATCATGTCCGTGTACACCAACGATGTGGATACCCTGCGCCAGATGCTCAGCCAGAGCATTCCGCAGCTGGTGTCCAGCGTCATCACCATCGTGTCGGTGTTCTTCAGTATGTGTATGCTCAGCTGGCAGCTGACCATCGTTACCATGCTCATGGTGGCGCTGATGCTGTTCTGCTCCAAGCAGATCGCAAAAAGTTCCTCCAAGTACTTTATCCAGCAGCAGCGAGATCTGGGCAAGGTGAACGGCTACATCGAGGAGATGATGGAAGGCCAGAAGGTGGTCAAGGTGTTCACCCATGAGCAGCAGACCCTTGCCGGCTTCCGTGCGCTGAACGACCAGCTGAAGGAAAGCGCCAAGCAGGCCAACAGCTTCTCCAACATCATGATGCCGGTCAACGCCCAGTTGGGCAACATCAGTTACGCCATCTGCGCACTGGTTGGTGCAGCCATGGCTGTGGGCGGCGTTGGCGGCATGACCCTTGGCACCGTGGTGGCCTTCCTCAGCCTGAACAAGGGCTTCAATATGCCCATCAGTCAGGTGTCCATGCAGGCCAACAGCGTCATCATGGCACTGGCCGGTGCCGAGCGTATCTTCAAGATGATGGACGAGCCCAGCGAGACCGATGAGGGCTATGTGACGCTGGTGAACGCCAAGTACGACCGCAACGACCAGCTGGTGGAGACGAACGAGCGCACCGGCCTGTGGGCGTGGAAGCACCCCCACCACGACGGCACTACCACCTACCACAAGCTGGCGGGCGATATTACCTTTACGGACGTGGACTTTGGCTATGTGCCGGAAAAAACGGTGCTGCATGACATCAACCTGTACGGCCGTCCGGGGCAGAAGATCGCCTTTGTCGGCTCTACCGGTGCAGGCAAGACCACCATCACCAACCTGATCAACCGCTTCTACGATATTCAGGAGGGCAAGATCCGCTATGACGGCATCAACATCCATAAGATCAAAAAAGCCGACCTGCGCCGCTCGCTGGGCATCGTGCTGCAGGACACCCACCTGTTTACCGGCACGGTGATGGAGAACATCCGCTACGGACGGCTGGATGCCACCGATGAGGAGTGCATCGCCGCCGCCCGTCTTGCCAACGCCGACGGCTTTATCAAGCGCCTGCCGGAGGGCTACAACACTATGCTGACCGGTGATGGCGCCAACCTCTCGCAGGGACAGCGCCAGCTGCTTGCCATTGCCCGCGCAGCCGTAGCAGACCCGCCGGTGCTGATCCTGGACGAGGCGACCTCCTCCATCGATACCCGCACCGAGACGCTGGTGCAGCGCGGCATGGACGGCCTGATGTACGGCCGCACCAGCTTTGTCATCGCGCACCGCCTGTCCACCGTCCGCAATGCAGACTGCATCGTGGTGCTGGAACAGGGCCGCATCATCGAGCGCGGCAGCCACGACGAGCTGATCGCCAAAAAGGGCAAGTATTACCAGCTTTATACCGGTAATCTGGCCGAGAACTAAACAATTTCCAACCTTCTCACAAAGCCGCCGCACAGCCATGCCGCCGTGTGGCGGCGTTTTTTTGCTCTCGTGAAGAAGCAATTCTGGAAAATCCGCAGATTTTCCAGAATTGCAAATATAAAAATAATTTTCCGCTGAAGATGGCCAGAGCTACGCGGCGGCCATTCAAAATCGTCCGCTCCCCGGTATACAAACGCCCCGGGCTGTGCTAGAATGGAGCAAACGAGAAAAAGGCTGGTGAGTGTATGCATCCTTTGACGGAATATCCCCGCCCCGCCATGCGCCGGGACAGCTACGAGAACCTGAACGGCCCGTGGCAGTACGCCATCACCGCTTCGGCACAGCGCCCGGCGGGCTGGGACGGTGAGATCTTAGTGCCCTACGCGCCGGAGTGCCGCACCTCCGGGGTGGGGCGCACATTGCAGCCCGGGCAGTGGCTGCACTACCACCGATACTTTGCGCCGCCCGCCGGGACGGGCGGACGGGTGCTGCTGCATTTCGGTGCAGTGGACTACGCCTGTGCCGTGCAGGTGAACGGCCATCTGGTGGGCGGTCACCGGGGCGGCTACTGGCCCTTTACGCTGGATATCACCGCGCAGCTCAACGGCACAGGCCGCAACAGCCTGTGGGTGGCGGTGCAGGACCCCACCGGCCATGGCACACAGGCGCGGGGCAAGCAGACCTTGCAGCCCGGCGGGATGTTCTACCCGGCACAGAGCGGCATCTGGCAGACGGTCTGGCTGGAACGTGTGCCGGAAAATTACATCCAGTCTCTCACCGTTACGCCGGACTACGATGCCCGCACCGTGACTGTGAAAGTGCATACCTCTGCGCCCGGCGGCGCGGTGAACCTGTGGGCGGTGGTGCGCGCCGGGGGTGTGACCATTGCCGAGGACTGGGGCAGCGATGAGACCGGCCAAGACGGTGAGGTGACGCTGCATATTGCGGACGAGTATTTCTTCCCGTGGAGCCCGGACACACCCTTTTTGTACGACCTGACCGTGGGCACTACACAGGGAGAGGAAGAGCAGTTCGACACTGTGCACAGCTACTTTGCCCTGCGCAAGTGGAGCTGCGCACCGGACGCAAGGGGCGTGCTGCGCTTTTGCCTGAACGACAAGCCCATTCTGCTCAACGGTCTGCTGGATCAGGGCTACTGGCCGGAGGGATTGTACACCCCGCCCTCGGATGCGGCGGTGGAGCGGGAGCTGAGCGAGGTAAAGGCGCTGGGCTACAACCTGCTGCGCAAGCACGCAAAGATAGAGCCGCAGCGCTGGTACTACCACTGCGACAGGCTGGGTCTTGTAGTCTGGCAGGATATGGTCAACGGCGGCAGCAAGTATAACCTGTGGTTCGTCACCTACCTGACCAATGTTTTGCAGCCGCTTATGCGCCGCCTGCCGGACAAGGCGGCGCTGTGGAGACTGCTGAGCCGGGACGGCGAAAGCAGCCGGGAAGAATACCGCCGGGAGCTGGAAGATACGGTACAGGCGCTGCGTTGTCACCCCTGCGTGGGCTGCTGGGTGCCCTTTAACGAGGGCTGGGGACAGTACGATGCCGCCGGGGCGGTGCAGGCCATCCGCGCGCTGGACGACACCCGCCTTGTGGACGAGGCCAGCGGCTGGTACGATCAGGGCGGCGGGGATGTATACTCCCTGCACAACTACTTTTACCCCCTGCGGGTGCGCCCGCAGACGCGCACCGTGGCGCTGAGCGAGTACGGCGGCATTGCATGGCCTATGCCGGGGCACGAGCCGCCCCGCAAGACCTACGGCTACGGCACAGCCAAAAGCCGGGAGGAGCTGACCGCCCGGTACAAAAAAATGCAGCTGGGCACGGTGCTGCCGCAGCTGCAAAAGGGGCTTTCGGCGCTGGTATACACCCAGCTGACCGACGTGGAGGACGAGGTGAATGGCCTGTTCACCTACGACCGCACCGCCATCAAGCCGGATGCCAACGCCGTCCGTTCGGTGAACGCTGCCCTTGCCGCAGAGTTTGCAAGGGTGGTAAAATAAAGCGCTTTTGGCGCGGGACGATTGGGAATGACCTCCGCTGCGCTCTGGCCACATTTCAAGGAATTATTATTTATATTTCGCGTTTGTCGCGCTCTGCGGAGCGCTCCAAACGCATTTTCACAAGAGGGGCTGTTGTGGGAAATGCCGTTTGCCGTTGCGACCCCTCCCGTGAGAAGGCAATTCTGGAAAATCCGCAGATTTTCCAGAATTGCAAATATAAAAATATACTTTCCGCTGAAGATGGCTAGAGCGCAGCGGAGGCCATTCAAATCGTTTACTGGCGGGATGTCTGCAAAATAAAAGCGCCCGGGTTTTCCACCTTCCGCAGAAAGGATGTGGAAAACCCGGGCGTGTTGTTTTTACAAAGCCATTAGCTGTTGGCGCTGTTGGCGCTGGTGTCGTTCACGATCTTGGCGGCGGGCAGTTTGCTCATGGCAGAGCTGCTCAGGGTGCTGTCCAGCTGGGCACCGTAGGCGGCAAGGGCGTCGTCCAGCTCCTCGCCCTTCAGGTCGCTAAGGATCTGGCTGCGCAGAGCGTCCAGCGTGGAAACGCCCAGCGGGTCCAGACGGACGGCCAGCATCATGGCGTAGCCGGTGTACTGGATGGCGGCTGCCTGTCCGTAGGCAAGGCCGCGCAGGGTATCGGCGGCACCCTCCTGTGTAAAGGCGTCGGTCAGGTCGCTTTCGCTCAGCAGGTCGGTCTGCAGGGTGCTGGTGGAGGGAACCTCTGCATCCAGCACGGCGCAGATCCCGGTCAGTGCGCTGCTTGCGATGCTGTTAAAGGTGGTCAGCTGGCTGGAAGTGTCCTCCGGGGCGCTGGCGTTGTAGCTGTCCGCAGCTTTCTGGGCAAGGGAGAGCATCTCGGCCTTCTGGTCATCGCTGGCAAAGGCGAAGGTGCTGGTGTTGTACAGCGGCACGGTGATAAAGCCGATCTCGTACATGGTGCTGTCCAGATGCTCGGTCAGCTCGCCGTCCTCCACAGGGGTCTCGCCGTTTTTACCGTAGACAAGATCCAGCAGCAGGGTGTGCTTGTACTGCAGCTGCTGGAACAGCTTCAAAGTCTCCAGCCCGATGCCGTTGGCGGTGTAGGTATCGCCGTAGTTATCCATCAGCTGCTGGGCGTAGCTGTCGGCGGCGGACTTCTGCTCCTCGGTCAGCTCGCCGCCCAGCTCGGTAAAGCGGGCATCCACAGCGGCAAGGGTCTGCAGGGTCTCCAGCGTCTTTTGCGCCACATAGTCGCTTACCACGGCGGTCTCGCCGGTGTCGGCATCGGTGGTGATGGTGGCCTTAAGGAAGGACTTTACCTTGCTGGCGTCCTGCTCAGAGCCTGCCAGCTGTGCAGCCTGCTGATAGGCATCGTACTGCGCCAGCAGATATAAGCCGCTGGTCACCTCAAAATCGCCGATCTTGCCCACGGTGTCCGGGGTGGAGAATACACAGCCTACAAGGCTGACGGTCAGTGCAAGTGCGCATACCAGCGCAAGCAGTTTCTTTTTCATTGGTTTGGCTCCTTGTTGTTCAAAATGGCATCCATGGCTTTCAGGATGCTTTGCAGCAGTTCCAGTGGCTTTTCGTCCGGCTGCAATACCACCGAGAGATAGGGCTTTGTGCCCGCTCCGGCGGTGACACGGCCATTGAAAGCCTGCAGCAGGCCGCGGATCATGGCAAGTTCCAGCGTTTCCAGATTCAGCACGAGGGTGTCCTTCTTCTGAGTCACCTCATACACGCCCACGGCGGCGGCCTGCACGCGGACGAGGGAGACGTTGACCAGATCGCTCACCGAGGGCGGCGGGTCACCGTAGCGGTCAATGAGCTCGTCCAGCACATCGGCGGCGTCCTCCGGGGTCTGGATGGCGGCAATGCGCTTGTAAGCTTCGATGCGCCCCGCGCCGTCCGGGATATACTTTTCCGGGATGAAGGCGTCCACCCGCAGGTCCACAAGACAATCGCTCTTGTCCCGCTGGACAGGCTCGCCCCGTGCCCGGGAGATGGCCTGTCCCAGCATTTTGACGTAGAGGTCGTAGCCCACGGCTTCCATGTGGCCGTGCTGGCTGTGCCCCAGCAGACTGCCCGCGCCGCGGATCTGCAGATCCCGCATGGCGATGCGGAAGCCGGAGCCGAAAGCGGTAAACTCCCGGATGGCGGAAAGCCGCTTCTGGGCGATATCGGTCAGGGTCTTGTCCCGGCGGAAGGTGAAGTAGGCGTAGGCTTTGCGGCCGGAGCGTCCCACCCGCCCACGGATCTGGTACAGCTGTGCCAGACCCATGCGGTCGGCGTCCTCAATGATGAGGGTGTTGCAGTTGCGCACATCAATGCCGGTCTCGATGAGGGTGGTGCAGACCAGAATGTCGATCTCGCCGTTCAGCAGGTGCTGCCATACGGGGTTCAGCTCTTCCTCGGTCATCTTGCCGTGGGCAATGCCTACCCGCGCACCCGGCACCATCTGGCTGACATGGGCGGCGCAGGATTCAATGTTGTCCACCCGGTTGTGCAGGTAGTACACCTGCCCGCCCCGGGCAAGCTCTTTCTTCATGGCTTCGGCAAGGATAACGTCGTTGTATTCCAGCACAAAAGTCTCCACCGGCTGCCGCTCGATGGGCGGCTGCTCGATGGTGGAAAGATCCCGGATGCCGCTCATGGCCATGTTCAGGGTGCGGGGGATGGGGGTAGCCGACAGGGTGAGCATATCCACCCCGATGAAGTTCTCCTTTAGCTTTTCCTTGTGCTTCACGCCAAAGCGCTGTTCCTCGTCGATGATGACAAGACCGAGGTCGTGGAACTTTACGTCCTTGGACAGCAGCCGGTGGGTGCCCACCACGATATCCACGCTGCCGGCCTGTAAGCCGCGCAGGGTCTCCTTTTGCTGCTTTGCGGTGCGGAAGCGGGACAGCATCCCGATCTTCACCGGAAAAGCCTCCATGCGGGAGAGCAGGGTGTTGTAGTGCTGCCACGCCAGCAGGGTGGTGGGTGCCAGCAGGGCGCATTGCTTGCCGCCCATGATGCACTTGAAGGCGGCGCGCAGCGCCACCTCGGTCTTGCCCACGCCCACATCGCCGCAGAGCAGCCGATCCATGGGGTAGCCTTTTTCCATGTCCTGCTTGATCTCGGCGGTGGCGTGCAGCTGGTCGTCGGTCTCGTCGTAGTCAAAGCGGGTCTCAAAGTCCCGCTGCCAGTCGCCGTCCGGCGGGAAGGCGTAGCCCGTGGCCTGACGGCGGCGGGCGTAAAGCTCGATCAGCTCCTGCGCCATCTCCTCGGTGGCCTTTTTCACCTTGGCGCGGGTGCGCTGCCACTCGGTGCCGCCCAGCTTTGCAAGCTTTACCTTTTCCTCGTCGCCGGGGGCGGTGTAGCGGCTGAGCAGGTCCAGCTGGGTCACCGGCACATACAGCACGTCCGAGCCGGAATACTGCACCTTGAGGTAGTCCTTGGTAGCGCCCTGTACCTCTAACCGCTGGATACCGGCGTACATCCCGATGCCGTGGCTCTGGTGCACCACATAGTCCCCGGGCTTGATATCCGAAAGGCTGGACAGGGCGTTTTTATTCTTCTTGCGCTTTTTGGCTTCGGCGGCGGCTTCCTCGTCCAGCCCGTGGCGGCGGCTGGAAAGCACCGCTGCGTGGGCAAAGGGGAAGGTACACCCGGCGGTCAGGTGTCCGGGCAGCACCTGCAAAATGCCCTTGGCGGGGCGCACATCCCGGCTCATGCTCACGGAATAGCCCTTGTCGGCAAGGTCGCGGGTCAGGGCAGCTGCGCCCTTGGGCGTACCGGCAAACAGGGTAACGGCGTAGCCTTGAGCGATGAGCGGGTCTAAGTCCTCCCGCAGGGAGGCAAGGTCGCCGTTCCAGTTGGGGGCGGCAAAGGCTTCGGCGTTGATGAGGTCTTTCAGCTTGAACTCGTTCATCCCGCGCAGAAAGTTCTCGCACAGCAGGGTGCTGTGGTTCTGGGCAGCAATGACAAGGTCGTCCATGGTCTGGTACAGCACATCCAGCCCGGGGCAGAGCACGCCCTCTTCCAGCAGCCCGGTCAGCTCTTCGCTGCGGCGGAACTCGGTGGCTTTCTGGGCATCCCGGATGCCGCCCACTTCGTCCAGAATGAACAGCGGCGCGTCCAGATGGTCCAGCAGCGTGGCGGGGGCAGGGTAGCGGATGCCGTAATATTTATCCATGGCCTCCGGCATCATGCCGGAATCCAGCTGGGAAAGGTCGGCTTCGGTGGCCTTTTCCAGCGCGGTGCGGTGCTTGCCGCGCGCCTTTTTGATGGCGCTGCGCAGCGCTTCTGCAGTCTCGGCGGTGCTGCCGAACAGCACCTCGCGGGCAGGGGAGAGGTATATTTTTTCCAGTGCGCCATCCCGCCGCTGGGTTAGCAGGTCAAAGGAGGACATGGAGTCGATCTCGTCGTCCCAGTACTCCACGCGGGCGGGCTGACGCATATCCGGCGCGTAGATATCCACGATATCGCCGCGCACGCTGAACTGCCCCGGGCCGTCCACCTGACTGCGCCGCACATACCCGGCGGCAAACAGCCGCGCCACCAGCGCTTCGCGGTTATACACCATGCCGGGCTTTAAGGTGAGGGTATTCTGGATGAATTCTGCCCGGGGCACGGTGTACTGCAAAAGGGCTTCGGCGGGCACGCAGACGGCCTGCAGCCGCCCGCCCGCCAGTGCGCCCAGCACCGAAAGGCGGCGGTACTCGTATTCGCGGCCTGCACCCTCCACCGGGCGCAGCATAAAGTCCCGGGGCGGGAACACTGCAGCAGTAAGCCCCAGCGCCTTGAGGTCGTCCGCAAAGTGGGTGGCTTCGGCCTCGCCGGGGGTCACGATGCACAGCACCCGCCCAAGGTCCTTTTGCAGGGCGGCATACAGCAGTGCCCGGCCTGCGGGCGGCAGACCGAACAGCGCCGCCGGCCCTGCCGAGCCAAAGCTTGCGGAGACCTTCTGATATTCCGGTGTGGCTTTGAGTAAGGCTTCGTACATGGAAAAACCTCCTTTCCTGTCAGAATGCGGGAGAATGATTTTTACCCGTTATACTTGCTCTGTGCCAGACTGAGCTTACCGTCCATGATGAGCTTTGCGGCGGCTTCAAGGTCGGGGTAGCGGTCGGCGATGGCCTTGGCGTCCTCCGGCGGGAACTTGCCCAGAACCCATGCGGCAAGGTCGTAGTCCGGGTGGGGCTTTGCGCCGATGCCGATGCGGATGCGGGGGAAGTTCTCCCCGCCCAGCCGGGCAATGATGCTTTTCAGGCCGTTGTGCCCGCCCGCAGAGCCGGAGGGGCGGATGCGCAGCTTGCCGGGTGCCTGCGTAATGTCATCGCACAGCACCAGCACATGGTCGGCGGGGATCTTGAAAAAGCCCGCCATAGGGGCGATGGAATCGCCGGAGAGATTCATGTAGGTCAGGGGCTTCAGCAGCACCACCTTGTGGCCATCCACCTCGCCCTGTCCCCACAGGCCTTGGAACTTGGTCTTGCCCACAGAGATGTTCCACTTATCGGCCAGCGCGTCCAGCGCGGCAAAACCGGCGTTGTGGCGGGTGCCATCGTACTTTGCTTCGGGATTGCCCAGCCCTGCAATGAGCCAGATATCGTTTTCATTCATGATATGATAATACCTTTTCCTGATAATAGTGTGATACAGCATCTAAGTATAACATACGCGCGCGCAAAAAGATATACATTATAAGCAAAAAATGCCCCCGTGCCGCAGGGCACAGGGGCAAAAGGGCTTGTTACAGGTTCAGCGTGATGGCAGAGGCCTTCCAGCGGCCGTCCTCCTTCACCATGGTGATGGTACCGGATACCTGCGCGGCAGCGGTGCTGTCCGTGGCGGTCAGCAGGGCGGCAGAAAAGTCGTAGCAGTTTTCTGTCCCGGCGCGCTTTTTCAGGGTGAGGTCGGCGGGCACCAGCTTGTCGCCGGACTGCCCTGCCAGCGCAGTGATGCGGGTGGGCAGGCGGTTCGCCATGACTTTGTTCAGGCAATCGGCAGTCATGGCATCGCCCAGCTGCGCCTGAAGAAAGGCGTACAGCCCATCAGTATCTACCGCAACAAGCCCCGGTTCACTGCCGGAGGGCGCGGCGGCGTCCACGGCCTGCTCCACGGCAGAGGAGCAGGAGAGCAGCTGCTGCACCACGAACTCCGCCTGTTTTTTGGCGGGGTCGCTGCGCAGACGGGTCAGGGCGAACACGGCGGCAACAGCCGCGAAGAAAAGGACAAGGCTCAGCGCCTGCTTGCGAAAACTTTCAGATTTCATACGCGGCTCCTTTCCGGCAGAGGGTTACTTGCTCTGCTCGTTTTCCAGCTTCTGCTTTTTGGCGATGTAGGCTTCCATCTTGGGCTCTGCCCAGCCGTCCAGATTGGTCTGGCGCTCCCGGGCAATGCCCAGCGCCTGTGCGGGCACGTCCTTGGTGATGGTGCTGCCGGCGGCGGTGTAGGCACCATCGCCCACCTTGACCGGAGCCACAAGGTTGGTGTTGCAGCCGATGAAGCAGTAATCGCCGATCTGGGTGCGGAACTTATCCTTGCCGTCATAGTTGCAGGTGACGGTGCCGCAGCCGAAGTTGCAGTACTTGCCCACATCGCTGTCGCCGATGTAGGTCAGGTGGCTCACGGTGTTGCCGCGGGCAAAGTTGGAGTTCTTGGTCTCCACATAGGCACCCAGATGCACGCCGTAGTCGGTGACGGTGTTCACCCGCACATGGGTGAAGGGGCCGATGTTGTTGTGGGGGCCGATGTGGCTGCCGTAGATCTGGCTGGCGTTGACGGCAGTGCCCTCGTCCACGGTGCTGTCCTCGATGAGGGTGTTGGGGCCGATGACGCAGCCCGCGCCGATGACCGTCTTGCCCCGCAGGATGGTGCCTGCAAGGATCACAGCACCCGGGGCAATGACCACCTCCGGGTCGATCTGCACGGTGCGGCTGTTGATGACAACGCCGTTTGCAATGTGCTGCACAAGGATGTCCTCGCGGGCAGCTTCGGCGGCGTCCAGCTGTGCCAAAGCAGCGGCGCGGGCCTGTTCAGAAATAGGATTCGGCATGAAAAAATCTCCCTTCCCACCAAAGCGCGCGGCGGAAGAGAGACAGAAAAGGCGACCGGAAAATTGTTGCCTGTCCGCCCCAGCACCCCGCTGCGGAAAGCTTTGTTCCGACAAAATAGAATTTGAAAAGTTACAGGGATAGAAAGTTGTATCCAACAGGACGAGAAATCGCGTGTATAAACAAAAAACCTCTCGAACTTTCTCCCATTCTATACTACCTTAAAACTTGGAGAATTTCAAGAGATTTGCATAAAAAATAACAGACAAATTCGGGATTTTGCATGGTGGAAAGGAATGGATTTTCTGGTATAATAGTTTAGCATTCACAAAACAATGTTCATCGTACGTAAAAGACAAGGCAAACGATGAGACCGCGGCTGCTATGCCGCCGGTCACGAATGGGAGGTAAACAACGCATGAGCAAAAAGTATCTGTACTACTTCAGCGAAGGCAATGACGCTTTCGGCGGTGACAAGGTCACCATGAAGAACACGCTGGGCGGCAAGGGTGCCGGTCTGGCCGAGATGACCGCAGCCGGTATGCCGGTGCCGCAGGGCTTCACCATCACCACCGACGCCTGCACCCAGTATTACGCAGACGGCCGTCAGATCAATGACGCCATCACTGCTGACATTTTTGAGCACCTCAAGGGTCTGGAAGAGATCACCGGCAAGAAGTTCGGCGACAACACCAACCCCCTGCTGGTCTCCGTCCGTTCCGGCGCACGTCAGTCCATGCCCGGCATGATGGACACCATCCTGAACCTGGGCCTGAACGATGAGGCTGTTGAGGGTCTGGCAAAGAAGACCGGCAACGCCCGTTTTGCATACGACTGCTACCGCCGCTTCGTGCAGATGTTCGCCGACGTCGTTATGATGGTTCCGAAGAGCCTGTTCGAGGTCGAGATCGACAAGATGAAGGAAGCCAAGGGCGTCAAGAACGACGTTGACCTGACTGCTGACGACCTGAAGGAACTGGTCGGCACCTTCAAGAAGATCTACGAGGAGAACGAAGGCCGTCCCTTCCCGCAGGATCCCCGTGATCAGCTGATCGAGGCTGTCAAGGCCGTGTTCCGCAGCTGGGATAACCCCCGTGCAAACGTCTACCGTAAGATGAACGAGATCCCCTACGAGTGGGGTACCGCTGTCAACGTGCAGCAGATGGCCTTTGGTAACTCCGGCGACCGTTCCGGCACCGGCGTTGCATTCACCCGTGACCCCGCCACCGGCGCTAAGAAGCTGATGGGCGAGTACCTGATCAATGCACAGGGCGAGGACGTTGTTGCCGGCGTGCGCACTCCTTCTCCCATCAGCCACCTGAAGGATCAGATGCCTGAGGTGTACGATCAGTTTGTCGAGATCGCTACCCGTCTGGAGAACTACTTCCGCGATATGCAGGATATGGAGTTCACCATTGAGGACGGCCACCTGTATATGCTGCAGACCCGTAACGGCAAGCGTACCGCACAGG
>OKUA01001171.1_pt1 | contig 15283 bp, 17 predicted proteins | sample 1606501 | NCBI WGS metagenome assembly OKUA01 (sample SAMEA3879608, study PRJEB24766) | human gut metagenome | biome: human-associated habitat; feature: feces | place: USA | collected 1985/1987
TTTGTTAAGCCTTTTGTTATAAAGAGTGAAATGAACCTGCTATATTATGAGACAGATGCATCAAAGAATATTGAAGACAACAATTTGTGGGTGCTGTTCTTTTATTATAAATTTAACAACAAGGAAATGATGATATGCAATTTTGACTCAAGAAGAAATATCCCATATGCATTTGAGGGTGACAAAGAGATTGGGCATCATATTGAGATAATGCCATACAATGAGTTTTTAACTCATCTGTGTAATAGAAAAAAAAGCAGTTATAATGAGCTTAGAATAGAAGCTCATAATTGGAGAAAAAATAATATAATAAAAAATTATGCTTCAGGAGCTTGGGTTTAATCCCAAGCTCTTTTACTGTCTATAAGTATATATCCTTATCAAGTTTTCGCATCCATTTCTATCACTTTAGAGTATAAAATAAAATTCATGGAGGTTTGTAACTATGAGGATAAAGGATTTTAGGTCAGGAGCTGAGAGGCTCATTGATATTATGTCTGTCTGTGAGGACAAGGAGTTCACAGAAGTAGAGGTATCAGAAGTGATTGATGCTTTAGCAGCTGTGAGGGCAGATGTTTTTCTTTATGTGCAGAATTTGGCATGTAAAGAAGGTAAAGGGTGTGAGATTCATATAACATACCCAAGGATTGATTTTGATTTTCCTGATAAAAATAGTGATTTTTCAGGGAGAGAGTTAATTTATCTTCCATTTATGAGCTGTTCTGTATGGCTTTGGGAGAAGATGTTGCAGGAGCCTGAAAATCCTGTGTTTGAGATGGTGAGATATTTCTGTATGTGTGTTCACTATCTCAGATGTAAGCTTGTTATGTATGGTGTTCCATACGACAAGCCATTGACATCCAAGTTGTTGAAAGAGTACAACATCTTGGATATGTTTGATACATATCGTTATGAGCATATTTTCAGGGATGCTCTGCAGCATATAGAAGGGAGGTAGTTGGTATGCTTATAAGGAAATGGAAAATAAGGATTCAAAGTGATGGTCGACCAGCCATCACTTTTCCTAGTGGTAGGCAGGATGGAGTTCTCCTGCCAGAGGCTGAGGATATTGAGCTATCAGATGAAGGTTTGATATTTTCTATCAGTCGGAGGGGTAAAATAACTCGTTATGAGTGTCCTTTTAACGAGCTAGGATACACAGCTCCACCAACACCAATAGCACAGCTTCAGGCTATGCGATGTGTAACGACAGTGCCACAGGGACACATTCTCATATTTTTATATGAGTTTATCTGTGGTTTACTTACAGAAGCTACACCATACATAATCAAAAAACAGCCTTTTGATATGTATGATTTAGCCAGTGCTTATAGTGAGCAGTTAGAAAATGTAAGCATAAAAAATATAAAAGAGGCTGTTTTAAATAAATATTGTGTGGAGGTACTGCATGGATAAAGCATTACTTACCACAAAGGATGCGAGCAGTCTTATTGGCTGTTCGCAGTCAACTTTAAGGAATTATGAGGCTGTAGGTCTTTTAGTTCCAGCAGTAAAGGTTGGCAATCGGAGATATTACTCCAGCAGTCAGGTCACTGATTTTATTCTTGACTGTTGTAGTGGTAGTATTGATGATTCAGAGCAGGGGAACTTTTTATCAAGCGCTGAGGTTATAAAAAGGCTTGCCATAAGCTATGAAACTTTAGAGGAGCTTGACAAACAAAATATTTTAGTTCCCTGTAGGCGGTTACCGCTCAGTCGTAAGAGGCTGTATTATGTGAGTGACCTTGAAAAATTTATAAGTAGGATGTAGGTGTATCCTTTCTGTGTGATGCAGGAGTATTTATCCTTTAAACGGGGTAGTACTCCTGCTTTTTTGTGCAGTCTTTAATTATATTGCAGTTCTCTTGTTATTCTACAGTTCATTTTTAGAGTCCTCATTTCTGATTATTTTTATCATCTTATAAATTATTTGTTTTTTTAGGAGGACTTTTATATGAGGCTAGTAGATATGTTTGAGGCAGTTAAGGGTAATGCAGAGGAGAAACTTGCAGGACAGATTTCTCTGACAGAAAACTGGTTGGTAGCAATGGGCTATACTTCTTTGAAAAGAGAAAGTAGAGGAACAAGCAATACTTTTTATTTCAAGGAAGGTGAGCCTGTAGTGTTTGTCAGTTATTACTCTAAAAATAAAGAAAGTGATAACATTGGCTTCACTACAATGGATAAGGAATTTTTTGATGATGAATTTAGGTACACTGATGGTAAAGTGGCTTTTTCATCAAGAGAGAATGGAATGAAGGTCATTGTAAGCAGAGCCAAGACAAACAAGATTCTTTGCAGATTAATGCTTGGAATTAATAGTAAGAATGTTTGCGTTGACCACAAATATCACTGCATATGGCTGAATGATAGCTTTTGCATCAGACCCTGCACATATTCGCAGAACAATAGAAATCGTAAATGTTCCAAGAGACGTGTAGGAGATGAGTTTGACTATGACCCAGCTTGCGATTTTACAGAGAAATGGTGGCTGGTTCTCTGTGTTACCATGTTCCACGAGCTTACATGGGACGAAGCTAAGAAACTTAATTTAGGAGGCGATGCAGAGTGAGTCTGTTGAGAACTTATTCTTTTAATCAAATAGATTACATAGATTCTGGCAGTTTGTGGTCTATGTTCAAAGACATTGCCAGTGCTGATAGTAGAGGGTGCAGTTGCACCCTCGAAGTCGTTGAGGCGGTACTGTCAGGAAAATTGAAAATAGAACACTACGATTCAGATGGAAATGTAGTGTTTGACCTCCGCAAGTATGAGCGTAAGGTAGAAAAGCTCAGAAAGCTGGAGCAGGCTAGACGTCATAAGAATGAAAAGCCATTGCTTGATGATTATGATGATTTGGCTGAAGGAGGGGTAATAACAAGCTCTGTTCCTGCATTGCAAACAGAAGATATTGCAAAAAATATCATCGACAATGCAGAGCTTGATTGGGCATTGAAATCATTAGATGAGAAACTATTGGATTTCATTGTCATTGACAAAGTGAATATCAAGGTTGCCTTGTTACGAGCAAACAAAGGTATTCCTGAGTCGATAGAGCTTGTAAAAGATATTGTGAAAAAATATCCTTATATGGGAGAAATCATTCACATTATTCTTAGCTGTGGCAAGCCACTTGAAGAAGTGCTGGAGGTGTGATGATGAATAGGGAGTTGTTTGAACTTTCCAATGATGATACAAAGTTATTACTTCTAATTTATGAAATGGCAAAATCAGGAGCAATCACATTGGACTCATCCAAAATGGATCATGCTCAGATAATGTATGATTACCTAGAGTATGTGAGGCAGATGAAAGGGAAAAAAGATAAAAGACAGCTTAATCAGTTGATTCTATTACAGTTGATTAAGCATTCAAAGTAATAACTGAGGACTTGTCAAAATATGATGAGTCCTTTTCTTTTACCCATATGTAGCATATAAAACTTCAAGGTTATTATCTGTTAATGAATATTTCTTGTAGGTACTCATCATAGATAGCATTTTTAAAACCTCAACTGTTGATTGCCTGTGTTTTTTGTATGTAGTTGTCGAATAGCAGGTACTTTCAGAAAGCTATGAAATATGCGATTGTCTTGGTATTTTGGTGTAGTTTTCAGGTAAAGAAATTATTCCCAAAAGCTCATGGGGTAAGAGCATATCGCCAGTTGTTTTTCTGGCGATTTAGTTGAACTGATGTCTATATAAGCTCATGTGATAAAGTGGCAGTTCCTGCAACTTTTTAAGAATAATTTCAAGACAATCTTTACAGAAATTAAGGCTAGAGCTAAAATCACACACAACCCTGAATTGTCGGGACTTTTTCTGAAAGGAGGAATGGAAAAATGTTGTTAAACACTATTGCTGAAAAGCACCCTAATTCTTTTGTGCTGTTGCTACCTAAAACGAGGGATGAGCAAAATCGTGTGAGAGACTGGCAGGTTTTAAACACATCAAGGCATTATGATGAAATCCTAAAGGTAGCAAAATATTATCGTGACGAAGGTATGAATGATGCAGTCATATGCAGCACCTGTGATGAGCTTGTTGTTCCACCAAATGAAAGTGCAAAGTTTGTAAGAGTGTATTATTCAATGCTCACGATTGCCAAGATGGTTCTTCATATTCCACTGGGAGGTGTTGAGTAGTGGCACTAATTGACAGAGCAAGGGATGTCTATTTTGACAGGGCGAGGGAGCGTTGGAAACAGAAGGGTTTTGATGCTGACATAACAGATATCCTTGAAGATTATCGTGCAGAAACCAATAAAAGGATTAAAAGAGATAAGGTCAATGTTCTATCTACATTTTTGATCAGTCTATATGATTATGACCATGATTCCCTGCAGTTGGATATTACAAAGCTTATAGTTCTTAGTCCTAGTAGCGAGTTCCCAGCTAAGGATAAAAGAAAGTTATTACAAATCCTTTGGTCTACTATTCAAATGCTATATGCCGATGATTGGTCTGAAGTATTGAATGAAGTCAATCGACTGGGTGAGTGGGCGAGGGCAAATCCAGAGGAATTCCCTGTAAAATAGCCAATCTTGGGGTATCCTATAAATTTTTCTATGGAAAAATTTCAAAAATAACTTGCAATTCACATCAAACAGAGTGATAGATAACACACGAAAAAAATTAAACTCATGAAATGGAGGATTTATTATGGTTAAGGTTTTAGTTAATGGAGGCTTATTTGAAATAAGCAAGGTTGAAGAGATTGTTGAAAAGAGAGTGCCTTTCAATGGTACAAATATAAGATTGGTGCAGATTGCCAAGGACAGTAAGCAAGCTGTAAGTGGATTACACTTTCAGGTAAAGAATACCGAGTGCAACGTCTTTGCCATCGGTGAGTTCACGATTGGTAATCTGCCAACAGCTAAGGTCAAGGAAATCATGAAGCAGTTATTATCTGATGGTTATTATGATTTCTCTGATTGTGATTTCCAGCCGATGATGTTTGTAGAAAAGTATAAGTTTGATGAAGGTAAGAGCAAGCCATATTTTTGTCAAGGCTCACTCATCCAGTTTTATGCACCAAACGATGTTTTCAACTGTCCTTTAAATATTAATAGAGCAGAAGTTCAGGCGGAGTTTGGAGATGAAAAAGATGATTTATCTGATATGTCAGATGAGGAACTTCGACAGGCTATCTATGAACTGGAGGATACTACTATGCTACGCTTAGGTCAGATGAGCCGAGAGGAGCTGGAAAAAGAATATGATGGAATTGAGGTGGATATGGATGAATAAATCTACGCTTCCAGTTGGCATCAAGACCATGATTGGCTGGAAAAACAAGGGAACATTAACTTTTGATAATCCAATACAGCGTAGTGGTTCGCAGTGGACTCTTTTACAGAAGAGTCTGCTGATTCATTCCATATTGATGGGGTATCCCATTCCAAACTGCTATTTTCTTAAAACAAAAGATGAGAATGGAAACACTGTATATGATTGTTTAGATGCAAAACAAAGGCTGACAAGTGTTTTTGACTTTGTAGAGGGCGAATATGAACTTCATTCAGCAACTCCACCATGTACTGTTGATGGTTTTGAGTTTGACCTTGCCAACCTCTCATTTGAAGAACTGGCGGATGATTTAAAAGATGAGATTTTAGGATGTCGCATGAGTATCTTTTGCTTGGAAGATTGCACCGATGAGGAGGTAGATGAAATCTTTGCAAGACTTAACAATTCTACACCATTAAGTCCAATACAGAAATGCAGAAGCATTATGTCTACAGAACTTGCTCGTTGGACGAAAGAAATTTGTAGCATGGACTTCTTCCAGCATAGTATTGGGTTAACAGTTGCCCAGCTTCGCAGAGAGGCAGATTTGGAAGTGTTGTTACAGAGTATGCTCCTGCTCGATTCAAGGCATGAGGGGTACGATGAGTGGAAAGGCATTTCGACCGCAGAAGTCACGAAGTATTGTAAGCATATTCGTGGCAAATACAACGATGATAAAAAGCTGATGATTATGGAGCTTTTTGAGTATCTTGGAAAAGCATTCAGAGAGCAGCATAAGTTCCTTAAGAAATCAAATATTCCAATGGTTGTTGTATTAAGTAAACTGGCTTTGGAAAATGATATCGAAGCTGAGAAATTCAAAGTATTCATTGATTCTTTCAGCAATTCTGTATGTGTTGATTATGAGGAAAACACAGGATCAGGAAATGTCAAGCGTGTCAAGACGGAAGGTAGACTGTCAGCAATCGCAAAAGCCTTTGCAGATTATTTTGACTTGGAGGATGCAAACATCTTAAGTGTTGAAAAAGATGCTGATTTTGACGATGTACCGACAAGTGAAAATGAAAACTCTGAGGTTGATGATGATACAGCAAGTGCTGATGAGGACTCGCCAGCTATGGATAGTTTTATGAATGATCCTACGGAAGAAGCTGTGGATACTGAAGATATGGACACAGAAGGCGATGATGCTGAGGAGGTTGCAGATGAAGCAGGAGAAGATTCAGGCATATCTGCTGAGAGTGAATAAGCTGTCGGGTGTAGTTTATAAAGGCTATCTTGCCGAGGTTGATAATACTTTGGAGGCTGAGCAGAGATATGTAAATTATGATGAGCCACATGGATTGATTACAGTCTTGAGCATTACTGATGAGATTGATGTCATTGCTAATGATGAGGGCAAACTAAAAAACTATCCTATTAATCGTTTTGTTGTTGATGATATGGGTGGAGTATATGATATGCTTGTTGGTAATCTGATGTGTGTAAGGCATAATAGTGAAGGCGAATTCACATCGATAAGGGAGGAAGATATTCCAGTCATAGAAAAGCACTTAGTTGCCATTATGCCAGACAATCTTACAGAATATAAGGAGGCTGAATAGTATGTCGCATCCAATAGATAAAAAAGCAGTTTATACAGCTCGCTATCCTAAAGGTACAATCATTGAACTTGTAGAACCTTTGGAAGATCCATATGCTCCAAAACCTATAGGTAGCAGATTCAAGGTGGACTATGTAGATGATGCTCTCCAGCTTCAAGGGGGATGGTTGCCACCACAGTCTGGCAGTATAGCAGTTGTCATTGAAAAGGATAAGTTTAAGATAGTGTCATAAAAATAAGCGACTGTTATATCCATTGATTTTGGATTTTGGAAACAGTCGCTTATTGCTTGAAGAATTCATTGTAATCGCACTTAAAGATTTTGGTAAGTGCAATCAACATATCTACAGTTGGATTATTATATCCATTCTCCACTTTACTGAATATGCCAGTTGTGACATTGACATTTTCACATTGGAGTTTGGCAATAACTTCAGTAGCTTTCATATTACGCTCTTTGCGTAGTCTTTTTATGTTTGTGCCTATTAGTGGATTTAAGTGTTGATTTACTCGTTCAGCCATTTTGGTTCACCTCTTTGATGAAATATTATCCAAAATGGAAGAAAATAGTATCCAAAATAGAAGTTTTGTGGTATAATTTCATATGATATCTAATTTTAACAATATTCAAAAGAAGGAGAGATGTATTTTATGAGAAAGAAAAAGTTTGCAGCCACAGCAGTTGCTCTGGCGATGGCAGCAGTAACGGTATTTTCAGTTGGAAATACACCAAGTGTTAAGGCTGCTGATGTAGCGGATAAGTCAGCTATTGACTTGGAAATTAATGGAAGTTACGCGGAAAAGAAAATTTCTACAGCAGATTCAGATGTTATCAATAAAGCATTTGGATATGACAGTGGTACAGATAGTGTGCTTGTGTGTGGAGAAAACTCAAAAGGCTATATTGATTGGAACAATAGCAGTATTCCACATTGGAAGGTTTACCAGACAGAAGTATTTATGCCGGATTTATCAAGAGATGCAGAAGGAAATCTTGTTGTCAAAACTGATAGCAATGGAAATCTGACAGCAAAAGAAAACGGCTTATATGGCAGACAGACAGTATATGCTGGATATGATGATTCAAGTAAGTTTAATCTTAGAATCAGCTGGGGAGATTATCATTTTAGTCCAAGTCAGGGTGGCGACAAATACGAAGATGATAAATACTATTATGCTGACAATGAAATAAATTATAATATGGGATTGAAAACATACGATGGATATGTTCAAACAGGAACAAAAACAGAAGATATTGAAGATGTATATATTGTAAGAATTTATTATACAGCAGATGATAAAATGAATTATTCTTATACTGGTTTATTGCAGGACAGAGGTGAAGGTGGATATGACATAAATGGAAATTATGTAGACTTCAGTTCTGATGATGCGTGGGCAGAGTATAATAAAGACAGAACATTTGCTTATATGGATTTCTGGATTCTCCCAGAAGGTGTATCAACAGTATTAAACTTTGAAGATGAGACTCCAGCTCCATCTCCAAGCGAGGATAACTACACAGTTGATTTAGGTGATTCACAGATAGTTTCTGCTGATACATTTGCTTCAATTTTGGCTGAGAATGCTACTAAAGATGTTATTATCAAGTCAAATAACAATGTAACATTCACATTTGCAAAAGGAACTATGTCAAGTGTAGATGGAAAGACAGAATATGATTTCTCTACATCAATCAACAGCACTTATGCAGCTACAATGCCATCCTATATTACAAAGGATAATTTTGTATCACAGATTAACTTCAACTACTCAGGCAAGTTGCCAGCAACAGCAAACATCAGCTTCTATGCAGGAACAGAGTATGCAGGTCAGACACTTTATTATTCACTTATGAATGCTGACAATACTTTTGCAGAGGTTCAGGCAGTAGTAGTAGATGCTGATGGTTATATGACTGTAAAGCAAGACCATTGTTCAAACTATGTTGTAACAAAGACAGAGCCAAAGTTACCAAGCAACAATGATACAAAGACTGATGATGGAAATAACTCTAACAATGGTGGTTCATCTGATAATGGAAATACTTCTAATAATGGAAACGCTTCTGCATCAGATAATAATACATCATCTGGAAATACTACTGTATCAACAGATAAGAACGCTTCATCTTCAAATACAACAGCTACATCACCAAAGACTGGCGATATGACACCAATCGCAATTTATGTTGTGATGGCAGTTGTAGCTATGGGAGTAATCGTATTTGTAAAGAAACGTAAAACAGCTTAATTGAATATTAATATTATGAGCATAGTCAGACCAGTGATTCTTCGGATTTGCTGGTCTTTTCTTATGTCTGCATACTGACAGCGTCAAGGGTACTTTTTATCGGTTTCTGGCTCGCATTTCCGCCCAAAACAGCCCTTTAAATCGTGTTGCCTTGTAACTGTGCCACCTGCTATTAAAAGTGGCACAAATCGGCTCTAGCAAAGTTCCGACAATTTTTCGACTTTTTACGACCTTGTGAAAATCACTATTTCTGTGGTATTTTTTCCATATATTTGTCGAGGTGTTCCAGCTACAATTATATGCATCTGAAAACTGTTAGTTAAAATATGTTGAGTGAATATTTCTTGTGCATTGTGTGTCTTATATGTTTTTTCATCCGTAAAATCGGCGGAGATCCTGTCTAAATGTGGTAGGCTGTGCTTTTTTTTGCAGTCAGCATATGGTGGCAGTTCTCATTTTCTATATCATATACTTCATCTATTGGTGCAGTCATTTTGCTGGAGTTTTTCTTGTGAAAATTGAATATTTTATTCCGGCATGGAGTTCATTTACATATTCGTTAGTTTGATTTCACTACTTAGTATTAAATATTTTAGTGAGTTGAAATTTTTACAAGTATTTTAATTTCATGGTGGTAGATTAAGTTCAGAGTTCATTCACTAGTAGTAAAATGGATGTATTATTAGTGATTGAGGGATTTAAGTATCCCTCCACCTGCAGGGAAAATTCCTATCTATCCATAGAAGGCAGGGCAGTTATCCCTGCAGTTCCGTATAGCACTTGTAGATGCCCATTTTATCAGCCTTGCCAGTTCGTAGCGAGGCACAAACACCCAGCAGTACTGGCTATTGCTTGGGTGCTTTTTATTGCCCACACAGGCTCTTTTGCTGTGTACTGGCTACTACTTCCAGCGTTGTAAAATAACGCCATATAGGGCTGATATGGTGCGTTACAGGGGTACTTTTTCGGGAAAATGCATAGCTGGTTTGTCTGTACTCTACAGATACGACCATACAATAATTTTATACGACCTAAAGCTCCAAGCTGTGATACAATATAGAAAACGCAGCAAGGAGCTTTTTATATAATGTATGGTATCAAAGAGATAAAGATTGCTCTCAGGAAGTATATTGCATCAACAGGCAACAAGACGATTGATGAGCAAAGTGTTATAGATATATTGGATAAAGGTAAAGATAGGGATTTTTATTCATCCAGCAAGGTAATAAAAGAAATTAGGCAGCAATACGGGGTAGGTCAATCCATTCCAGAATGGCTTAGAATGCTGACTTTCAGACTCATCTATGATTATTTGTCCATAGAATATGAAAAAAAGATTGAATATGATTCTAAGGAAGAGAATAGAAAGAAGAGAAAGTTCTACAAAATGCCAACACAAATATCTTTGCTAGAGGCTTTGGGATTAAATAAGAAAGTTTTTGATAAGACTTCATCGTGGAATATGTACTCCCCAGAGATAAAGTTAAGGCAAAGTAAGTATAAAGCTTTGAGCATTCCTTTTACCTATGCAGAAACAGAGACAAAACCTATATATGTCGCTATGTTACATCATATTATTTCAGAGTCAAGGGTTGCTACAGATACATTTGTAGATGTCTTTGGTAAAATGGGATATGTGCCAGCTTTTTGTGCTGAAGGTTATGCTAAAAAAGTGATGTTTACACCAAATGCTGATTTATTTAAAAAATATTATAAAGGTATAACAGATAATCCAATAAAAACATATGATTTAATTCAAAGGTATGGAGATATTGCAAAAGAAATCTTGGGAAGTCTTGATGGTCTACAGGGTAGGGATAAGCTGGAAGAATTTGAGAGGAGATTTTATGATTATAAAGCAGTACGTGTATTATGTGGTATAAAGGAGCCTGAAACAAAGAAGAATGATGATTGTAACAAAAAGATGTCTGAAACAAAGGCTGATGATTTTTGTGAATATGCAGCATTAAAGTTTTGTGATATGTGTTTTAATATGCCATACTGGAAACAAGGAAGCATAGTATTAATAGAAGATGAAGAATATGTTCAAAGGTTTGATTCACAAAAAGCTATCAATAAGGTATTTGAAATTACATTGGATGATTTCCTTACATATGCTAATGCTTTAAAGAAAGTTGATTGTAGAAATGCAGATGATTTTGGGGAAGTGCAACATTTTCTATATAATTATGGTTACTTGAATGCTTTTCATATGAGTGAATGGAAATTTGAAAAAATATTTGAAGATTTTAACTTAGACAAGAAGTCATTATTATATGTAGACATACCAAAGTACAAAGAATATGATAGATATAATTTGAATAAATACTTTTATGATACAACAGGTTTAGAAATGGAAGAAAATATTATGAAGTTTCTTGTCACTTATGAGGGCGATTGGATAATGACTCTTAAAGAATATTCATTTAATGATAAGGATGCTCATGACCACTATAATGATATAATTAAGATGTTGAAGGATTCCCATAGAAAACTGTACATATATAAGTGCAGCATAGAAGATCCTAATATAAGCACCAGCATAAGTTTTGCTACAACTATAAATTTTGACATGCTACTGGCTGAGGACTTTGAGGACAAGTATCATATAAAAGTTTATAATGCTGATAAAGGCGACAATAATGCTCAGAAAAAAGATAAAACTAAATACAGGTTAAGCAAACAGAGCATATAATAATTCCAACTAAGGTAGAGACATGGACAACTCCGTGTCTCTTTTTTTGCGTTTTTACGCAAAGCACACCCTCAAATTGCAAAATATAAGTGGGGTAGAGCCAGAAAGCCCATTAAATAAGGGCTTTACATAAAAAATAAAGTTGTTTTTATGAAAGTGACCGTTGCTCCTTTATTAGATATAGTGGATACATAATCAATAATGGTTATTGATTAAAAAACAAAATTTTAAGGAGGACATTATTATGTCAAAGAATTTTAAGAACAGTGTAAAAAATATTACTATCACAGTTGAGGATGCAGTAAAGAAGTTAAAGAGCAACGAGTATAGCGTTGATTTTATTGCTCAGAGAAGTGACGAACAGTGGTCTGATGAACAGAAGGTTAATCTTCTAGATTCTATATTTTGTGGAATTGTTCTCCCTGATATGGTTATCGTTCAGTGTGAAGGCAAGGATGAGGTGATTGATGGTAAGCAACGTTTAACTACATTAAAGAATTATATTAACAATTTATTTGCACTACCAAAGGATGTTGTTGCTGCATATGAAGATGTAGCAGATGATAATGAGATTTTGTTTAAAGGCTTATCTGATGAACTGAAAGACATAATTCTGAAAGCAGAGATTGATATTACATATTACAAGGACTGTACCAGAGAAGAGGCTGTTCTGCTGTTTAATCGTTATAACAGTGGAACACCATTATCAAAAGCTCAGAAAGCTAGAGGCAAATTTGGTGATAATACAATTCTGTGGACAAAAGAAATGACAGATAAGCCAATTTTTAAAGAGCCAATTTTAAAGCTTACTTCTAAGCAGAAGAGAGAAGAAGTTCAGTCAGAGATGCTGTATCAGAGCATTTACCTTATTGATTGCTATTTAGGAATTAGTGGTAAGAAACGTCACGATTTCAAGAACCTTTCAAGTGACACTATGAATAAATATTGTGAAGATACGATAGAGCACTTTTCTGATGATGAGCGTAAATCTATTGCTAAGACATTGGATTATGTAAGCGAAATTTCTGGAAATGGTTTAAGAAAGTCATTGATTCCATTTGTTATCTTATTTGGAAATTATGCTAGCAATAATGGTATTAGTACTGAAGAATTTAGTGAGTACGTTAGTCGTATTGAATCTGAAGTTTTAAAAAATGAGGAATATAAAGAGAAATGTAAGCAGGCAACTATTTCAAAGAATAGTGTAAAAGAAAAGATGAAGTATTACAAAGATTTATTTACTACAAAATTTAAAAAGTTTGACCTCTTAGATATGGAGCTTTCTGAGACTTCAGCAAAGGATATTGATGAGAAATCTAAAGATAGTAATAACAAAACCACTAAGTCAAAGCCTGTAGTTGACAAGGAAACTACTGAAACTACTGAGGTATCTGCTAACCCTGAAGCTACAAAGGAGACTGCTGAAGTAGCAAGCACAGATGTTTCCAGTGATAATGGGGTATCCTCAGAAGCAACTGCTGATGCTTTATCTGACACATCTGTAGCAACAAATGAAGATAGTGCATCTGATTCGTCAGAAGCAGATGCAGTTCCTGCAAAGGATGTTTCAGATGAAACAGAAGTTGTTGCGTAAAACAAATATTAATAAGTCTGTCGGTAACATTTTATATGTACCGGCAGACATAAAAAATAATACATAGATAGGAGAAATTTATTATGAGAGAAGAGATTACAATGATAAGTAGTGATGAAAACAGAAAGGTAATTATAAGTAAGTATACATATGATGGTTGCTCTATCAAGATGTATTCCAATGGTTTTTGCCAGATGGAATTACTTACATATGAAGACTTATTTCAATTGAGTAAGAAGCAGTTACGCATTCGCCATTGTATACAATTAGTTAATAGATTTTTGGAAGAAGGTATAGAAGATTTGAGTTTTGATGATATAGATGAACTGCTAAAGGCAAACAGGGAATATATGAATTGTTTTATTGAAATGCTCTTTGAAAATACATTAGAGATTGCAAAAGGCTTCGGTGGTATAGAATTTAGCACTGCATCGATTGATGTGTTGGGAAAGGCTTTAATCAATACATCACACAAATATGAGAAAGTACCATATAAGGAACTGGCAAAGTTAAGTACCGCAGAAGCGTTTTATAAGTTCTCAGGCTGGGATATGTATGACTTTGTAAATAGTTCTTTGAGTTATAGGAGAAAGAATGAAGAAGCAGAAAGTGCATTTGATTATGCAATGTACTATGTTGAGGTGGATGGCATATCGCTTTATATGTATCACGATGTATTGAATATACTGAAGAGCAATGAGTACCTTAGAAAAGTGGATTTCTTTAGCTCTGGTAAGGTATTAAAGCTGGATAATATTCAAGTAAATATGAAATTAGAGCTGGCAAGTACGAAGTCATTAGAAAAAAAGGTAGTGCTTACTTACATTCATGAGGATTGTACACCTGAGTTTTTGGTGCTGTAACTGCACTTATTTTGAAAGTTCTTGCTGTGGTTGGTGTGGTTGTTTGCTCTTATATTGTGGATGAAATAATTAGGTGTTTATGATATAATTGGTTTTATATTTTAGTATCAATGAAGATTGATTTTGAATATAAGGAGCTTTTTACAATATGACAGATAGAGAGCAGAAAGCAGCAGCGAAAGCATTTGCTGACGAGTAGAAAGATAAAGGTTATGAGAAAGGTCAAAGTCAGCCTTTTTGGTTAAGTTTATCAAAGTTATATGACGAAAATTTCATGCCACCAGAACTTAGGCGAGCCCATCAGTTAAATGATAAAGCTGTAATGGAGGCATATGGTTTTACAAGAAATACAGAAGCATATAAAAGTGAGTCTGCTTGTGTAGCAGCATTGATGAAATTATATAAAGAAAAGACTCAGGGGTAATTAATATGTTTACAATAGATGATTTTAATATAGAGTTTAATGATTCCGATGAATTTACTTCACTTACTTTTGATGAGTTGGATTTTGACAACATATTTAGTTTAGACTTGTTTGGTAAAGATGAGTTTAGTGCTATCATATATTTGTATTATATGGAGTATGATAATGCTATAACATTTAATTTAGTCTATACAGGTAATTGTGGATTCAGCCCATCTTACAGCATAGAGTTAGATGAAAACAGTGATGTAAAAGCATCTATTTTGGATGCTTTGAATACTGCAGCAGAGTATTATAATCAAGATGTAGCTAATTTTTTCCTATCAGATAAATACAGGGATAGTGAATTAGGTAAATATATTTATATGTGTAGTAGAACAAATGAAGATATATTACATATAGCAGATATAATACGAAGAGGTTGCCTAGATTTCAAACTTGACCCTAAATTTGATTTACATTTTACAAAATATAGAGTAAAGAAATCAGATGAAGTAGTACCTATTGATTTAGATGCTTTTCTATATGACCATATTTTAAAAGTAGACTATTGCAACGGTGTACAAAGGGAACATAATAAAAAACTTAATAATGGACTGCCAA
>OKUA01001191.1_pt1 | contig 15098 bp, 10 predicted proteins | sample 1606501 | NCBI WGS metagenome assembly OKUA01 (sample SAMEA3879608, study PRJEB24766) | human gut metagenome | biome: human-associated habitat; feature: feces | place: USA | collected 1985/1987
GATGATGATTAGCGTATCTACGACCTTGGCCGATTTTAAGAAGGTGACAGAATAAACCTATACATTAATATATATATGAAGAAAATAGTTATCGCTATAGACGGCCACTCTTCCAGTGGCAAAAGCACCATGGCTAAAGATCTTGCCAAGGAGATTGGATATACGTATATCGATACGGGTGCCATGTATCGGGCCGTGACTTTGTATTGCATCCAGCATGGATTTTTTGAGGGAGAGAAGATTAAGGAGGAAGAGCTGAAGGCTTCTATCCATGATATCGATATTTCATTTCGTTTGAACGCGGAGACCGGCCGGCCGGATACCTATTTGAACGGTGTGAATGTAGAGAAAGAGATCCGTGGTATGGAAGTGGCGGATAAAGTGAGTCCGGTAGCCACTCTAGGCTTTGTGCGCCGTGCGTTGGTCGCTAAGCAACAAGAGATGGGAAAGGCGAAAGGCATCGTGATGGATGGCCGTGATATCGGTACGGTCGTATTCCCGGATGCGGAGTTGAAGCTTTTCGTGACGGCCTCGCCGGAGGTACGTGCCAAGCGCCGGGTGGATGAGCTGGAGGCGAAAGGGATCCCCGCTTCTTACGAGGAAGTGCTGGAGAATGTGAAGAAGCGGGATTATATAGATTCAACCCGGGAGGAAAGTCCTTTGAGACAAGCTGATGATGCCTTGGTATTGGATAATTCCCATATGACCTTGGAAGAGCAAAAGGCTTGGTTGCTGGAACAATATCATAAAGCGATCGGTTCATAAACGAGTGCTTGGAGTTTCCTATAAAGAAAACTTTTGTCTCTTCGAATGAAAACTATAGTTTCGTTACTAGGAAACAAAAGTTTCACTATGGGAAAACTCTAGTTTTGTTATGAAGAAACTTTAGTTTCTTGTGATTGAAAATTAAGAAAACTGTAAGTGCTTGTTTGTTAATGATATTATAGATATGATAGAAGTCGAGATAGATAAAGATTCCGGATTCTGTTTTGGGGTTGTCACCGCCATAGAGAGCGCTGAGCGGGAGCTGGGAAATACGGATACGCTGTATTGCCTAGGCGATATCGTTCATAACAGTTTGGAGGTGGAGCGGTTGGAGCATATGGGGCTGCATACGATCGACCATGAGGGACTTTCAAGGTTGAGAGACCGGAAGGTGTTGCTCCGGGCGCATGGCGAGCCACCTTCTACCTATGCTTTAGCGAAGCGAAACAATATCACGATTATAGACGCTACTTGCCCGGTTGTCTTGCGTTTGCAGCGCAAGATCCATAAATGTTATCAAGAGACCCGGGCGAATAACACCCAGTTGGTTATCTATGGGAAGAAAGGCCATGCGGAGGTGAATGGCTTGGTGGGGCAGACGGAGGGCACGGCGATTGTCATCGAGAAAATAGAAGACCTCGATCGTCTGGACTTTACCCGTGCGATCAGCCTGTTTTCCCAAACCACGAAGTCCTTGGATGGATTCAAGGCGGTAGTGGCGGAGATCAAGCAGCGGATGGCGGAAGGGGTGGAGTTTAATTATTACGATACGATTTGCCGTCAGGTGGCGAATCGTCTTCCGAATATAAAAGCGTTCGCCTCCAGCCACGATTGGGTCTATTTTGTGGCTGGTCGTAAAAGTTCCAACGGGAAGATGCTGTTCGAGGAGTGCCGGAAAGCGAACCCGAATACGCTCTTTATTTCCGAGGTATCAGAGATTACCGAGCCTTTGCCCGAGGGCGTGCGCCGGGTCGGGGTTTGCGGCGCTACATCCACTCCCAAGTGGTTGATGGAGGAAGTAGCGGTCCGGATCAAGGAATTGAACGCTTCGGAATGATATTTTGATTAAGATTACGTGAACTTTCCGGGAGAAAGACAGAAGGATAACTAAATATTTACTACTTTTGCCGGAGAACATTAAAATCAATGACGCTATGTCTACAGTAAAGTGTGTTGGTATTTTAACGTCCGGAGGTGATGCCCCGGGAATGAACGCCGCTATTCGTGCGGTAACACGTTCCGCTATTTATAACGGAATGAGAGTGAAAGGTATTTACCGTGGTTACAAAGGGTTGATCCTGGATGAGATTGAAGAGTTTAAGACACAAAATGTCAGTAATATAATTCAGCGCGGCGGAACAATCCTTAAGACCGCCCGTTGCGTGGAGTTCAAGACTCCCGAGGGACGAAAACAGGCCTATGATAAGTTGCAAGAGCATGGGATCGATGCCTTGATCGCTATCGGTGGTGACGGAACGTTGACGGGAGCGCGTATTTTCGCTCAGGAGTTTAATTTCCCGATCGTAGGATTGCCGGGTACGATTGATAATGACTTGTATGGCACGGATACGACGATCGGCTATGATACAGCCTTGAACACGATCATGGAATGCGTGGATAAGATCCGTGATACGGCTACCTCGCATGATCGTCTGTTCTTTGTGGAGGTTATGGGGCGCGACGCCGGTTTCTTGGCGTTGAACGGAGCGATCGCTTCTGGTGCCGAAGCCGCTATTATCCCGGAAATCTCCTTGGAGAAAGATCAATTGGCTGAGATGATCGAGAATGGATTCCGTAAGTCCAAGAACAGTAGTATCGTATTGGTTGCCGAGAGTGAGGTAACCGGTGGCGCTATGGGGGTCGCTGAGCGTGTGAAGAAGGAATATCCGCAGTTCGACGTGCGTGTCTCTATCTTAGGTCACTTGCAGCGCGGTGGTTCTCCTACGGCACAAGATCGGATCTTGGCGACGCGCATGGGCGTGGCTGCGATCGACGCCTTGTTGGATGATCAGCGTAACGTGATGATGGGTATCCAGAACGACCAGATCGTCTATGTACCGTTCTCTAAAGCGATCAAGAATGATAAGCCTATTAACCGGGATTTGTTGAACACGCTCCGTGTTTCTTCAATCTAAATAAGGCATATGTTTATACGAATAGGAACCCGGATGTAGCGATTGCGTACATCCGGGTTTTTATTTGAAGAACCTGATATCATGAAGAAGTATAGCGGCGTGGCCTTGCATGTAATCGTATTTGTCTTTCTGTTTATCTTCTTGAGGATATTCAGTGAGTACCATTTTTACTGTGTCGAGCAGAACCAGTTATTCCAGTTGACTCCCATTTTTATTATCGATAAGTTAATGCAACCGGGAGGTTTAGCGATGGTTCTCTCCGGTTGTTTGGTGCAGTTCTTCATTCTCCCGAATGTGGGAGCTATGATAACGGCGGCCCTGCTGACAAGCCTAGGGGCCTTGTTCTGGGCGATCTTGAAGCGGATCGATCCGCGAAGCCATGGTATTTTATGGGCTTGGCTTCCCGTCCTATCCTTGTTGTTTGTGCAATGGGATTTTAATTACAGGTTTCAAGGAACGGTCGCCTTCGGTATGATGCTGCTTGCTTTATATCTCGTTTTAGGGATAAGGAATTTCATACCTCGTTTGATAGCAAGTCTGTTTGCCTCCCTGTTACTCTTTGGGTTGGCCGGGCCGGTCTCTTTGTTGTTTGCCTTATCCATGGTCGGATATGAGGCCATGAGCCGGACGCCCCGTTGGTATTATTCCGCGATTTTACCGATGATCGTGTTGATCTTGGGTGGATTATGTGTGCGTTACTCGGTGATCGGAGAATACCGCTTTGTCTTTTTACCGGATAGTTATTATTATTTCCGTTTGGTGCCGGATAAGGTAATTTATTTCTCATGGATCGCTTTCTATGCGGCGTTGGTTGTAACCTGCCTCTGTAAAAACAAGGAATCATGGGCTGGTAAAAAGCGTCTAGCGTTGGGAATCTCCCAATTCATTATCTTAGGGCTTATCTTCTGGAAAGGCTTCGATCTATATGGCGAACAGAAATCATACCGTTTGAAGATGATGGACTATTTTACTCGGACAGAGCAATGGGACCGGATCTTGGTATCATGCAAGGAGCCGACCACTAATCAACTCTATGTTACCAAAATATGGCTTTGGCCCGGAAAGGTATTCTGGCGGATGAGGCGTTTAAGTACACGCAGCACGGGCCTCGTGGATTAATGGTGGCATGGAATAAATCGACCACCATATCCGCCTTGTTGAGTGATGTTTATTTTACGATGGGAAATGTCGCCGCGGCTCAAGAGATGGCATTCGAGAGTAATATCGGCGCTTTATGTGATGGAAATCCCCGCATGACGCAACGTTTGGTGCAAACGAACTTGATTTATGGAGCCTATCCGGTCGCGGAGAAATATATCGCTGTCTTAGAGAATACTTTCTATTATAAGGATTGGGCCAAAGCGCAGCGGAAATTCCTGTATAATGATGAGGCGGTCGAGACAGATCCTCTATTGGGGAATATGCGCAGGAACCTGCTAGCTGAGAATCATCTGATCCAGATGGATGGATTCGACACGGACTTGATTCGCTTGGCGGAGCAGAATCCTTCCAATAAAGCCGCTTTCCACTATGCCGGCGTGTTCTATCTTTTAGCAAAAGATGTGACGCGCTTTAAGACGTTGGTGGAAACCTATTACGGAACGGATTTACTCCCTTCTTTACCGGTCTCTTTTCAAGAGGCGGTCATCATCCTATCGGAGAAAGATCCGGATTACTGGAAACGTTTCGGTGTCTCGGAATCTATCGTAGGGCGATTCACCGATTATAAGAGGCAAGTGCTCGCTGGGCGGAATAATAGTAATGCGCTGCCCGGTTTGATGTATCGCTCTTATGGCGATACCTATTGGTATTATTATATGTTTAAATAGGAGATGAGAAAAATGTATATAATAAGATGTATATGTCTGTGGATGATTCTGGGCTTGATGGCTTGTTCCGGTCCGGTACGTATACAGAAGAATCTGGAAGTCAAGCCGGAGATCTTTCCGGATTATGTGGATGTGACAATCCCGCCGAATATAGCTCCCTTGAATTTTAAGCTGAAAGATGCTTGCGTTGAGGCCCGTGCCATTCTCGAATGTGGCCCGGAGAAATTAGAGATCAAGACCGGGAAAGACGCTTGTTTCGTGATCCCGGCCTCCGGTTGGAAAAGGCTGTTGCGTGCCGCTTCCGGGAATCATCTGAATGTAACCGTACAAGCCTTCGTGAATGATGAATGGATCGCGTATGCCCCCTTCATCATCAAGGTGGCGAAGGAGCCGGTCGATGGTTGGTTGGCTTATCGTTTAATCGAACCGGGCTATGAGTTGTGGAACCGTATGGGTATCTATCAACGTAACTTGGAAAATTATACGGAGAACGCGATCATCGAAAATAAGATGAGCGGCAATAACTGTATGAACTGCCATTCTTTCTGTATGCAGAATCCGGAGAAAATGCTTTTCCATATGCGTGAGACCTATTCTTGTACCTTATTGATCGATGGAGATAAAGTGGAGAAGCTGAATACGAAGACCGATCAGACCCTTTCTCCACTGGTCTATCCTTCTTGGCATCCTTCCGGAAAATATGTCGCTTTCTCTGTGAATAAAACCAAGCAAGCGTTTCATATGAACGATAGGAATCGGGTGGAGGTATTCGACTCGGCCTCGGATGTGGTCGTCTATGATACGCAAAAGCATGAGATCGTGACTTCTCCGCTGCTGTCTTCAGAGGGAGCGTTCGAGACTTTCCCTACATTTTCCCCGGATGGAAATACGCTCTATTTCTGTTCGGCTAAAGCCCGTACGATGCCCAAGGAATACGATCAAGTGAGATACGATCTATGCTCAGTCTCGTTCGATCCCGCTACACGCCGTTTCGGGACGGTAGTCGATACTTTATATAAGGCATCGGAGATCGATAAAAGCGTTTCTTTTCCCCGGGTTTCCCCGGATGGAAAGTATTTGCTCTATACCTTGTCCGGTTATGGGAATTTCTCTATTTGGCATAAGGATGCCGATTTGTACATGATTGATTTATCGACTCTGCGAAGTTATCCATTGGAGGCGGCGAATAGCGACGATGTGGAAAGCTATCATTCATGGAGTAGCGATAGTCGTTGGATCGTGTTTAGCAGCCGTCGGATGGATGGTTTGTATACAAGGCTGTTCATCGCTTATATCGATGAGAAAGGACAGGCTTGCAAACCTTTCCTGTTACCCCAGAAGGATACGGATTTTTATTTTCGCTTTATGAAATCCTACAATATACCTGAATTCATCACAGGAGAGGTAAAGAGACAAGGGCGTGCGTTGGCCGTGAAAGCGAAAGAAGACAAAGGAGTCGATGTAAGGTTCAAGTAAAAAAGAGTGTAGCATGATCAGATCGTGCGACACTCTTATGCTTTTATACCTATTTCGTAGCGATATTATCCAAGAACAGATCGATCATCCGTTTGGCTGCCACGAAAGAGCTGATCTCGTTGTTCAAGACTTGCTTCTCCGTTTGTTCCAGCATGCCTTCTACCGCCGGGTTATGATAGAACTTATCCCGCAACGTGTCGTTGATGCTTTCGTACATCCAGTATTTAGCTTGCTCGTTACGTTTGTAATCGAAGTAGCCGTTCTTTTTGGTGAACTCCATGTACTCTCCGATCATATCCCATATTTCTTTGATACCTAGGTTGTAATAGCCGGAATAAGTCAATACTTTCGGGAACCAGCCCGATTCCGAAGGTGGGAAAAGATGTAAGGCGTTCCGGAATTGAGCGGCGGCGAGATTCGCCTTTTCGATATTGTCTCCATCCGCCTTATTGATAATAATACCGTCCGCCATTTCCATGATACCTCGTTTGATACCCTGCAACTCATCTCCGGTACCGGCCAATTGAATCAACAGGAAGAAGTCCACCATCGAATGTACGGCCGTCTCGCTTTGTCCGACACCCACGGTCTCTACGAATACGGTATCGAAACCGGCGGCCTCGCATAATACGATCGTCTCACGGGTCTTACGGGCGACCCCCCCTAAGGAGCCTGCGGATGGTGAAGGACGGATAAAGGCGTTTTTCTCTCTCGACAAGGCCTCCATACGAGTCTTATCTCCTAGGATACTACCTTTCGAGCGTTCGCTACTCGGGTCGATCGCTAGTACGGCAAGCTTACGCCCTTGGTTGATCAAGTGCATACCGAAAGAGTCGATAGAGGTACTCTTTCCCGCTCCGGGAACACCCGTAATACCGATACGAACCGATTTCCCGGCGAAAGGCAAACATTTCTCGATAATCTCCTGCGCCACCTGTTGGTGCTCATGCTTGGAGCTTTCCACCAAGGTAACTGCTTGACTGAGTATCGTGATATTCCCTTTTAAGATACCTTCCACGAATTCGGAAGGCGTATATACCTTGCGTTGGACACGCTTTTTTATATAAGGATTTACGGTAGGGACATCCGCAATGCCCTTATTCACTTTCAATCCCTTGTACTGATCATCGTTTTCTGGATGTTCCATATCAATCTATTATTTGTATGCCGTCACCTTGATCAAGCGGATAGGCCCGTTCGGGTCGTTGCATACGACATTAATAAGTGCTTCAAGTTTTGTCTTTATCTCTTTCGGTCGCAAGGTTACTTTGAAAGTAGCGGTCGCTCCCGGTTTAAGTTCTTTCTTGCCGCCGGACAAATCGACACGCTCATCATCACAAGTGACGCTGTAGATCGTGAGCGGAGTCTTTCCGGCATTCGTAATCTCAAACGTACCCGATACCTTACCACCGATCAACGGAACGATACTTTTCTTGTTCGGTAGCTTGCCGAATTCCAGTAAAGTGCCGGATAATTCCGCTATCGGGGCTTGGGCTTTATCCGCAGCGGATAGTTTGCTGAAATTATCGGTCACGTTGGCGGAGATCTGGATCTCTCCGGATACTTCCTTCTTTCCGGCGCTCTGTATCATGATCGGCAAAAGCGTAGAGACTCGTCCTTTCCGCTTCAGGACCTTGGCATCCATAAGGATCGTAATGGCACCGACCTCGTCCGGTTGAAGGGTAGCCGGGTTCACCTGTACGTTAAGGTAGTGAGGTACTTTACCCAGATGAATCGTAGCCGAGGTCTTTCCCTCGTTCTTAATGTTGATCTTCTCGCCCAACGTTTCCTCCGGACGGATACTGCTGAATAGAACAGTCTTCGTATGCAGCTTCAGATCACCGATAGAATAAGGATACGTAAAGACCGGCTGCGAAGGTTTCGGGGTGACATTTCCCTTAATGGCTAGGCTGTAACTCCCTTTCTTCCCATTGCTGAATATCGATACGGTTTTATAAAACGGGCCGGGGCGTCCTTTCGGATTATACGTTATCTTAACTTCACCGGTCTTACCGGGAGCGATCGGCGACTTAGTCCATTCCGGCCGTGTACAACCGCATGACGCGGTAACACGGGTGATGACCAAAGGGGCGTCTCCCGTATTCTTTATCGTGAAAGTATGACTGGCGAATCCATCGGCCTCGGCTATTGTCCCGAAATTATAAGTCAACTCGTCCGACAAGATTTGGGCGCCTTGTTGTGCCCAAGCTGTCGTTATAGATATAATTGCTGTAAGAGCAAGGATCAACCTTTTTATATTCAGCATTCCAATTGGGGGTTTTTTACGTATTTCTTATTCAACCTCTCCCCGGATGTTCATGATGAAGCTTCCGGTTTTTCCGTTACTGTATACGGAAATGGTCTTCGTGAAAGGACCCGGACGTCCTGCCGGATCGAAAGTAACCTTGATCTGGGCTTTCTTACCCGGAGCTACCGGTTCTTTCGGCCATTCCGGGGTCGTACATCCGCAAGACGCGATTACACGTGTAATGACCAGAGGCATATCGCCCGTATTGGATACTTCAAACGTATGGGATACTTTTCCGTCTGCTTCCTTGATGGTACCGAAGTCGAAACTGGTTGTTTCCGCGGAAATAACTGCTTTCTTCTGAGCCGAAGCCATTCCTGTCGCTAACAGGATCGCCATGAAAATAAAAACTATTTGTTTCATCTTATCGTTTAGTTTTAATTCGAATTACAAAGATAGTCATTTCAATTGAAAGTTGAGAATTGAAAACTGAAAATTAGAGGAAGATAACGCTTCTTGCGATGCCTATTCTTACCTTCTTACGGTGCCCATTCTAACCTCCTTATACTGGGCATTGTAAGGAGGTTAGAACGGGCATTGTAAGAAAAGGCTTGTTTAGGGCATGATCCGCAAGCTTTCTCCGGCGGTGTGCGACACGAATTCCGGGGCGTACATACATTGAATCGTACTGATACCTCCGGCGTATTCGCCGCTACGGGATACGTAGACCGGATATTCCAAGACGAACGTACCTTCCGGCAGACGATTGATGAAGAAATTCTCGGATACGTCTTTCGGGGATCTGTAATACCAGATACCGTCTCTTGATTCCGGGCCGGAAAGTTGATCGGCCGGTTCGAAGCAGCCCGCACGTAGATCTTTCAAGAATACGTAATTCATTTCACGGTCTGTCCGGATCGTTAGCCGAACGATTACCTTATCTCCGATGCGGAGCGGTTGCTCCGGTGTTACGGGACGGATTTGGCGGTTGGTACCGTTATTGGTCTCGACGAATAATTTCTTCTCGACACTCAACACCCCTTTTTGTCCTTTTACCTTGTCGATCTCTTGGAAGTATTGCTCGAAAACAGCTCCCCATGCCGGCGTGTTTCCTTCCTTGCGGATCGAGAGCACGGGGTTGGCGGAATTATTTGCCGGCTCGTTCGGAAGTATCGTTTTGAGGTAACCGGTGGCGATTTCCCCTTCCGCGGTACTATAGATCTTGCCGTCCCATGTCGCTACACAAGTGTTTTGCGTGTTCAGCCAATCGCTACCCGTGAGTAGCAAGGCGTAAATGGCGTTTACCGTGGCGGGTACGGATTCCCAGTTTTGTGTACGTTTCTGGTTTAGCAACCATTGTTTCATCCGGTTTGTATTCTGGGTATCCGGCGCGATCTCGTTAAAGACGGACATTAATAAGCAATGCGTGTCGATCGGTGAGGTGAAATAATCACTCCCCCTGCGGTTGTTTGCCCAATACATACCTTTCTCCTCGGAGATCGTAGCGGTCTTCTTTAGTCCTGTCAGGATCGCTGTCGCCACCTCCTTTTTACCGTTTCGATGCATTAACAAGGCGATTTCGCCCTTACTGATTAAGGAATATTGATTCCAGTGCTTCTCCGCTTGGTTCGTATAGAAACGGATCGCTTCCCGGGCGTCTCCCAGTTCCGGGATATCCCGGTAGGAACTGCGGACGAATAAGAACTCTACCTGCTCCGGCGAGGGCCATGCGTTTTGCCATTTCTTATCGTATTTCAGCAAGTTCTCATAATCCGTTTGCATACTTTTGTCCAAGAACTTGAGGGCCTTCATTTGCATCTCTTTCTCCGCTTGCCCATATTGGATCGCGTTTAGCTGTACAAGCTGTGACATACCTTTCAGGATAGAAAGAGTGATCGCACGGCTTGCGGGGAAACCTTTGAACCAGCTCCATCCACCCTCTTCGTTCTGTTGTTGGATCAGTTGTTGCAAGGCCGCTTCCCGTAATCCGTCCGCACGGTTTAGGTCGAACAATAAAGACAAGCGTTGTTTTTGCTCTGTCTCGTTATCGGCGGCTAGTACCCAGGGCGTCTCCTCCAAGAGTATGTTCTTCAGCTCTTGGTTCTTTTCCAAGTTTGAATAGAGAGTAGAGGCATTCCCTCCTTGAGCGGTCCATTGGTTGATCACTTTCTGGATGCGGGGATGGGCTTGGGCGATATAGGAAGCCAACGTATTGCTGTAATAAGCGGCAAACCAAGATAAGATATTATCATTGTTCGGCTGTGTGATCGTCGGTAATGCCTGTACCGCGTACCAAATCGGATTCCCGGTCATCTCCAGCGTGAGACGGAATGGTGTCGCTCCCTCCGAGTTCCCGGAGATACGGATTTGTTTCTCTCCTTCCTTGAGCAAATAGAACGGGGTACTTTCCGTGATGAGCAATTGATTGGAAAGAACAGGTACGATCTGCTGCTCCCCGTCGCTTCCCTTTTCAGAGTCGGCTAGGATACGTACGCCCAGTAGGTTGATCTGTTTGGGGACCGGGATCATCCAGCTTACAGTAGCGATGCTATCCGGTTGCAACTCAAACGGACGTTGTGACTTGCTCAAGCAGATAATCGGTTGGTCTGTAGCGGGATCGAATAGTTCGATGCGTACACGGCCGGATACCGCTTCCTCGGAATTGTTGATGACTTGCGTGCTGATGCTGACCTCATCCCCTTGGCGGACGAAACGAGGCAGATTCGGTAGAACCATCAAGGGTTTGCTGCTAATGACCTCTTTCGTAAGCAGACCGTATTTTAGGTCTTGGGTGTTGGCCAATAGCTGTAGTTTCCAAGTCGTATTACTTTCCGGCAGGGTGAAATTTACGAATACGTCTCCTTCCTCGTTCGTTTGTAAGGTCGGGTAGAAGAAGGCGGTTTCCGCGAAGTTCTGCCGGATTTGCTCCGGACTTACCGGCTGGCTGCTCTCTTTGGCGAAAGGATCGGATAGGTTGAACACGGGTTCCCCTTCCGTAGATTCCACGCTAGACTCTTCTAACACGGCGCTGTCTTCCATGATGTTCATGGATTCCGTCACTACTGGGGCTGCCGCGGATTTCAGCATGATACCACCCGTGGCGAAAGCCCGGTTGCTGGAGCCGTATCCTCGTATGACAATCTCATTGAATAGACCGAACCAATTTAAACGGTCATACTGATATTGAGGTACTTTTATATACTTGGCCTCTGTCTGGTCATATTGATAACTACGCTGGAATCCGGCTCCGGTTGAGAAACGGGGAGCTTGTAGCAGGATCGTTCGCTGCGGGGAGAAATACCAATTGAATGGTATGATTTTATCTAGCGAGGCATCATACATGCTGGTCAGTACCTCGGCGGATACGATCGTGGAGTCCGCGTCGGTGATACGGAATTTCCAGCTCTCTTTACTTCCCGGAAGTAAACGATCCCGGAAGGTTATCGGCTTGATGGTCAACTGCCGGTTGGGTAGCTGAAGCTCTACGGGTACTTGGGTAATATATAGTTCACCTTCTTTTACGAACGTAAAGGATACGATGATTCCCTCTCCATATTCCGGCTTGAACGGGATCTTAAACCGATGGTTCGCGTCACTTAGCTTAATCAACTCATGATGGATGCGGTTATTTCCGGCAAACCATTCATAGAGTACGTAGGCGTCCTTGTCGGAGGTGCCGAATACGATTTCCGCTTCCTCCCCGGGTAAACAAGTTGTCTTCTCTTTCAGCAGCCAAGTATGGGTAAATACGGGAGGACGCTTGTCGTTCTTTCCGTATAGGATGAAATCGGACTGGTTCTTACTCTGCCGTCCTTGGCTATCTTTGGCTTCTACTAAAATACGGTAACGCCCGGAGGGCAATGGGTTGAAAATAGCCGGACTGATTTCTTTGCCACTGGTAAAGCTACCGGAAGCTACTTGCTTGCCTTCTTGATAGCTCTCTCCGCTATTCTTATCGGATCGGTTTGCGATCAGTTCTACGATCTTGAAAGTACCGGAGGTGGAAACCATCTCCCCATTGATTGTCCGGGCTTCGACTACGGCTTTTACCGAGTCTTTCTCGATTTGTGGCGGTAGGTTGGTGAATAAGACGATACTGGATTCTCCTACCGAGAAGGTGTAATTCGCCTCTTGGGTCTCTCCCTTGCTATCGGTTACGGTAGCCGATACCTCGTAGGTCTGGTATGCGGAAGCGTATGGATTCGGATCTTCCTCTTTTTGGGGACGGAAAGATACGTGGAATGTCCCATCGCCGGAAAGAGTGGCGCTACCTTCCGCTACCTGTGTCGGAGCGCTCGGACGGAAATACTTCCACAACAGGAAGGGCCTGCGTGTAATACGCCAAGTGACATCGCCGCTGGGCAGTGACACGCCGGAAAATGTAGCCGCCTTGCCTTGTATGGTAACGGAATCGCCGAAAGCGATATCGCCCTTGATCGGGAGGAAGTACGCTTGGAAAGTCGGGCGTTTGTATTCCTCTACATGAATATATACGCTCATCTGTCCGGTACTTAACCGGAAGACGCCGCTTAGGGTCTGTTTGGGGATGGAGAACTCGCCGTTAAAAGAACCGAAGTCATTAGTCGTGAATTTCTTCTGGGCTAGCTCTTTCCCGTTAGCGTCATACAAAGTCACCGTAAAAGTCTGTCCGGCCACGGCATGCGGGTCGTTCGAGTCTTTTACGTAGGCGAGACCTTTGAAGAAAATGGTTTGTCCCGGACGGTAAAGTCCACGGTCCGTAAAGATCGAGACTTCTACCGGGTTCTTTTCCGGTCTGCGGCCGGAACCCATCGGATAGATATTTGTCAACATAGCGTTGGTATCTCCCGGTCTGCTGGCTTGGAACGCCAATACTTGACTGTTCGCCGGAAGCGTGGCCAATCCTTCCCGGTCTGTTTTGACGGTACCCAGTTCTTGCAAGTTACGACGCTGACCGCCGTAATAGGTAACGATCGCTCCGTCAACCGGCTTCCCGCTAAGATAGTCGGTAACCATGACCTCTTGTTTATTACCGGAAAGATTACGATAGATTGCGGCCAATCGGGTTACGCTAACCGTATTGATCGTCTTTAGCTGTTGTCCGGGTACGGTTACGACACATTCATACAATCCCGGTTGATCCATAGATATATGTAAGGTCGTATCTTGCTGCGAATAGGTGTTGGGCAGTAGCAAAGAGAATGTCTTCTCGTTTACGAGTTGTCCCAAGGTGCTGCCACTTGATTTTTTTGCGGATGTATGGGCTGCCGCTTGTAAAGGTGTTTTCGAGCTTCGATAGATTTGTACGATGACTTTCTGTACATTCTTATATTCCAGCTTGATCCCCAGTTGCTGTCCCGGATAAACCGTATTGTTTGTAGATGCGGATAAAGTAGGTTGTTCCAATTGTGCCAAGCGATTCTTTAAGATAGCCGTGCGAGGGTAACCGGAATATCGTTTGATACCCTCCTCGCATAGTTTCACCTCTTCCGCTTTGATAGAATCCCATTGGGTAGAGACGTAACGAAACATACTGCCGCTAACCAAATCCAATTTGGCGATTAAGATCTCGGCGTTCCTGTAAAGCTCATCCAATGCGTTCATGTAAGCCTCAAAAGACTCTTTATCCCTTTTATCCCCGTAAAGGAATCGTAGGTAATCCAATTCCGTAAGGAGGACCGATTTCATATTCGGCTCCTTATTTTGAAAGGCGATCAAGTCTTTATAGATCTGTACGGTCGGTTGGATGTCCAGTGCCCGGAAGGCAAGGAACTCATAGAGGGTCGGACGCAGGGTTTGCGAGTCCTTTCCGATCTCCAGAATATCCTTGAACTTGCTGACAGGCGTATTTTGCAATAAGGCCGTAGGTCGCAATGATAAATCGATCTCTTCCTTGATCTTATCCGTGAATAAGTTGGAAGTCCATACTCGGATATCCTCCGGGATATAACCGCTTAATTGGGTTCTTTGGTTGATGGTCCACTGGTTCCGTTGGTAGTAATTCTGATACATCTCCGCCAGCATGGAATGTAATACCGCCACGGAAGCCGAGTCGGCGCAACTGTTGGTGTAATTCTCCACCTCCTTGATCAGTTCCGGGAACTGATCATCGTTTACCTCCATCTGTTCTTTCATTTTAAGGATAAGATTCTTGATCACCATAGGGGTATTCTTATCGTTTATAGCTTGCGTGATAACAGAACTTTTTTGTTGAGGCTGGGCGGCCCGGCTATACATAATAACCGCCGAGATGCCGCAAAGTATCAGGGCAGATAAAATAATTGCTCTTATCTTCATATCTTTTGGGTTTTATAAGTTTAACAATAAACCTTTCCTATATAGATACAAAGAAAGAGCAAAAAGTTGTAAAATTACCGTTAATTAGGAGTAATTTTATTTTTTACGGACGTAGGTCAGGAATGTGTAAGGATACGGATTTTTCTCGTCAGCGGGAAATTCCTGTCGTTCCACCTCTTCCCACAGATCCCAGTTGACAACCGGGAAAAATGCGTCTGCATCCGGAAACTCCCCGTGAATACGGGTCAGATACATCTTGTCGGCAATCCCTAATCCTTGTCTGTAAACCAGAGAACCTCCGATGATGAAGATGTTTTCTTCCTTTTCGCAGATATCCAGTGCGTCATGCATGGATTCGCAGGCAAAGCA
>OKUA01001225.1_pt1 | contig 14838 bp, 12 predicted proteins | sample 1606501 | NCBI WGS metagenome assembly OKUA01 (sample SAMEA3879608, study PRJEB24766) | human gut metagenome | biome: human-associated habitat; feature: feces | place: USA | collected 1985/1987
TTGAATCAGAAAATTCTTTTCCTCTGTTGTAAATGTTTCTTCTCCCGAATCTAGCCAATCTTTCAAAGTAGCAATCCTTCGTTCATAAATTGTACCTACTTCATCTTCCGAAACATTGTTAACCGCATAATAATCATAATCTCTATATCCACTAAATGCTGAATTGATAACATCTATAATTCCTGCAATTCCTTGCTTTTTTGCATAAGCTTTGTCCTGCTCTACAATATCATCAGACAACGCTTCTTTTGAATTATTTATAGCTGTATTTTCATCAAGAACCTTACGCAATGTATCCTCGGTCAAATATCCAGCCCATTCATTTTTAGCTTCTCTTAAATTATGTGACGCTGAAATTCCAACAGAATGATTTCCATTTTCGTCAACATACTCCACTCTGTTTATCGTCAAAATACTCGTTATTATCAATACAATAAATAATAATACAACCGCAATTTTATTTTTTGGTTTAGAAAATATTTTTTTTATTTCAAATCTCAACATTTTCATTACCTGCCTTTTCTCCAAAATAATATAAAAATACGTCCTCTAGTGAAGCTTCAACACATTTCGCATTTGCAATAGGTTTTTCAAGAGAAATAATCCTTAACATAACTCCATTCGCTTCTGTTTTCATATTAGAAATCTTGTACTTATTCATAAAATAGGATACATCATTTTTTTCAACATAACATTCCCACACGTTTTCTGGCATAGAGTCTATCACTTCTTCTGAACTTCCTTTATGCATGAGTTTTCCATCTTTTAATAACCAAATTTCATTCGCTATATATTCAATATCTGAAACTATATGTGTAGATAATAATACCAATCTCTCCTCTGCCAACTCACTAATCAGATTTCTGAATCGAATTCGCTCATTGGGATCAAGTCCAGCCGTCGGTTCATCAAGAATCAATATCTTAGGATTATTTAACATGGCTTGTGCAATCCCAACCCTTCGTTTCATACCACCAGACAAGTTTTTCATTTTTTTATTTATAGCTTTTTGCAATCCTACTTTTGCTACTAATTCTTTTACTCTTTTTTTAGCAACAATAGGTCTTATCCCTTTTAAAGAAGCAATATAGAGAAGATAATCTTTTATCGTAAATTCTGGATAGAACCCAAATTCCTGTGGCAAATATCCTAATAGTTTTCTATATTCACTATCCATACTAAAAATATCTTTTCCGTCACAGTATATCGTTCCACTAGTCGGCTTTAATAAAGTACATAACATTCTCATCAATGTTGTTTTACCTGCTCCATTTACACCTAACAATCCATATACACCCGTTGTCATTGTAACATTCAGATTGTCAACAGCTGTAAAATCGCCAAATATCTTAGATAAATTTGTTATTTTTAATTCCATTTATACCCCTCCTAATATTTGATAGAATCATGTATTGTTCTATAAATTAAATTAACAAGAATTACAAAACCAATTCCAATTAAGAATATCCATACCGGAAGTTTTATAAGCGTATATATTTTCTCATTAGTTATTACACTCCACCAGACTACACTCCACAAAATACAAAATGCAATTGAATTTGTTTCACTTGTATTCTTTTTACCACACAGCATTCCAAAGCAGATACAGGCGGTTACTACCGCAGGAAATAAAAACTGTGATAATAAAGCGAGTAGTGTAATATGCAACTTTCCATGTAGGAACAAACAAAATGCAGTAAGTAATATAACATCTACTAACCCAAACAAAAATATTCTTGCAGAATATATCTGTCTAAGAGAATAGTAAGAAGCGTTTTCTATCTCCATACATTGATTAGACTTATTTTTCCATAATTCTGGAATAATTAAAATCACAAACAAAACGCTTGCAATTCCTAATCCTCTTTGTACATAAAATTCTTCTGGATATGAAGAAAGTATCATTCCTATTCCTACTAGTAATAATATTTGAAATAACCACCATCTTTTTTGAGTAATACGAAACTGTGTCCATAAAAATTCCCGATAAGTTAATATCTTTTCTTGTTCTTTCAAATAGAATATTTCAATTGACTTATTCACTGTATCTACGATTTTTTCCTCATTTTGATCAACTGTTTTTTCAGTTTTGAATATTCTAAAGTTCTTTTTCATGAGTGTCCTCCTCTCTTCCATAAATTTTCAATTGTTTTCGTGCAATTGTTAATCGGTACTTTGTTAAAGACACACTAATTTGTAATTTTTCTGCAATCTCTGAAATTTTTAATTCCTCTAAATAATACAAAACAATTACTTCTTTCAATTCTTTGGGAAGAGAATTGATAGCACTATCTACGAACATCTTATCCACAATTTGTTCCATATCATTTGACATTCCATAAACCAATAGTTCCTCATCGTCCATTGGTATGTCTTTTTTCTTTTTATAATGATTTTTACACAAATTCCCAGCTATTGTATAAAGATAATTTTTGGTTTTGCCTTGAAAATGATAATCAGATAATTTTGCGAAAAAATTTACAAATGTTTCTTGTGTTAAATCTTCGGCATATTCTGTGTCATAACAATGGTAACTACAATACTTTAATATTTCGTTATAATATTTACGCACAAAAGTATCAAAAGCCTGTTCATTACCTTGCTTCATTTTTTGGATTAAAAGAAAATCTGTAATCACAAAATCCTCCTTTCTCATTTGAAATGTTATAAACGTTTACATCATTCTACTAAGTATAACAACTTAAGTGAATAAAAAGTTAGTCATTTTAAAAGTTTTTTTATCTAAGTTTTTATCTACTTATCCGCTTCGACTATACTCAAGACTTAACGACTACTTAAATACTCCCTGAAAAAGAAAAACTGTCACCTTTAACAGCAGTTTTCTTTCATCTGGTATTCTATTAAGAATAGCCAATATTATCTATGCTGGCTTGAATGTTATTCATAAGTCCTGCCACCTCATCATATTCTTCCACATTTTGAGAAAATAAGTGGTTCTTCCAGCATCCAGAAAAAATATTATAAATTCAAACAGCAAATGCCCAAACTACTTTCTTACTAAAAAAAGCCTAGAAGAGACATTTTCTCTTCTAAGCCTTATTACTTTATCACAGAATACTTTTTGCTTTCATTTTTCCTCATGGTCATGAGACATTTTTCGCTTAAATTGTGTCTTATGAATCATCCAACTTCTCTTCACGTGCTATTTGAATTGTTTCTAATGCTTTCTGAATTCGCTCCTTTGCATAAGGAGGTCTTAAATTCAATGATAACCGTCCCTTTTGGATTATATATGTTTCACTTCCTTCTTTTGTTGAGTTAATTAGATAGCAGCATTCCGGATATCTCTCTGCAAAATTCTTTAGTCGTTTCTGTAATCCCTGATTAAATGTATAGACACTATAATATCGATCTTCTTCATTTGTCAGGATAATCGTTTCTTTTTCATACTTTGACAGTTTCATAGCATCTATCCTCTCCTCCTTTCCATATCCTGCTCCAAATATCTCGGTACCGGTTTTCCAGATTTCACAGCGATTGCAATCTGTTTTTCTCGTAATCTCTTGATCACCGACTCTCTTTTCTTTGGTTTCTTTTTTGAGGATTGTTCTGGGCTTTGTGCCGGCTTTCTTTCCACTCTTTTCCCTTCTGCACTTTTTAGATTATTTACCTGGCCATCTACCATATTGTAATTTTCTTCTGTTCCGGATTCCCAGCTTCTCTCATAAGTCCCATTCTCAAAAAACTTCTGATAATGTTCCAGCCTTTCTTTATATTTTTGATATTCCTGTTCCCTTTGTTCCGGTGTTTTCATAAGCTCATGGAGTTTCTGTTTGGTTTTTTCATCGAATCCATTCTGACATTCCTCCATAATCATCTTCCCATAACTATCTAGGATGATATAGGCAACCTGCCTATGATATTCCTGATGCTCCATGAGATAAAACTGTTTTCCATCAATAATGATATCATCCGTAGCCATCCAGTTTCCCGGCTTGCCACTAATGCGATAATTTTCCGTATCCAACGTGACCAATGTACCTGACGGGTTTAATCGGATGAACCCTGATAAAAGCTGTGGATAGTCTTCATTGACATAATAACAATGGATTTCCCCATTCTGATTCAGTACAAGCACATCACTGACTTCACAAGACTCTTTCATGCGTTTCCATAAAGCAATCGCTGTTTCTCCTGGCAATAATGGTCTGATATCCATCTGCCGGTAATATTCAATCCGTATCGCAAGTTTCCTACTTACCGCTTCCTGATAGGAAAGGTGCCAGAGGTCTCTCCCTTCCGAATTACGGTCTACTCGGTAAACTGCAAATTGATCATTCTTCATAAGCATCATCCTCCAGGTTATTCAGATAACGATTCAGATCCAGGGAATAATAATATTTATCTTCGATCATCTGTAACTTACTGATCGCAGATGCAATCGTTTCCAGCAGATCGTCTTCCAACGGATCTTCTTTCATTTCTTCCAATGCCTCTAAGGTGTCTTTCAAAATATCTATCGTATCCTTTCTTGTGTTTTCCTGGAAAAGAGCCACAACCGCCAATTCATCTTCTTCAAATGTTACTTTACTCATAAGCTCATATCCTCCCTTCTTTTTTGAGATTTGGTTTTCTGTATCTCTCCTTTTTCTTCTTTTGGTCTGGTTTTCTCTACATTCAGAGACTTTTCTTCGATATATTGTTCTACACGTTTCAAAGCTTCCTGCACCAACTTATTTTCTTTATAGAATGGTATGGAATCTAAGATCTCTCTTTGTGATCTTCCGGCAACCATCAGATCCATCATTCCGTCATAATCGCTTCCTTCCTGCAGGTTAAATCCAACAGACTTGATCCCATTCATCCGTTCTGCCGGTATCTTTTCATAGGCTTCCAATGCTTCCGGCAGACTAAGATCATGATGAACTTCTCCTAATACCGGAAACTCTGAACATTCTGCCGCATAGAAGCTGATACAGCTCGTTTGCTCTAAGACATCCTTTTTCTGAATGTCACTTTCCATTCCAAGTATCTTTTTTCTCTCTTCCACAAAATCCGGAAGTTCCTGGAAGCCAAAGCGATCCACAAAATATGCTTTCATATCCCCATTCTGATTTATGATCACAACATCACTGACAGACAGGGAGTGTGCCTTATAATCTGCCGGTGGATCATCATTAAAAATACTGTAAATCGCATTCATATCTTCATTTGGCAGATACAGGCTGGAATAAACACATCGATACTGATCAGCAGTTACCGTGATCCCTTTTTTCTGCAAGTCTTCCATTCCTACAAATAATTGATCTTTTCCAGAGCCATTTTCATCTAAATGATAAATTGAGAGTCTGCATTCTTTTCTTGTAAACATCATTTCTTCAAAACTCTGTTCAAACCGTTCCGGATAGATTACTCGCTCTACACGTTCTTTCTGGATTGGATCTCCTTTTTCTATGATTGCATCTACCCATCGTTCCACTTCATTCCAGGATTTTGCAAATAAATGTCCCTGCATCCTATGAGTGCCGTCCGGAATAAACTGCAGATGTTGGGAATTGCTTTCTTCTTTTGCAAAACGGTATCCGGCAGCTTCTACTGCAGCAAGTAATTTCTCTTGTTTCTGTTCCAGCATCATTTCTATTTTTTCTGTCAGTTCATCGATCATTTCTCCGGCCGTCTTACGGATCACATCCATAGATGCTTTCAATTCTCTCATTTCTTTTCCACTGCTCCAACCTGCAATATACGGAAAACTGTATTCTGACGTATCCAGTTCAAAGGCAGAGCACACACAATACGCGACTGACTCTGCTTCCACTTCTTTTGTCAGCCGGTCCTTCTCGATGCCCTGGCTTTCCATGATCTCCTTATCATGTAACCTTGCATGTGCGGTTTCATGGATCGCTGTTTTTAAGGTCTGGCTCTGGCTCATTTCTTTTTTGATCACGATCTCTTTATCCAGGTTGTGATAATAACCGTTTGCAGATCCTTCGATCGCATCGAATCGTATCGGCACTGGTGAGATTTCCCGGATTGCTTCCAGGAATAAATCAAAATCTTCTACTGCCGCTGTCAAGATTTCCGGAGCAAGTGTCTGGATCGGCTCTCCTGTGGTCTGTTCAATATCAAATACTGTAATCGCCTTGAAACACGGAAGTGTGACCTCTACCTCTTCCGTCTTTGGTTTTCCATCCGGACCGATGACTGGTTTCTGATCCTGATCCAATACTGCCTGCTCCTTTTTCCTTTTGATCGGCGCCGGTGCGATAATGGTGATTCCCTTCTCCCCTTTTTTTACCTGTCTGCCCATAGACTGCCAGTTCCGATATCCCGTTACTAGGGTGGCATCCGGTCTTTGCATGGCGATCAACAGCGTATTATTAAAAGAATAATTATGGAATTTTGACATGGTTTTCAAATATTCCTGATACCGTTCACTGGTAAATAATTCTGCGACTCCTGTTTCCAGGTTTTGCATGATACTGTCCATATCTTTCCCTTGTATGGGAAGTAATTTGGTTTTTGTCAATTCTTCGCTCATTCATTTCCTCTCTTTCTCTTTCAAAAAATCCCCCATACAGCCGTGTGTATGAGGGATTCCCATCTTATTGTTATACGGACTCTACACTTCTATAATTCCATAGCATGTTTCTTTGGTTTTGGATGCTCCATCTTCTGCTCTTTTCCGGTATGTTCATTTTTATCGAGCTGAGCTGCCTTTTCTTTCTGACGCTCTTCAAATTTATCTGCCCTTTCAAATACCCGGTCTTTCACATCATAATGATAGACATGATCGGAAAGTCGTTCTTCCGGAGCGACTTCATTTTCATTGATCGTCTGGACCATATCCTCCAGAACCCGGTAATCAAATGCTCCATTATCCGGAATGACTAATGTTTCATGGGTGGAAGAGGGCAGAATAAAGAAGTCTCCCTGAAAACCTTCCCCAATCTGATCCATTACTTCCGGATAAAAAATCACACCGGCTCCATCCACTGTCTGCGGATTCGTGATAATGAACATCGGAGTCTCCCTTTCCATTCCCATTCCCTTTGAAATAATTTCTGCAATGTTCTGAACAGGTTCATCCCTCATGATTGTTTCAGGACCCATTCCCATAAGCTGCTCTATCATACTTCCCATAATCATCACCTGAACCGGTCTGACATTAGGACTGTTTTCCATGGCATCTGCATGAAGCTGTTCCTCACTGATCCCATAACGCTTTAAAATATCATTCGTGATCGTCGTAGAACCCACCCCAATATCATCAATGCTGATTGCAAGATGATAGGTAATTGCCAGATCTTCTCTCATCAGGTGAGGTACGTTCTGCAGCATTTCTTCATTTTTTTCTGCTGAAGATACGCGGATGAACAGCTTATCCTTTGCAGTCTCATATTCTGTGATGCTCTTCGGATCAAACTGTTCCGGTGCATCAAGCACCAGCTCCGTAATATTTCTCAAAATGTTTTCCATAGAATTCTGTGGATCTGACTGGAACATTTCGTATAACTGATTCAGGTTAAAGGTCGGCGCGATTACCTGATTTTCTTTTAAGACCGTGATTCCGAGATAATTCTCATTTAATTTCTTGATCTCTTCGATTCTTACCTGTGCATCTTCATATTCAATCGGAAGAAACTGTTTGATTCCTCCCTTTACTTCGTCAACAAATTGATTAAAATCCATATCTTATTCCTCCTTCTATTTTCTCTTATTTTTCTTCGTTGTTTTCTTTTTCGGGAAAGATAATGAAAATGTCACTCTCCCGTTTTCATCGGCTTCCATATGCAGATCTGCTTCAAAATACAGATCTTTTTTTCTGGAATACAGATCCTTCACATGAACACTTCCATTCTTCAAAAGCTCAGCAGCCATCCTGGCATCCATATCCTTTTCCATACTCTGTAAATACTTGTTTTCTTTCCAGAGACAAAAATCACATGCACGGTTACCGCAATAGAAATTTTTCTTTCCTTCATAGACCAGGCCGCCACAGACCGGACAGGTTCCCACGCTCTCTTTTTTCTGGAACCTTCGTGTCTCTTCTTCCGGAATGGAGTCACAATGATTTAGCATCATGGAAAGCAGCTTTTCGATACCTGTCATAAACTGCCCCGGAGCCATCTTTCCCTGCTCCATCTCTAACAGTTGATTTTCCCATTCTGCAGTCATGCTGGCAGACTTCAAGAAATCCGGTAAGATATCGATCAATACTTTTCCGTCCTCTGTTGGAAGGATCTGTTTGCCTTTTCGTACCGCATACTGGGAAGCGATCAGTTTTTCTATGATCCCTGCTCTTGTTGCCGGAGTGCCCAGCCCTTTCTTCTCGGTATCTTCCTCAAATTCTTTATTTCCAGCGGTCTCCATAGCTGCAAGCAAGGTATCCTCACTGTATGGTTTCGGCGGTGCTGTGAAATGTTCCGTTTTCACTGCCGATACGTTATAAAACTTATGATCTGCTTCTACTTTGGGAATGCTGCCTTTTCCTGCATCTGCCGGGTTTTCTATGGCAAGTCCGTCATCATTCTTAAAGCATTCCTCATACAGTTTCCAACCGATCTGTTTGACCACTTTTCCTTTTGCTTTAAAAATCTCATCCTGACATCGTACTTCCACCTCTGTCTCCATGAATACATGATCTTCTTCCATTGCTTCTACGGTATGTACTGCGATCAGGAATAAAATCTTCTGTTCCCATTCTCTTAACTTAGAGAAATCAAATTCTGCAAGTTCTACCGTAGGAATGATTGCATGATGATCCGATACTTTCTTGTCATTCAGCACCTTCTTTACCTCCGGTGTTTTGGGCTGGTCAAACGGTCCCATCAATTGGTATTTCTCATGGATCTTACGGATCACTTGTTTCGCTGTTTCTTCCATATCACTTGTCAAATACTGGCTGTCTGTACGCGGATAAGTGATCAGCTTCTGCTCATACAGGCTCTGCGCCGCATTTAATGTCTGCTGAGCAGTCATTCCATAGATACGGTTCGCCTCTCTCTGCAGGGTGGTCAGGTCATACAGTTTCGGTGGTTTTACCGTCTTTTCCTTTGACTCCACCTTTTCCACAATCGCATCACTGCCCTGACAGGTTTTCCACACTCTTTCTGCTTCTTCCACATCGAAGATTTTCTTCTTCTCTGCGATCAGTCCATCACAATCCAAAACTACATTAAAATATTTTTCTTTTTTGAAACCGGAAATCTGCTTCTGCCTTTCGACAAGCATGGCAAGTGTCGGTGTCTGCACGCGTCCAACTGCCAGCTTTTTAAAATATTTTGTCGTGTAAGCTCTGGTCGCATTCATACCGACAAGCCAGTCTGCCTGTGCCCGGCAAACCGCCGCTTCTGCCAGATTATGATAGGTTTCTCCAGCTTTCAGATGTTCCATCCCTTCTAAGATCGAAGAACTTTCCAGCGAACTGATCCATAATCTCTTGACCGGCTTTTTACTTCCGGACAGATCATATACATGCTTAAAGATAAGTTCTCCTTCCCTTCCGGCGTCACAGGCATTTACCACAAACTCGATATCCGGGCGGTTCAGCAGCTTTTTCAAAATATAGAACTGTTCTTTCTTATCTTTGGATACTGCCAGTTTCCATTCCTCTGGGATGATCGGAAGATCCTCATACAGCCATCTGGTGAACCTTTCATCATAAGAATCCGGTGGAACATATTCTGCAAGATGCCCAAAACACCAACTGACAATGCAGCCCTTTCCTTCCAGATACCCTTCTTCTTTTTTTGATGCCCCGATCACTTCCGCAATCGCTTTGGACACGCTTGGTTTTTCTGCAATTACTAAATACATAACTTATTACCTCCTTCATATAACGAAAGGAAACGCCCCAAAAATACAGGGCGTTCCACTCATTTTTTTATTTTTTATTCATTTTCTTCTTCCCGGTCTTCAAATTCATCCTCATTGATGATCTCCAATCCATCACTTGTTTCCAGTCCTTCCTCTTCAAAATCCTCTTCTTCCTCTTTCTTTGGCTTATAGATCTTGAAGTAGTAATAAGCTGCAACTCCACCTAACGCAAGAATAAGGATCGCTGCCATTGCTCCCATATTCGCTTGTGGCATCTTCTCTTTTTCTGGCTTTGCTATCTCTTCTTTTTTATCGGTTTCTTCGGTTTTATTTTCATCGATGACTACCTGCGGAGTGGGTGTGACAGTTGCCGTCTCTTTTTCCTGATCCACAAATTCCTTCAGATCATTTTCATCCACCTGGGATAACAGATATACATTCTGGGAGGTAGAACTGCGGTCAATCACAAGATAAAAGATATTGTTATTCTTTGTTGTGATCGTAAGGAATTCTTTACTGGATCCATTCTGGATATCATCCTGGACTTCCCCATTTCCCGGTTCTGTAAAAGCATCTTCTTTCTTCTCTGTTTTATTATTTTCTGGCAGAACCCCCTCATCTGCCGGCTTTTCTGTTTCTTCGTTCTGCACCGTCTCCGTCTGTGCTGCTTCTGTATTTGCCGTCTCTGCCGACGGATCCACATATGCAAAGGCTGTTGTGGATGCGGAAAAAAGCACCATAACGCCTAACAATACTCCTGCCACTTTCTTATTCAGTTTTTTCCATTTCACCATACGGATGTCCCTCCTCTTTCTTTTCTGTAAATACAAAGGAGCCTGTTCCTTCTTCCTCAGACTCCTGGCTGACCTGAAATTTTACGGTTCCTTCCTGGATTCCATTCAGAAGATCATGCAGGGCATGACTGTCTAATTTCATTCCGCGGATGCTTTTGATCATCTCATTATCTTCTTCCTGTTTTAAAGCAGCATGAAGTCCTTTGAGATACTGTTGAAGATCAGCGATCTTCTGTTCTGTCTTATGGATCTCCTCCATATATTTCTTGATTTTTTTATTCAAATCTTTCACTCTCCTTTTCTTATGGCAATCTGCCAAAACACATAAAATGTTGCTGCCAGTATGCTGTACCGATATTGGAATAATGGATCGGGTAGAGTAGGAAAGCGCCGCCTTACCATATCACTATGGCAGGTCTGCGCAGCCCCCTCACAGAACCGGGCTTGCACCTCTCAATGCACCCGGCTCGCTGTTATATTGCTCGATTACATTTTCATTCAAAATCCATGATGAATCTTCTGATGGCAATCATGACACACCACCAGTGTTTTTCTGCGTTTTGCAATCATGACGATTTCCCAAGGCTCTTTTCCTTTTAGATTCTTAACCTTGTTTATATGATGGACTTCATATTTCCTGTCTTTTCCCTCACAGCCACATAGTTCACAACGGCAAGCTCTCAGTCTGCTGTCAATAGTAGTGCGGCTCTTTGCAATGAGTGTAATGATTGTAGGTATCACATCTTCACACCGTTTTCTGTCAATCTCGTTGAATTTCGTGAGTTTGCGTACCTTTTTACCGGATTTTGTTTCATAAGGGATACCCCAACGCTTTTCACCAATGCGATATTTGTTATAGATTTTTGACAGTTTGCACCGATGTTTCCATGCTAAGGTTTTCAGACAACTGTATTCCATCAGATAGCTGAAGTAGTTTAAGCTCCGATAATTACTCGCAAGGAAATAGAAATTGCACAGACCACGAATTTCTGCGTTATAGGTTGTGACAATTTCCAAGTCTGTATTTCTCGTGAGGTCAACTCTTGCTACCGGCTCAAGTTTTCCGTTGTCAGTACGTTGTTTTACCGCACCTTTATTGAAAAGGTACTTTTCCACTTTCTCCTTGAGCGGAATCAGTAATTCCACGGTGTTGTTCATTGTCCTCTGTTTGCAGTTTTTCCATGGTTTGACCTGTTGGTCTCTGCGTACTCGGACATCATATCCGAGAAACCGGGCAGGTTCATTACTGTGAGTGATTAGCGTTTTTTCTTGGCTGAGTTCCATTTTCAACTCATTACGGATAAATTCCGTGAGTTTTTCTTTAATCATTTCACAGTCTGCCTTGTTTCCATTGACTGCAATTAAGAAATCATCAGCATACCGGACATATTTCAGCTTCTTGTCATTGCAGAGCTTAGCAGGTGTTTTGCGCAATTCCTTTCCAAGCTCGATATAATAGGCAATTAGCCTGTTTCGCTCCTCGCCATCGGTGCGCCGTTCAATCTTTTTTCTTGTATTTGCTCGTTTTTGCTGTACCGCCTTATATTCTGGCGTTAGTGTATATGGTGCATTGGAATCAAATAATTTCTTCAGATTTTCCACAAACTTATCCAATTCATTCAAATAGATATTAGCAAGGATAGGCGATAAGATACCACCCTGCGGACAACCACTATAAGTTCCATAATATTTCCAATCTTCCATATATCCAGCTTTAAGAAACAGCCGAATCAGATTGACAAATCTCACATCTTTGATTTTTTTGCTGATAATTGCTATTAACATCGAATGGTCGATGTTGTCAAAGCATCCCGTAATATCGCCCTCAACAAACCATTTAGCACCGACGAACTCATGCTTAATCTGCGTAAGTGCCGTGTGACAACTTCTGCCTGGGCGAAAACCGTGGGAATAGTCTGAGAAGACAGGTTCATATATTGCCTGTAAAACCATGCGAAGGACGTCCTGCACAAGTTTATCTGTGAAAGTAGGCAATCCTAAAGGACGCATTTTTCCATTCTTTTTCTTGATATAGGTGCGTCTTACTGGCTTTGGCTCATACGTTCCGTTGTTCAATGCTTCAATTATTTGGTTTACCTTATCTTCGCTGAATCCATCTGCTGTATCGTTATTGACACCTTTTGTTCCTGCACCATTGTTGGCATAGAGATTTTGAAATGCCACATAATAAATATCTGGACGGAGCAGATACCGAAAAAGTTTGGTAAACACTTCATCATGATTATTTTTTGAATTTCTCTGTAATCTTGTTAAAATCTCGATTGTTGGTTTCATTCGAGGTTTTCCTCCCTAATCAATTTTGATTTTAATACGCTCAAACTGTCCTCCTTCGCCATGTAAACAGCTTTCCTGTTCTCGGACTACTACGAGGACTCCGTTGCCATGTCAGATTTTCAGTGTCATCTCCCTTGGCACTGCCTTGGGATTTATCACGCTTACACGCATTACACATAGTTTTTTCAAACATTCTGATTTAGGCAATCCCCAGTTTGCGAAAGTAGTAGGCAAATGTGAATTGTCGGAGTGTGCTTTCGTTCCTTTAAGACCGGTTCTCCGGCTCGCTGTGCGTCATTATTGGAACTGACTGGAAGGTTCGCCTTTCCAATCTTTGATAACGTATAAAAGGGCAACCCTCTTTTATACTGTCCGCACCATAGGTTTCAGGTAAATTTCCTACGTCCACACTGAACAGAAGCTCGGAACTCACATTCAACAAACGCAGTTTCATCCTCATATTCACTTACTCTTGCAGTTCAGTCGCACCCGATTACCTTTAGGTGACTTTCCGCTTTCCTGCCATGCTATGTTCCCGTTACAGCTTTCGCCTCATCGGTAAGGCAGGTGAGTTCCCGTGTTATCTTACGGGGTAGTGCCTTAAATTCATCTCTCCTTTCAATCTACTTCTACTTTCGCCCTTCTGGGCGCACATCCCCACAATGGATCATCATGTTATTTCCCACATAGATACCCACATGGCTTGCTCCTGGCGTACTGTACGTTCCCTGGAAAAAGATCAGATCCCCCGGCTTTGCATCTCCCGGAGAAACAAACGTACAACTGTTTCGCAATCCCTCTGCGGTCTGCCTTCCCAGATTCCATCCGTTTCCACAATGATTGATCACATAGGATACAAATCCGGAACAGTCAAATCCAGAAGGAGAATATCCTCCCCATACATACGGGACTCCCAGATATTTCTCAGCTTCCCGGATCATCCGGGCAAATTCTTCATCCTGTAATGCTTCCGGCGGTATCTCATAACTCATTCCGTCCGAACCGGAGCCTGTGGAGATATTTCCTATATCCCACAAGTAATTTCTGTTTCCATAGGTGGTATTTAAAGCATTGTATAGGATCATCTGTTCCTCATTCAGATTGGCTCTTGCGACTGCATCAAATCCCGTATTCCCTAAGGTTACATACAAGATCTTTTTCGTTGTCGTATTCGTTACCGTCACTTCATTGCTTCCGTTACTATCCGCAATAAACGCTTCCCAGGTCTTATGACCATGTGCGGATGCTGCGCTATGATTATCATAGTAAACATCGAACTGCACTCCATATCTTGCAAAGGCTCCCGTATCCTCTACGGTATATTCCACGCCATTCATCACAATCTTTGTTCCCATCGGAACAAATGGATCAGAAGCATCTACCGCGATCGTATGGTTTGCGGTTGGATAAACGCCACTCGCTGTAGGACCGCCTGACCATTGTCCGCAACAGATCGAACAATTACAGTAACCGCTGGTAACTACGTTCCCTAAGGATTCCCCTACCCGTACTGTCTTCGTTTCTGTCACGGTTTCTGTTTTGCTTTCCGTATCCAAGCTGTACTGTGCTTCAAATAAAGCCTGTAATTCATCCTTGATATCTTCAAATTTCCAATCCCCATATTTTGCTGTTAGATAGGAGATCAGATGATACGGATTATGAGCGATCTCGCCTACGTTGTACTGGTATTCATCATAGTCCGGATGAGTGGCTTCCATCTCATTGATCTGCTGGTTCAAAGCCGTTTCCAAAGAAACATAGTAGTTCTCAGCCGCATAGATATCTTCATCCGTTCCCGGATATGTGGTGATCTCGATCACAGAGCCGCCCCCTTGTATGGAAGCGCTGCAGCTTCCCAAAGATACTGCCACGATCAGAAATAAGAGCACAAAAATACCGGCGCCGAAAAATACAGCCCGATTCCGCTTCACAATCTCTTTTAATGCGATCTTCGCTTTCACGGTTATAT
>OKUA01001230.1_pt1 | contig 14800 bp, 10 predicted proteins | sample 1606501 | NCBI WGS metagenome assembly OKUA01 (sample SAMEA3879608, study PRJEB24766) | human gut metagenome | biome: human-associated habitat; feature: feces | place: USA | collected 1985/1987
GAATCGCACGATACTGGCGAAACAGCTTGCCGTCGTGGAGAGGATTCATGCCCCGGCGGTCAATGGGTGTATCAATAAAGCGGCAGCCGATCTGCACAAGCTCCGGGACAAAGCCGCCGTCTGGCAGAGAAATGTATACCGCATGGCCTGCCGACAGAAGCGTGGCAAGCAGATCTTTTCGAAAGCGATACAAACCGACATCATTGTTGGCAAGAACCAGAATTCTCTTACTTGATTTTTCTTGCAGGGATGCCAACATAAGTTCCGCTCTCCTTGATATCATGAATGATAACTGTACCCGCGCCGATCATGCAGTGGTCGCATACAGATACATTGTTGCTGGCAGTTGCCCCAATGCCAACCCAAGTATGGTCGCCGATAGATACCGTTCCGCCCAGTTTTGCACCCACAGAGACATGCGCAAAGTCACCGATCCGGTTGTCATGTTCCACAACTGCCGATGTATTGATAATGCAGTGCTTTCCTATGTGCGCAGACGGATTGACAACAGCATTCGCCATAACAACACCGCCCTCGCCGATCTGCGTATTCAGCTGGGAGACAACCGCAGTGGGGTGAATCGCGGTATACCAGCGCACACCGTCAAGCTGTCGTGCAATTTTCTCGCGGATAGCCGAATTGCCGATTGCAATCACAAACGCGGCATTCGAATACTTTCCATAGTTCGATATCTTCCCTAAAACAGGAATCCCATCCATCTTATCCGGAAGCGTTTCGTTGTCATCCAAGAAGCCGAGCAACGTATCTCCACAGCTGAGGATAATGTCCGCAACAACCTTTCCGTGACCGCTGGCTCCAATCACAATGACTTGCTCATTCATGAGATGTAGCCTCCGTTCCCGTAAACGCTTCCATCGTTGCGCTGCCTTCTGCGCTGATTCCCTCTCTTGCAAAGACGCAGCGGACGGTCATGAAAATGATCTTCACATCCAGCGCGAAGCTGACGTGATTCACATAGTCCACATCATACGCAAACTTCTCCTCCCACGAGGCAAGGTTCCGGCCATGCACCTGCGCCCAGCCGGTAAGGCCGGGGCGGACATCGTGGCGGTGACGCTGCTCCTCGCTGTAAAGGGGCAGATACTTCACCAGCAGCGGCCTCGGGCCGACGATGCTCATCTTGCCCCGGAAGATATCCCACAGCTCCGGCAGCTCGTCGATGCTCAGCGAACGCAGCTTCTTTCCGAAGCCCGTCAGGCGCTCCCCGTCCGGCAGCAGATTGCCGCTCTCGTCCCGGGCGTCGCTCATGCTGCGGAACTTGTGGAGCTTGAAGATTTTCTCGTCCTTCCCCGGCCGCTCCTGACAGAAGATCACCGGGCTTCCCAGCTTTACCCACACCAGGATTGCTGTGACTGCCATGACCGGGGACAGCACAACGATCGCTCCCGCCGACAGCACGATATCCAGGAATCTCTTTATATAGTCTCGGTACAGCCGGTTAGTCATTGAAACAGCTCCTTATGATCCTGATAATGGTATCCTGCTCCTCCGCCGTCATTTTATTATCACTCGGCAAACACAATCCTCTCTGAAAAATATCCATGCCAACATCAAGAGGTTTTCCATCCTTTCCTCGAACTCCTCCATTTATATATGCATTAGTCTTAGCACGTCCATTACCCTCTCTGGTTACAAATCCATTCATCCGATAAATAGGTTGCATATGCATAGGTTTCCATATAGGACGCCCCTCCGCATTATGTTGCGCTAGTTTTTCTAAGATCTCAGTCGGACAACTTTTACCGGATTCACTGATATATAAAGCCTCACACTCCCCGCGTACTTGTTTACAGACAGCATCCTCATCAATCAATAAGCAAGACAACCAATAATTGGGTTCAGAATGTTTTGCATCAAATGGATTCATTGTAACCGGAAGATCTTTGAATCCCGATTTATATCTTTCATAAATAGCCTTTTTTTGAGCGATATGTTCCTCCAGATAAGGGAATTGCCCTCTTACTACCCCTGCAATCACGTTACTCATGCGATAATTATACCCCAGTTCTTCATGCTGATACCACGGGGCATTCTCACGAGATTGTGTAGACCACTTACGTACTTTATTGGCAGCTTCCAAATCATCTGTTAATAACATTCCTCCAGAAGATCCCGTAATAATTTTATTTCCATTAAAAGATATCGCATTATAACTACCAAAGGTTCCGGTTTGCACACCTTTATAAGAAGCCCCCAGTGACTCTGCCGCATCCTCTATGACAATTGCATTATGCCTCCGACAAATTGCTTGGATCTCTTCAATTTTACCCGGTGTTCCATATAGATGAGCGACTACAACGACCTTCACATCCGGATAAATTTCAAAAGCTTTCTCTAAAGCGATAGGATCCATGTTCCAAGTATCATATTCCGTGTCAATAAACACGGGGATTCCTCCCTCATAAACAACAGGATTTACAGTCGCATCAAAAGTCATATCCGAACAAAAGACCTTATCTCCAGACTTTACTCCAGCTAACCGAACTGCCATATGCAAAGCCGCTGTCCCTGCAGACAAAGCAACTGCATACCGGCAGCCTATCTTTTCACAAGCTAAACGTTCTACTTCATTGATATTCTTACCTACGGTAGACATCCAATTACTCTCATATGCTTCTGTTATATATTTGATTTCATCTCCATGCATTGTAGGAGAACTCAACCATATTTTAGATGCAAACGGTGCTATCTGTTTTAGTTTGCAGTCTTGATTCTCTCTCTTCATATCTAATATTATTTTTCATTTTTATTTTTCTTATTCTCCGCCTCAAAACCATACCCATAGCCGTAGCCATAGCCATAATGTTTGCCATAGCCATAACCGTATTTCTTACCATAACCGTAACCATAGGTGTTCTTACGTTTACTCAGGTCGATTCCATTGATCACTACCGCCAACTTGTCAAATTTATGCTCGTCCCTAAGAACATTAATGTAGCAGAACGCGGCTTTCGGGGTCACGTCCGCACGGCAGACATAAACACACATGTCGGCCACACGGCTTATTATGGCCGTATCAGTTACCATACCGATCGGGGCTGTATCCAGCAACACGTAGTCATAACGGGATTTCAATTGCTCTATCGCCTTCTCCAAGGTATCACGGGCTACCAGTTCCGTCGGGTTCGGGGGAATCGTTCCTCCTAAAAGGATATCCAGGTTCGGACTGATGCCGGAAGGCTGCACAAGGTCAAAAAGATCCTTATCCTCCGGATCCATCAGATAATTAGATATTCCTTCCTGCCTTTTCGATAAATCGAAGACCTTATTCAAGCCCGGCTTACGGATGTCCATACCAACCTCTACCACCTTCTTTCCCAAATAAGCCAAGCTGACAGCGAGATTTCCGGTCACGAAAGACTTACCTTCTCCGGGCTGCGTAGAAGAAAAAAGTATGACCTTTTGATCTTTCCGGAGCATAAAGAGCAGATTGGTCCGCAAACCTCGGAAGGTCTCCTCCATCATGTCGTTCTTATTCTCGCGCACCACGATCGTTCCCTTATCGGAGGATTTATGACCACACAAGGGCAATTCGCCCAAAATCGGAACATTCGTCAATTGCTCCACATCGCCACGATTCTCGATCTTATATTTCAATAATTCCACGACAAAGATGATTCCCACCGGAATAAACAGGCCCACCACAAACGCAGCCAATAAAAACACGAGCTTCTTGGGAGCCACAGGATCCTTCCCGGGTAATGGTTCCTCTACAATACGACCATTATTAGCCGTGGCTGCCAATGTGATCGCATTTTCCTCCCGCTTCTGCAACAGCATGATATATAAAGTCGCCTTGATTTCTTGCTGGCGAGAAATAGTCATGAACTCTTTCTCTTGCTTTGGAGCATCACTAATCCGGCTCTCAAATTTACTAGCCTGACGCTCAATATCTTTCTGGGCGATTTGTAGTCCTCGCAAGACACTATTCACGGTTGTCTCGACATTGCGTCTCATCGCCTCAACGCCGGTGTTCATGTTTATCATCGCCGGGTTATTTTCCGAAGAGGTACGTAATAAACGTTTACGCTCGATGATCATCGTGTTATATTGTTCAATCACCCTAGTGAGGTTTTGATCCTGTAACCCTACGTTTGCAGGAATTACCTCTTCCTTGTTGACCGGATCGTTGATATAGGTACGCAGAAATTGAACCAAGCTGATCTGTGTAGCGTTCTCCGTACGTTGCTGCTCATACTTGGAACTCTCTTGTAAGGCTAGACGGGCATCACTTGTCAAATCCGTCAGACCGGATCGTTGCTTGAAATCCGCCAACCCGCTCTCCGCCGTACCCAACTCATGGTTAATTATACCGATACGCTCCTCTATGAACTCAGCGGTTTTCTGAGCTACCTCATTCTTCTCATCGTTCGCATCTTGATTATAGAACGCAACCAAACGATTCACGAAATCCACGCCTCGCTCCTTTACTGTATTGTTCACGCTGATCTTCGCTATCGTCGTGGTCTGGGAAGAGGCGGTCACGCTCAAGTCTTTCATATAATCCTCGGCGGTCTCCGTCGGCGTATTTATGGTAACACGTAAAGCGATTTCCTCTTCTTCCATATACAAGGTATCGCCTTGCGTAAAGCTTAAAACACCCACAGGTGTTGGTAACACCGCCGGCAATTGATCAAATGCCTGTTCTATCTCTTGCTCTTCCTTATCTTGCACATATTCAGCCTTAACAGACAATTTTCCTGTTTTTGTAAATGTAAGATCCAGCTTAATCGGCTCCTCCAATTTATCGGCCTCTTCCGGTGTCATATAAATCCGCACCGGACTATTCTTATAAAGAGGCATCGCATAACCAAATGCTCGCTTTTCCGCTACGCTAACATATAAATTCAAGTCATTCACGACTTTTTTTATCAAAGTACGGGATTTCAAGATTTCCACCTCGTTATCAAAGTTATTTGTCATGGAAAACATTCCCAAATCTTGAATAGCCGCTAATGGATTATTGCTCGAACCATTTCGCTTATCCTCCTCCTTTATCAATACGGAACTGGAAATGTTATATACAGGCGTTTGATAACGAAGAAACAGGTAAGTGGCGATGCAACATATCAATATACTAGCCACAAACCAACGCCAATAAAAAAGGTATTTAAATAAAAGAGCGACCAAATCAATCTCTTGTTCCTCGTTCTCTATCCCAGTGTTATTATTTATCCGTTCGTCTATCATCTCTCTTAATTTTCAATTCTCAATTTTCAATTACTTAAGTATGTTTACCAACAGGCCGGCAATAGATACCAGAATCGAGAGTGAGCTTACCCAAAGGGTCGTGCTGTTACCGATATCGGAGTTCTTAGCCTTCGTCTTGTTCGGGGTCACGTAAATAATATCGTTTTGCTTCAGGTAATAATACGGGGAAGTCACGACTTCGGCATTATTCAAATTCAAGTTAATGATCTCACGCTTACCGTTCACGTCCTCACGGATCAGCTTGACGTTATCACGGACACCGTAAATCGTCATATCACCTGCCATCGCCAAAGCCTCCAGAACGTTCACCTTCTCGTTGCCGATCGTGAAGCTACCCGGACGGGCCACCTCACCCAACACGGAGATCTTGTAATTAGACATACGGACCGTAACGATCGGGGATTCCTTCAAATAAGGTTTCAAACGCTCACGAATCAAGTCCTCCGCCTCGTTCTTGGTGAGACCACCCACTTCCAAGCGACCGATAACAGGGAAATCGATCTCTCCTTTATTATTCACCAAGTATTGCTGCATGGTCGGTTGCGTGGTCGTACTGATATTTGTCAAAGCCGCATTGATTGGAGTCTGTACCGTCAAGTTGAATGGGGTCGCAGCCTTCGGGTCTGTCGTATTGACCGTGATGCTCAACAAGTCTTTTGGCATGATCTTGGCGTCATACAACGGAAGGGTCTCCTCAAAATCGTTCACTGCCTCTGGGTTTTGGAGATATGGTACGTTCTTGTAAGAAGTACAACTCGCTACCAATAGAGGTAGAGCTAATAAAAGTAGTAATCTTTTGATTTTCATATTATTTTGTTTTCTTTTTTTATTTCATTGAACACAGAATGATATGGATTTAGCGAAACAAACGAGAGAAAAGGCCTTTCGGTTTCTCCGGTTCGTATTCCGACTCGTATTTCCGCATTAAATCCTCATAGGAAAGTCTTTTACTCACCATCTCGTAAATCATACCCCAGTCCGGGAGACCACCAAGATTACGGTCATCAATAAAAATATCGGCCTTCAGCTTACGGGAGAAATGGTTGTTCAGGTTTTTCTCTTCTTCCGGATAATCTCGGTTCACGGCGTAAAACTCCAAGCCCCGCTCTCGGCAAAAGGTGACAGCCTCATCCAAAAGCTTGCCCTCTCGCACACTCCATAAGATCAGCTTGTGGTGTTCTGTTTGTAACTTTCTCAATGTCTCGAAAGCGAAAGGGATCTCCTTCCCTATCGCCGGATATTTATGCTCAACGATTGTTCCGTCAAAATCTACTGCGATAATCATTTATAATTCAGATTTATAACTACCAACTAAATTACTAATTCACTCCGTCCAATCTCGTGAATTGAGAGTTTTGGCTCTTGAACTCGGGGACGAAGGATTTCATCTCTTTCACCATAGGAAGAATATGTACATGAAGGGATAATTCAGCTAATAGATCAATGTGCTCTACCACATCCTTGTAGGCGTACTCCCGGACTGCTGCCACACGAATCTTCTCATGAGGGGTTTCCTTCGTATTCTCCTTGTTGCTCAATAGTTCCTCATATAATTTCTCACCGGGACGAAGACCTGTGTATTTAATCTCTATGTCTTTATCCACCTGCAAACCAGAAAGCTCGATCATACGCTTCGCTAAGTCAGCGATCTTGACCGGCTCACCCATATCAAAGATGAATATCTCGCCGCCCTTGCCCATCGTACCGGCTTCCAACACCAAACGGCAGGCTTCGGGGATTGTCATGAAGTAGCGGATGATATCGGGATGGGTTACCGTAACTGGGCCTCCTTTGGCGATCTGATCGCGAAAACGAGGTATCACGGAGCCATTACTTCCTAATACATTACCGAAACGGGTCGTGATAAACTTAGTGTTTCCCGCTAGAGCCCCCTTACTGATCGCCACACTCAAGCTCTGCACATATATCTCAGCGAGGCGCTTGCTACATCCCATGATATTCGTTGGATTAACGGCCTTATCCGTACTGATCATCACGAATTTCTCTACACCATAGCTTACGGCGGCATCCGCTATCACTCGGGTACCAAACACGTTGGTACGAACAGCCTCGCAAGGGTTCTCTTCCATCAAGGGGACGTGCTTATAAGCTGCCGCATGGAATACTACCTGGGGATGCCAATTGCGGAATACGTAATCTACACGGTCCGGATTCCGGACATCGCCTATGATAGGTACAAAATCCAGTTCCTTATACTTCTCCTCCAATTCCAGGCGTAAGTCATGCATCGGAGTCTCGGCGGCATCAAGGCAGATCAGTTTCTTGATCGGGAAATGCGCCAGCTGGCGGCAGATCTCGCTACCAATGCTACCGGCCGCTCCCGTAACAAGGATCGTCTTATCTTTCAATAAGAGACCGATCTCGCCCAGATTTATACTGATCTCCTCACGACCCAGCAAGTCCTCAATACGGATCTCACGGACTGAACGCTTCATTCCGCCCTCATGGACCTCCTCCATATCAGGAACCACGAGAGGCTTCAAGGAGGCCTGCTCGCAATAATGAATCAAACGATCACGTTCTCGTCGGACGGTCTTTATATTCGGGAAAAGGATACCATCCAAGTTATTTCTGGGGATCAGACGCAACAAGTCATCAATGTCCTCGATCTGGTAAACGGGAAGTTCCGCTATGCGAAGGTTCTTTTTAGCGCTACCAAACGTCAAGAAGCCGATGATGCTATAATTTTGCATGAATACTTGCCGATTGGGTGATGTGGCTATCATCACGCTATCCTCATCCATACCGAACACCAGTACACGCTTGCGCTTTTTTCCAAGTTGGGACAACACGCTATTATATACATTAATCACGAATACACGTAAGGTGATCAGCAGAACAATCGTCAACATACAATCGGTTATCCCTCCCACCCAATATATAGAGGAATTGAAATCCGCCCTCAAAAGATGAAGCAGTATGAACATGAGGATGGATTTTGTGATGGCGACACCACCAATCCTCCATAGTCCACGTAGCGTGGAATGACGGATCACCCCGTGATAAACCTTGAACGTAAGAAAAGAAAGGATACTGGCCACAAAGGAAGCTATTCCTACCTTTAATACACTAATCCCGCTTATGTATACATGCATGATGGACAATAATCCCAGCACTCCTATCAAAGATACACATAGGGAAATGAAAAGATCCGCACAAAAAATGATCCAGCGGTTGATATACCGCAAATTTACCAGACGCCCCAGCGCTAAACGCCAGCGATTATAACGATATTTCACCTTTTCCATATTTGTTTTATTCATATCTATCTAACTATAATAATAAGCGACCGAACCTCTCAAGTGGTTGGAGTGGTATAAGCTAAAGCAAGAGTCTAGTCTATCGGTTAAAGAAAAAGGGACTCTCCTCGCTACTAGAGATAGCTGACCTCTTGATCGATATCGGCCGCCTAATTCTCATTTTCTAATTGCGACCTAGCGATAATATATTCTTGATTGGAGGCTCTCTTGAACCTCAGAAGTATCTTTAATCAATCTCCATGTCACGATCCATGGACGTGTTTTTTACTTCCTGCATCGGAAAATACCTCACCTCTTCCTTATGCCACTCCTTGTAACCGTCAAGCGTACGAGTAGGGACGGATAACCGACCGTAGTCATTGCCTTCGCAATGGAAAAGATGGTTACGTGTATAGGAACGTAACTCGCCATCTGTCCAAGAGACCATCACGATTGGAAACGGGTACGTGGTGAGGCTTAACGGGGTCACTAAGGTACGGGAAGATATTTGGCGTAACAGGTAAGCTGATTTCTCGAACGCCACCCAATACGGACCCGTACAGTAAAGATGGATGAAGGCACGATTATCCGACTCTCGCTTAAGAATCTCTTTCAAATGGTTTCCTAACAACGAGATAAGGCGTACTCCGGATCTATCCTCTTTTTTACCATAGTGCGTATCCATCTATGTGTATCATAATAGCTCTAGCAGGTCACGGGTGATATTTACTTTGGCACATCCCAGTAGATCTACACGGATCACAAAGTTAAGATTGCCATCCTCCACTTCCAGCACGTTACCTTCTAGACCATGCAACTTACCGCCGTTAATGCGTACCCTCGCTCCAAGAGGCAGCGGACGGGGATCGATAATGACAGGCTCTTCGGAATCGTCCAGCATCCTACGGAGTTTCACCATCTGCTCATCCGGAATGAAGGCTACGGGGCGTATGCCTCCAGACCGTTCGCCAGCTATGTTTACCATGAAACGTTTGATATAAGGAAGATGCACGATCTCCTTCCTACGCAAGACATCGGTGCAACGGATGAATACAATGGAACGGAAGACGATCCGGTCTACTTGCTTACGCTTGCCGCTTGGCAGAAGACACATCTCTTTTTGGGAGGCTATATAAACCTCATAGTCCTTCTCGCCTTCCGGCTGACTGGCTATGCGCTTTTCCAGCTTGTCACGGCATAGTTTCTCGGACTTGTTGTTGACGATAGCGATGTACCAATGTTTCTGATCAGATTTTCGCCGTAACGGGTTTTCAGGAATGGTTCTTTCAACGCCTACGGCGTCGATACCCTCATGAGGTACCGAATTTACAACCGTTTTTACAACATTCGCTCGCATCTCGTTGATTGCTTAAAAGAGATAGTTTGATATATACACCATAACCCTTTTTCGCCATGTGAGAAATTAGGCTACTTAGTGAGTAGCGCAAAAGGTGGGAGAATGGTTATTACCAAGTTGTAGAGACGGAGCATGCTCCATCTCCCACCGTCTGACAGTAATTTAAAACATCTTTTAGAGGGGATGAGACGGGGTATACCCATCTCTACAAGAATGTATGTTCGATTTTAGGGGGGGACGTGATGATTTCGGAAATACGAGGCCATTTCGTCTCTATTGCCATGTCTATACATCAGAAATAAGAACGAATATTTAACGAGAATCCAACTGGAAACACAAACAAACCCTAATGATTGCTTGTTTTTTGTTATTTTTTACTACATTTGCGGCGTGAAACAAACGCTACTCACTAAGTAGCCTCATCCCACTTTCGACACATAATTATAGACACAACCAAAGCAAGTGCTATTCACCTCTGTCATTTTTTCCAAAGAGAAACTTCTCAGATAAATCTGGGTGGTCTTGATGGACTTATGCCCCAATAATTCACTGATCATTTCTATAGGGACATTTTGCTCTTTCAATGCCATGGCGAAGGAATGGCGGATCGTATAAGAGGTAACATCCGATGCTATTCCAGCGGCCTTTTTCAACGCCTTCAAATTTCGATTGAACCGGGATAGGGCCGCATTGTATTCGAGATATGCCTCATAGCCCGTCTTCGTTCCACTCAAAAAAGGGAATAAATAGCCTGAGGCCGGCCTCTTGTCACCCATTAATTCCTTGCGCATCAATTCTGCCGTATCCAAAATTTCCAGTCTCATCGGTGTGCCTGTCTTCTGCCGATTATAGTCCAATATCCCGTTTTTGATATTCCTTTCTTTTAGGTGGGCGAAGTCCACGAACGACATTCCTGCATACTGAAACAACAGACAAACGACCAGTTGTGTCTCCCTTAGCACCTCACTCTCTACCTTCACCGTCATCAACTTATGTTGGTTCTCTAAGGATAGGGATTTCTTGCGCTTACTCTCCACTCCCGTAAAAACTCCTTGGAACAAACCAGGGATATATTCCGCATCACCATCTTCGATCGCCTTGTTATAGACGCAACGGATACGACGCATATAAGTGGAAACCGTGTTGCACATGCAGCCTTTCTCCAGCAAATAAGCCTCATATCGGTGAAGATTGGCCTTATTGATATCCGAATAGGAAATGTTCTCTGTTCCACTATACTTTATAAAGGAGTTCAACGCATCCTGATAACTTTTGGCGGAGGAATAACGCTTTTCCTCTCGTAACTGGGACATATACCTTCTCACCCCTTCCACGAATCCTTTCTCATCCATATCTCTCTGTTTTTAAATAATATTTGAAATGAATTGACAAATGTAACTCATACTATCTGAATGCAAAAAGAATTACCGAAACACTATCATAATGTTAACTTTTTAAATATATTTCAAACACAGACTTTTTCAAAACAATTGCTTTTAAACCGATTATTATGGAATTTAGTACCCAAAACAGCACATTTTTTAGGATATATCCTAAACTTGTATGTATTTAGTCGGCTTATAATTTCTATTTCCCGGCAGATAACCGACATCTACCCGGCACCTAGTTCGAATTATCCGGCACTTGCTCTAATTTAGTTGGGATCTACTTTTAATCATAATCTTCTGTACACTGAAAATCGAGACTATATTAGAGCCTTTGCACCCTAGAACGGCAAAAAAGTCAATTGATTTTCAAATACTATTCAGGAAGCATTTATTAGTTTTCTGAAACAAGAGATATAATAATTCGGCGGATATTGATAAAAAGAAGGCAAACTGCAAGTATTTTCCTTCATACACATTCTATTCGTCAGGGCTTAACTACCAGAGAATCGCATATAATAAACACACACCCTATCCTATCTCAAATACAAGAAGCAGAAGGAGAGAGAAATGACAAATTGACATAATTAAGCCGTATTAATGACTTCTATCAATTGAATACACAATATTAAATTAGCAGAGACTTGCTTGCAGGTGTCGTTTTTTTTCACGAATATTGCAAATCAAACAACCAAATAAACATATTCAGTTTACTAAAGTTAATCTTAAAGAAAGGAGAGCCTATGAAACAGGAGCCATCATGAACCATATCTAGCAAGGAAACTGGCTGGAAGATATGGCTTATAATCCAGCCAAACAAGTTTCTAAACGCCTTTAAATCAATTAATACTAACACTAAAACATTACAAATGTATGAATGAAATTTGTAAGGGGAATCCTAACCCCCGATTAAACACAAAAACTAAATTGGGCAGAGTCATGAAGTTAACCTCAATCCCGCTATTTGTTTTTACCACAGGTGTATACGCTTCCGTACACTCCCCAAACATGCGCATTAAAAGCGACATCATGATTATAGAGAAACCATCAATCGTATCCACCCCGCAACAAAACACCCGTCAGATCACCGGAACCGTGATTGATGCTACCGGTATGCCGATAATTGGCGCCAATGTGATGGTAAAAGGGACAACAAACGGGACAATAACGGATATAGATGGAAAATTCACGTTAGAAGTAGCCAAAGACGCTATTTTACAAGTGTCCTATATCGGTTATATGAACCAGGAGATTCCGGTAGGCAATAAATCGGTTTTAAGCATCTCCTTGCAAGAGGACACACAAAAGTTGGATGAGGTGGTAGTGATTGGCTACGGTACGATGAAGAAAAGTGATATCACGGGGGCTATCTCGTCCGTGAGCGAGGAGAAAATCGCTCGCCAAGCAGTGGCCAATGTTTCTACCGCATTGCAAGGCTTGGCTACCGGTGTATCCGTCACTTCCAGTTCCGGATCTCCGGGTTCCGCCGCCACGATCCGTATCAGAGGTGTCGGTACGGTAAACGACGCGGAACCATTGTTCGTCGTGGACGGGATGCCCGTGACGGATATAAACTACCTGAACACATCGGATATACAGTCTATGGAGGTGCTTAAAGACGCTTCCGCTTCCGCTATCTACGGTTCCCGCGGTGCGAACGGCGTAATCCTTATCACTACGAAAAAAGGCGCCGCTGGAAAAACCACCGTTACGCTCGATGCGTATTGGGGTATGAACAAAATATTGAATAATCTCGATTTGATGTCAGGTCCAGAATGGTACGACTATCAGGAACAGTTGAACACAGTGAGGAGCGTTCCCATCAACTTGGCCCTTGTTAATCGTAATGTTTCCACCAATTGGATGGACGAGATTACGCATACGGCCTTTATGCATAACTACAGTGTCGGCATAAGCGGTGGTAAAGAGAACGACTATAAATTCAATCTGGGCTTGAACTATATCAACCAAGATGGAACGATCAAGAAATCCAACTACGAACGGTTCAGTGTCCGTCAAAGCCCGGAAAAAACGGTGCTCAAAGATCATTTGGTAGTGGGTACCAACGCGTCGATCGCGAGATCTACCGACGCAAGTATTAGTGAGCGCAACAGTAGTAATGTGTACGACTCCGACTATGGTGTCGTAAGTAACGCAATCCGTTTGGATCCGGTAACTCCCGCCCAAAACGCAGACGGTTCATATGGTTACTCTCCTTATATTGACTACTATAACCCATTGGCAAGTATCATGTATCGGGATAATCAGCGGGAGAAACTTGCTTTCATCGGCAATATGTATGGGGAATGGCAGATTATAAAAGGATTGAAGTTCAAGAGTAGCTTCGGAGCGGAAATCAGAAGGGTAGACAATAAAACCTTCTCGCCTGTCTATGAGGTATCCTCAAGCCAAAGAAATTTAGAGAGTAGTTTATCGAAGTCGCAGACCAAAGGGCACTACTATACGTTCGAGAATACCCTTTCGTATGAGAAAACGTTTGCCGAGAAGCACTCCATATCCGCTCTCGTAGGTTATACCAACGAATGGGGTAAGCAGGAAACCTTGAGCGTAAACGCGAGAGATCTTATCGGAGAGTCGGATAACCTGCATTATATAGACGCTACGCTGGACAAGAACAAGACCACGGCCAGCAATAGCGCTACGGAATATGGTTTGATGTCTTATCTGGGCCGCCTACACTACGATTACAATAACAAATACCTTATTACGGCCACTTTCCGGCGAGACGGCTCCTCTAAATTCTCTTCCAAGAATCGCTGGGGTAACTTCCCCTCGTTCGCTCTAGGTTGGAGAATCGACAACGAACCGTTCTTCCAGAAATTGAACGCCGAATGGGTTTCCTCCTTGAAACTCCGCGGGGGCTGGGGACAGATCGGAAATCAGAATATCACCAATTATGTGGATCGTAGTTTGCTGTCATTGAGTACGCAATACGGCGCTTTATTCGGAGCGAGAGAGAATGAGACCTTGTATCAAGGTATTGCCGTGAGCAGATTGGGCAATCCGGATATTAAATGGGAAACCACTGAATCTCTGAATATCGGTCTTGACGCAAGCTTCTTTAACACCCGCATGGTCTTCAGCTTCGAGTATTATTACAAGACAACGAAGGACATGCTGCTGGCCGCTCCTATGCCTATCTACATGGGATATGCCAGCAACACCTACACCAATATCGGCGAGGCGAACAACCGCGGTATCGAGATGAATCTCGAGTGGAGAGACAAGACCGAAAGCGGTTTCGAATACAACGTGGGAGTAAATATGTCGACCATCCGTAACCGCATGACGAAATTGAATGGTGGCACACCAATCTCCGATGGACCATTCCGAAACGGAAGCATGTACCTCACCTATACGAATGAAGGTATGCCTATCGGTGCGTTCTGGGGCTATAAGACAGACGGGCTTATCCAAACACAGGAACAGTTGAATGCCGTTAAGCGGGCGGATTTCCAACCTAATGCCGAATTGGGCGATGTATTGTTCGTAGATACGAATGGCGATGGCAAGTTAGACTCAAGTGATAGATGCATGATCGGTAA
>OKUA01001238.1_pt1 | contig 14719 bp, 26 predicted proteins | sample 1606501 | NCBI WGS metagenome assembly OKUA01 (sample SAMEA3879608, study PRJEB24766) | human gut metagenome | biome: human-associated habitat; feature: feces | place: USA | collected 1985/1987
ACGGCGGTTGGTGAAAGCCGTAGCGGTACAGCGATAAGACTCACCCGGGAGCCGCGTTTCTGAACCAGCAGTAGGAAACGACGCCGGCGCAGCGTTAGGCGTTTAGAGCGAAGGCTCTGAGACAATGAGGTCAAATTAGGGTGGTACCGCGGTGAAAGTCGCCCCTATCTGCTAAGCAGGTGGGGGCGTTTTTTTATACCAATTTTCCATGGGAGGTGGCAAAATGGAGCAGATCCTATCTATCGTAGTGCGTAACCAGCCCGGCGTTCTGATGCGGGTCGCGGGCATGTTCTCGCGGCGCGGCTTCAATATCGACAGTCTGGCAGTCGGCATTACGCAGAATCCTGAATTTTCGCGGATGACTGTTACCATGCAGGCTGACGATGCAACTATCAAGCAGGTCTGCAAACAGTTGGCCAAGCTGGTCGAGGTAGAGGCTGTGAAAGTCCTGCCGCCTAAGGCAAGTGCCAAACGCAGTATGGTCATGGTCAAGGTGCACGCCGGTGATAAACGGCTCGAGCTGCTGCGGCTGGCAGATGTTTTCAGGGCCCACGCTGTCGATGTGACCGGGGAATCGCTGATCTTTCTGGCTACAGGCATCGATGATAAGCTGAATGCTTTTGTCGACGTGATGCGTCCTTACGGTATCCTGGAAATGGTGCAGACCGGCCTTGTGGCGCTGGAACGGGGCGATGCGGCTATGGATGTCAGCAAATCACGTTATTCCTGGCCTGAAAGCAGTTGTAAACCTTCAGCTATTTAAGAATATGTCAGTTCTCAAATTTAAATAAATCTGGTAAACAAAAAGGAGATGTAGACACAATGGTAAAAATGTATTATGACAAAGACGCAAACTGGGAAATGCTTAATGGTAAAACTATTGCTATTATCGGCTATGGTTCTCAAGGCCATGCACATGCCCTTAATTTAAAAGAAAGCGGCGCCAAAGTTATCGTAGGTCTTTATGAAGGTTCCAAATCCTGGGCCAAGGCAGAAGCGGCAGGTCTGACTGTTATGACTGCGGCTGATGCAGCTAAAGCAGCCGACGTAGTTATGATGCTGATCCCTGACGAAAAACAGGCTGCCACTTATAAAAAAGATATCGCGCCTAATCTGAAAGCCGGCGCTGCCCTTGCTTTTGCGCATGGTTTCAATATCCATTTTGGTCAAATCGTACCTCCGGCTGACATCGACGTGTTCATGGTCGCTCCTAAAGGACCGGGTCATCTCGTACGCCGCGTATTTACTGAAGGCGCAGGCGTGCCCTGTCTCGTAGCTGTGCATCAGGATGCCAGCGGCAAAGCTTACGACATTGCGCTTGCCTATGCCAAAGGTATTGGCGGTACCCGTGCCGGCGTGCTCGATACTACCTTCCGTGAAGAAACTGAAACAGACCTTTTCGGCGAACAGGCTGTGCTTTGCGGCGGTGTCACCGCACTGATCACTGCAGGCTATGAAACTCTGGTAGAAGCAGGCTATAAACCTGAAAGCGCATATTTTGAATGTATGCATGAAATGAAGCTTATCGTTGACCTTATCTATGCAGGCGGCTTTAAGGAAATGAGATATTCAATTTCTAACACTGCTGAGTTTGGTGATTATGAGACAGGTAAGAGACTTGTTACTGACGAAACTAAGAAGGAAATGAAGAAGATTCTTGATGAAATTCAGGACGGTACATTCGCTTCCAAGTTCATCACAGAGGCTAACAACGGTTGGGCTCACTTCAAGGCTAAGAGAGAGATGGAAGCTAATCATCAGCTTGAGCAAGTTGGCGAAAAGATTCGTTCAATGTATAGCTGGTACGGCGAAAACAAGTACGCTGAAAAGTAATAAACTTTGATAAAGCGGCTAAATCGCGCCAAATATAATAAATAAGCCTTTTTGCCTCCCTTGCAAAGGGTGCGGGTCTCCGGTGGAGACCTCTGCACTTTAGTGCAGAAGCACCGACCGAGCCGGAAGGCGAGACGGTGGGTGCAACAAGTTGCACTCAGAGGGATTGAAAAAATGGCAAGGACATTGAGTCCTTGCCATTTTTGGCGCTTTCCGTCTTTTGCTCGGAAGCAGTACCCACGTACAGCACTCGCTCGCAAAATACGAAATTTATCTCGCTTTCTCAAAGTTTATTCACCACTTGAATATTTCTACCCACCCTTATTTTTTGCTTTACTTATTCTCTTATATCTGTTAAAATCAAGTTGGAGGTAAAACTATGAAAAAACTTTTATTTTTAATTACTCCCCTACTTATATTCACATTGCTTTTTAGTGCCTGCTCGCCGACTGAAAAGGATAATTTTGAAAACACTTTAGCCTATTTTCAAATAGATTTCATTAAATCCGATTTTGAAATGACAGAAAGCACAAGTGATAAAGCGGATTACGTCAGAGCCTACAAAGTAAGCGTAACAGAAAAGGAGCGCAAAAAGCTGATTGAACATTTCAAATCGTTTGAAAACGGAGAATTTGTTAAAATACCGAATGCGCAAAACAATTTCGACATTCTTTGTGACACATTGATAGAGGATTTTGGCAGCTACAAGGCGGTAAGTGAGGGCTATTTTGCATTGTATAATACAATAAGCGATAAGCTTCAACCAAAGCTTAATTTTGATACGCTCGCCAATTTTGACTTCGATTTCTACCGTGCGCTTATATTTGACGTTGATACCAACACACTTTATATTTATGATTATTCCGCAACGTAATATAATTATCAAGTTCACAAACATTCAATTTGACATTTTTTACAAACAAAAAAGGACTTAGAGCATAACTCTAAGTCCTTAATTATATTATTTAGGTATTATCAGTCAACAAGCTCGATGATGCACATCTCTGCTGCGTCACCACGACGAGGGCCTGTTTTGATAATACGGCAATAACCGCCGTTTCTGTCTGCATACTTAGGAGCAATTTCATCAAAAAGCTTCTTAACTACGTCTTCCTTAGTTACATAAGAAAGAACCTGTCTTTTTGAATGAAGAGTATCGTTCTTGCCGAGAGTAATCATTTTCTCAGTCATTGCACGAACTTCTTTTGCTCTTGTAACGGTAGTTTCAATCTTGCCGTTTTCTAAAAGAAAAGTAACCATACCTCTGAGCATAGATTTTCTATGGTCAGTAGGACGTCCTAACTTTCTGCTACCTGGCATTGAAATTCCCTCCTTTAGTCCTCATCCTTAGCAAGTCCGAAACCTAATGAGCCGAGCTTAGCTACGACCTCATCAAGTGACTTACGGCCAAGGTTTCTAACTTTCATCATATCTTCTTCAGATTTACCAATTAAATCTTCTACTGTATTAATGCCTGCTCTCTTAAGACAGTTGAACGAACGAACTGAAAGGTCAAGCTCCTCAATAGTCATTTCAAGAACTTTTTCCTTATTATCGTCATCCTTTTCAACCATAATGTCTTGATTACCAATCTCTTCAGAAAGGTCAACAAAGAGCATAAGATGGTCATTGAGAATTTTAGCAGCAAGTGAAGCTGCCTCGTCAGCCGGAATAGTACCGTCTGTCTCAACGTCGAGAATGAGCTTATCAAGGTCAGTTTGCTGACCTACACGTGTGTTTTCTACTGTGTAATTAACCTTTAAAACAGGAGTATAGATTGAATCAATAGCAATAGTGCCGATTGGTAAATCCATAAGCTGCTTGTTGCGGTCGCAAGGAACATATCCTCTGCCGTGATTAGCAGTAAGTTCCATATTTACACTTGCACCTTCATCAAGATAAGCAATGTGAAGGTCAGGATTAAGAATTTCAACGTCTGCGTCATGCTTAATATCAGCAGCAGTAATTTCGCCCTCACCCGAAGCCTCAATATAAAGAGTCTTTGGCATCTCATCATGTATCTTTAAGATAACATTTTTGAGGTTAAGAACGATCTCAGTAACATCTTCCTTAACGTGCGGAATTGTTGAAAATTCGTGTAAAACACCATCAATCTTAACGGAAGTGATAGCATATCCCGGAAGAGAAGAAAGAAGAACTCTTCTCATTCCGTTACCGAGAGTTGTGCCAAAACCTCTTTCAAGAGGTTCAACAACAAATCTACCCGTGCTGCGGCTTCCGACAGTAGAAACGTCTACAATCTCGATTTTAGGCTTATCAATTTCGATCATTTAAAAGCCTCCTAATAAAATGTTGTATTTTGTTTTCGCTAAATAACAGCCAAACACTATTATTTAGAGTAGAACTCAACGATTAAATGCTCTTCAACAGGATAATCAATGTCATCACGCTGAGGTAATGCAACAACCTTTGCTGTGAGTTCAGCCGGGTTTACTTCAAGCCACTTAGGAGCGGTGCCGTAAGCGCCCTCTTCCTTAACGAGCTTAAATCTGCCGTTATCCTTGCTCTTGTCAACGACTGCGATAACATCTCCTGCCTTAACGAGATAAGATGGAATGTTTACTTTCTTGCCGTTTACGGTGAAATGACCGTGAGAAACTGCCTGTCTTGCTTCACGACGAGTCTTACAAAAGCCTGTTCTGAAAGCAACGTTATCAAGGCGGGTTTCAATCATTGTAAGAAGAACTGCACCTGTCTGTCCCTGAGCCTTTGCAGCCTTCTCATAATAGGTGTGGAACTGCTTTTCAAGAATACCGTAGATGAACTTAACTTTCTGCTTCTCATTGAGCTGCATAGCATATTCGCTCTTCTTACGGCGATTCTTACTATAAGAATTTCTGAATGTATCCTTATTTGTATAACCCATAACAGCCGGTGAAATACCGAGTGCTTTGCAACGCTTTGCAATAGGTTCTGAATTCTTTGCCATATCTTTACTACACCTCCAATAAACTATACACGACGTCTTTTTGGTGGACGACAGCCGTTATGTGGGATAGGAGTAACATCTTTGATAAGACTTACTTCTAAGCCGGCTGTTTGAAGAGCTCTGATAGCAGATTCTCTACCTGAGCCAGGTCCCTTAACGTATACTTCAACATATTTCATACCATGCTCCATAGCAGCCTTTGCAGCAGTTTCAGCAGCAGTAGCAGCAGCAAACGGAGTTGATTTTCTTGAACCACGGAAGCCCATTTCTCCGGCAGAAGCCCAAGAAACAGCGTTACCGTTCATATCGGTAATAGTTACGATTGTGTTGTTGAAGGTTGATTGGATATGGGCAGCACCACGCTCGATGTTCTTCTTCTCACGACGCTTACGTGAGCCTGTGGTCTTCTTAGTAGCCATACTTATTTGTTCCTCCTACTATTTCTTCTTGTTTGCTATAGTCTTCTTAGGACCCTTACGTGTACGTGCATTGTTCTTAGAAGTCTGACCTCTTACAGGGAGACCCTTTCTATGTCTTACGCCACGATAGCAACCGATTTCTATAAGTCTCTTAATGTCAAATGCTGTGTTTCTGCGAAGGTCACCTTCAACTGTGAGGTTGTGAGTGATATAATCGCTGAGCTTTTTAACATCATCTTCTGTTAAATCTCTGCAACGGGTGTCAGGATTGATGCCTGTTGCTTTGATGATTTCATTAGAGGTTGTGCGACCGATACCGTAAATATAGGTAAGGCCGATTTCAACTCTCTTGTCATTAGGTAAGTCAACACCTGAAATACGTGCCATTTTACAGTTTACCTCCGATTATTAATTCAGGATTAGCCCTGACGCTGTTTGTGCTTTGGATTTTCACAGATAACCATTACTTTTCCATTGCGCTTTATTACTTTGCACTTTTCGCAAATTTTCTTTACAGAAGGTCTTACTTTCATTCTGAATATCCTCCTAATTATTACTTTGAGCGCCATATTATACGACCCTTAGTAAGATCGTATGGGGACATCTCAATCGTTACCTTGTCACCGGGAAGAATACGAATATTATTCATTCTCAGCTTCCCGCTGATGTGGGCTATAATGATGTGGTCATTTTGCAATGTTACTTTAAAAGTTGTATTAGGTAACACTTCAACCACGGTACCCTCAACTTCTATCATATCTGACTTTGACATCTTATACCTCGCTAAAATTTAATTATTTACGATTGATGTTTTTAATTTAACTGGAATCACATTACGGCGTAATCGCCAGCAATTGATTAAAGCCTCAGACTTTTGTTAATATAACAGGACCGTTTGGCGTAATCGCAATTGAGTGCTCAAAATGAGCAGCAAGCTTGCCGTCAGCGGTTTTGACGGTCCAACCGTCTGAAAGCTGTTTAACCTTGTAGGTTCCCAGATTAATCATTGGTTCAATTGCCAATGTCATTCCGGGTAACAGTCTGATACCACGGCCTGCGTGACCGAAGTTTGGTACGCTTGGTTCTTCATGAAGCTTAGTACCGACGCCGTGACCGACAAAGTCACGTACAACGCCGTACCCACGTGCTTCGCAATACTCCTGTACTGCGTGACCGATATCGCCGATTCTGTTGCCTGGAACTGCTTGCTCAATACCTTTATAAAGGCTTTCACGAGTAGTATCCATCAGCCGCTTTGCCTCGTCACTTACAGTTCCGCAAGCAAATGTAGCAGCATTGTCGCCGTTATATCCGTTTTTAGCCGCACCCAAATCGATGCTGACAATGTCACCCTCTTTGAGAATTCTGTCAGCCTTTGGGATGCCGTGAATAACTTCATCATTTATAGATATACATGCGGTAGCAGGAAATCCACCGTAGTTTAAAAAGTTAGGAGTTGCACCGTGTTTTTTGATAAACTTGTATGCAATCTCATCAATTTCCTTGGTAGAAACGCCCGGCTTTACTGCCTCGCCTGCTACCATTAATGCTTCAGCCGAAATTTGACAAGCTTCTTTCATAAGTTCGAGCTCACGGCTGCTTTTTAGCACTATCATGTTAATCCTCCAACGCAGCGTAAACGAGTGCAGTTGTATCTGCAACTTCTTCCTGTCCTTCTACAACAGTAAGCTTACCAAGCTTTTTGTAGAAATCTTTAAGCGGTTCTGTCATTTGGTGATATTCAGCCAAACGAGCAAGAACAGTTTCAGGAGCATCGTCCTTACGCTGAATAAGTTCTCCGCCGCAAGCATCGCACACGCCTTCAACCTTAGGCTTCTTATACTCAACGTGATAAGAATTAGCGCATTTTGAGCAAACACGGCGGCCGCTCATTCTCTTAGTGATTGCTTCGTCAGGAACCTCAATATCAAGCACTTTATCAATATCAACACCTGAATCTAAAAGAGCCTGAGCTTGAGGAATTGTTCTTGGGAAGCCATCGAGAATGAAGCCGTTTTCGCAATCTTTTTCTTTAAGTCTGTCCTTGATAATACCGATAACAACCTCGTCGGGAACAAGCTGTCCTGCGTCCATAAATGATTTAGCCTTAAGTCCCATTTCTGTGCCGTCTTTTACGGCTGCACGAAGAATATTACCTGTTGAAATTGCCGGAATACCGTATTTTTCAACAATCTTTTCTGCCTGAGTACCTTTGCCGGCACCCGGAGCACCGAGAAGAATAAGTTTCATATTTAATACTCCTATTAGTTATTAGTCAAGGAAGCCTTTGTAGTGGCGCATCATCATCTGCGACTCTAACTGACGAACTGTCTCAAGTGCAACACCGCACATAATGATAAGTGATGTACCGCCGAGAGAAATTGTCATACCGCCATCTTTGCCGCCTTCTGCAAGTGGCTTGATAGCCGCATCACAGATAAGTGAGTAAACGATTGGGAAGAGTGCGATAACCGAAAGCATCAAAGCACCGATAAGTGTAAGCCTTGAAAGAACTCTGAGAATGTAATCAGAGGTCGGCTTACCCGGTCTGATACCCGGAATTGCGCCGTTGTTTTTACGCAAGTTGTTTGCCATTTCAATTGGGTTGTACTGAATTGTACTGTAGAAATAAGCAAAGAAGATGATAAGAAGGAAGTACATTGCTGCGTACCACCAAGAGTCGCCCTGGAATGCCTTAAAGAACTTTTCCCAGAAAGTGCCTTCATACTTATCAGCCGAAAGGAACATTTGAACTGTTCCAGGAAGTGAGAGAATTGATGAAGCGAAGATTACAGGAAGTACGCCGCTCATATTAACCTTAATAGGCATATGAGTTGACTGACCTCCCATCATCTTTCTGCCGACTACACGTTTTGCGTAAGAAATCGGAAGTCTTCTCTCAGAATTATCCATAAATACGATGTATGCAATCATAAGCAAGAAGCATACGATAACTACAGGAACAAGGATTTTATAAACAAGTCTGCCTGTATCGAGATACTGGAAGAGCTGCTTAATGAGGGTTGGGAAACGAGATACGATACCTGCGAAAAGGATAATGGAAATACCGTTACCGATACCGCTGATAGTAATCTGCTCACCGAGCCACATAATAACTGCTGTGCCTGCTGTTAAAACAAGTACAATAACAAGTGCCTGGAAAACTGCGTCAAAACCTGTGAACTGAGCACCGTTTGAATCAGTCATAAGGTAGTTGTTTGTACGAAGATAGAAGTAATAAGCGATAGACTGAAGAACACCGAGTGCAACTGTTACGAAACGAGTAATAGAAGCAAGCTTCTTTCTGCCTTCTTCGCCTTCCTTCTGTAATCTCTCGAGTGACGGGATTGCCACTGCGAGAAGTTGAATGATGATTGAAGAGTTGATGTACGGAGTGATTGACATAGCGAAAATAGTACCGTATGTGAATGCACTACCTGTCATCAAGCTCAAATAAGTGAGAATTGTGTTGCCTTTACCAACATTGATTTCATCAACAATGTTAAGGAAAGGTACGGGAATGACTGAACCTATTCTGAAAACGAGGATGATAAATGCTGTGAACAAAAGCTTTTTGCGAATGTCAGGCACTTTCCACGCATTAATCATGGTTTTAATCATTAGAGCACCTCCACCTTGCCACCTGCAGCTTCAATCTTTGCCTTAGCCGACTCACTGATTGCAGCAACTTTTACTGTGATTGCCTTAGTGATTTCGCCTTTTCCAAGAACCTTAACACCGTCAAGTGCCTTTTTAATAACACCTGCGTCCTTAAGACTCTGAGCATCAACTGTAGCGCCGTCCTCAAATCTGTCATTAAGTGTTGAAAGATTTACGACTGCATATTCAGTAGCGAAGATGTTGTTAAATCCTCTCTTAGGAACTCTTCTTTGAAGTGGCATCTGACCGCCTTCAAAACCTGGACGTCTGCTGTAGCCTGAACGTGATTTCTGGCCCTTCTGTCCTTTGCCGGCTGTCTTGCCTTGACCTGAAGCAGTACCTCTGCCAATTCTCTTTACGCTCTTCTTAGAGCCCTCAGCAGGAGAAAGTTCATGTAATTTCATATTATCTGCACCTCCCCTTATTCTTCTACGATTGTTACAAGGTGAGCAATCTTTGCAAGCTTACCCTGTGTCTGTGCATTATCAGGCTGAACTGTTACGTTGCCGATTTTGCGAAGACCGAGAGAGTGGGCTGTGGCAATCTGGTCTTTCTTACTGCCGATTAAGCTCTTTGTAAGCTTGATTTTAATGTCTGCCATTATTCCACCCTCCTTAACCTAAAATTTCTTTTGTTGCCTTGCCACGTACTGCTGCAACTTCATCAGCTGTACGAAGCTGGCTTAAACCATTAATAGTAGCTCTTACTACATTGCAAGGGTTATTTGAACGGATAGCCTTTGTTCTGATATCCTTGATACCTACTGTTTCAACAACAGCACGAACAGGACCGCCGGCGATAACACCGGTACCCTTTGGAGCAGGCATAAGGAGAACCTCACCTGCGCCGAACTTACCCTTAATCTCATGAGGAATTGTTGTTCCCTTAAGAGCAACCTTAATTACATTTTTCTTTGCATCCTCGATACCCTTACGGATTGCATCAGGAACTTCGCCTGACTTACCGATACCGAAGCCTACAAGACCGTTACCGTCACCGACAACTACGAGTGCTGCGAATTTGAAAATTCTACCACCCTTTACAGTCTTTGATACACGGTTGATAGTAACAACTCTTTCTTCAAGTTCCATTGAAGATACGTCAATCTTTGCCATAAAAATTTACCTCCTTCGTTAGAACTTAAGTCCGCCTTCACGAGCGCCGTCTGCTACTGCAGCAACACGTCCGTGATATACGTAACCGCCACGGTCAAATACGCATTCTTCAATGCCCTTTGCCTTAGCTCTTTCTGCTAATGTTTTACCAACAGCCTTAGCTGCTTCTACGTTACCGCCGTACTGTGTGAATTCCTTTTCAACAGTTGAAGCTGATGCAATTGTTACACCTGCAACATCGTCGATTAACTGCACGTAAATATTGCTGAGAGAGCGATATACGTTAAGTCTTGGACATTCAGCAGTACCGCTGATTTTACCACGAACTCTTGTGTGGCGCTTTTGTCTTGCCTTATTGGCGTCTTGTCTTGAAACCATTGTATTTCACTCCTTCCCTTATTTCTTACCTGCTTTTCCTTCTTTACGACGGATATGCTCTTCGGCATACTTGATACCCTTGCCCTTGTATGGCTCCGGTGGTCTCTTTTCACGAACCTGAGCTGCGAACTGACCTACCATCTGCTTATCAGCACCGCTAATTACGATAGCGTTTGCTGAAGGACATTCTACCTTAATACCTTCTGGAGCTTCCATTGTAACCTGATGTGAGAAACCGAGGTTCATTACAAGCTTGTTGCCCTGCATCTGAACACGGTAACCGACACCGTTAACTTCAAGGTTTTTCTTGAATCCCTCTGTAACACCTACAACCATATTGTGGATAAGTGTACGGGTTAAACCGTGAAGTGATCTGTTTTCTTTTGCATCGTTAGGTCTGCTAACGATAATTTCACTGCCCTCAACGCTGACTGTCATATTTGGATGTGCATCCATTGAAAGAGTACCGTTAGGTCCCTTTACGGTAACAGTTGCACCGTTGACATTTACATCAACACCGGCAGGAATTGTAATAGGTTTTAAACCGATACGTGACATCCTGACTGTACCTCCTTACCAAATGAATGCTAAAACTTCGCCGCCGACATTCTGCTTGCGAGCTTCTCTGTCTGTCATAATGCCCTTTGAAGTTGAAACGATTGCAACACCGAGACCCTTCATAACCTTAGGCATTTCTTCAACGTTTGAATAAATACGAAGACCCGGCTTTGAAACTCTGCGAAGACCGGTGATAACCTGGCTCTTACCTTCGCCGTACTTAAGTGTTACACGAATAACACCCTGCTTGCCGTCTTCAATTAATTTATAATTTTTGATATAACCTTCATCAACAAGAATCTGAGCAATTGCCTTCTTCATGTTTGACGCAGGAATATCTACTGTATCGTGCTTTGCTGAATTTGCATTACGAATTCTTGTAAGCATATCAGCGATTGGATCTGTAATATGCATTGATAATTCCTCCTTATTTAATTAGCAATTCTCAGTTCTTACCAAGATGACTTCTTTACACCAGGGATTTCGCCCTTATGAGCGAGCTCTCTGAAGCAAATTCTGCATACACCGTACTTACGAAGATAAGCATGAGGTCTACCGCAGATTTTGCATCTGTTGTACTGTCTTGTTGAATACTTTGCAGGCTTTGCAGCCTTGACTTTCATAGATGTTTTTGCCACGATAATCCCTCCTTACTCTGAGAATGGAGCGCCGAGGAGCTTAAGGAGCTCTCTGCCCTCTTCATCTGTGTTTGCAGTTGTTACCATGATGATGTCCATACCACGAACAGCATCAATCTTGTCATACTCGATTTCAGGGAAAATAAGCTGTTCCTTGATACCGGTTGAATAATTGCCCTTACCGTCAAAAGAGTTGGGGTTAATACCTCTGAAATCCCTTACGCGAGGAAACGCCACATTGAAAAGCTTATCAACGAATTCATACATATTCTCTCTTCTCAACGTAACCTTAACGCCGATCGGCATACCCTCGCGGAGCTTGAAGTTAGCAACGGATTTCTTAGCCCTGCAAATTATCGGCTTCTGGCCTGTAATCTGCATAAGGTCGTTCATAATTGCGTCTATAACCTTTGAGTTTGAAATTGCCTCGCCGGCGCCGACATTGATAACAACCTTATCGAGCTTCGGAATCTCCATAACACTCTTGTAGTTGAATTTCTTCATCAAAGCAGGAGCTACGGTATCAACATAATATTCTTTTAATCTTGCCATGTCGTTTCTCCTTCTATTAGAAATTGTGTCCGCACTTCTTGCAGATTCTTAACGGCGTTTTCTTTACTTCAAAGCCGTGACCGACTCTTGTCGGCTTGCCGCATTTTGGACACACAAGCTGAACCTTTGAAGCGTAAATAGGAGACTCGGCTCTGATGAGGCTGCCGGACTGTCCCATTCTGTTTGGCTTCATATGCTTTGTAATCATGTTGATTCCCTCAACGATTACCTTGTTTTCCTTCGGGCTTACCTCTAAAACCTTACCGGTCTTTCTCTTGCCCTTATCCTCGAATTTATCCTTGTAATCGCCTGTCAGCAAAACGACTGTGTCACCTGTTTTAACGTGTAACTTGCTCATCATGACACCTCCATTATAATACTTCCGGCGCAAGGCTCAATATCTTCATATAGTCCTTGTCGCGGAGCTCTCTTGCTACAGGTCCGAATATACGCGTACCCTTCGGGTTCTTATCTTCCTTAATGATAACAGCTGCATTTTCGTCGAAACGAATATATGTGCCGTCTTCTCTCCTCAGGCCCTTTGCTGAACGAACGATAACCGCCTTTACAACGTCGCCCTTCTTAACAACGCCGCCGGGTGTTGCTTTCTTTACGGAAGCCACCACCACGTCACCGATATTTGCATATCTTCTGCGTGTGCCGCCCAGAACTCTGATACACATAAGCTCTTTAGCTCCGGTGTTATCAGCAACCTTCATATAAGACTGCATTTGTATCACAGCGAGTTCCTCCTTTCAGAAGCGCATCAATTAAAACCGCTTCCTCGTCTATTAATAAATTACTTAGCTTTTTCAATTATATTTGTAACGCGCCATCTCTTATCCTTTGACAAAGGACGCGTTTCCATTACCTCAACACGATCGCCGATGCGGCATTCGTTGTTTTCATCATGCGCCTTAAGCTTTACGGTGCGCTTGATAATCTTCTTGTAAAGCGGGTGTTTAACATTGTCAGCGATAGCAACAACGATAGTTTTGTCCATCTTGTCGCTTACAACTTTACCAACCCTTGTTTTTCTAAGGTTTCTCTCAGACATAGCTAAATCCTCCCTTTCTTACTGACTTACGCCCGACTTGATTTCAGCCTCGCGCATAACTGTCTTGATTCTTGCGATATCCTTTTTAACAGCCTTTAAGCGTGCAGTATTGTCAAGCTGGTTTACAGCAAGCTGAAAGCGGAGCGCAAAAAGTTCTTCTTTTAAGCCGGTCAGCTTTTCGTTCATTTCTTCTACCGACATATCTCTGATTTCAGACGCCTTCATTACTGCTCCCCTCCTTGCTCTTCTTTTGCAACAAATTTACACTTTATAGGAAGCTTGTGCATTGCAAGACGCATAGCCTCTCTTGCTGCCTCCTCCGGAACTCCGGAAATCTCAAACATAACCCTGCCCGGCTTAACAACTGCAACCCAGTATTCGGGAGCGCCTTTACCGGAACCCATACGAGTCTCAGCCGGTTTTGCCGTGATCGGCTTATCCGGGAAAATTTTGATCCAAACTTTACCGCCACGTTTGATGTAACGTGTCATGGCAACACGGGCTGCCTCGATCTGATTGGAACGAATCCAGTGTGGCTCTGTTGCCACAAGTCCGTATTCACCATACGTAATCTTATTTCCGCGAGTTGCTTTACCTCTCATGGAGCCACGGAACTGTTTACGACGTTTTACTCTTTTAGGCATTAACATTATTTATCGCTCCCTTCCTTTGAACTAGCCTTAGCTGGTTTTTTACCTTTGGTTGGAAGTACCTCACCATGGTAGATCCATGTCTTAACACCAATCTTACCATAAGTTGTATTTGCTTCTGCAAATCCATAATCAATATCAGCACGAAGTGTCTGCAACGGAATGTTTCCTTCACTGTAGAACTCTGTACGAGCCATATCGGCACCGCCCAAACGTCCGGAGCAGGAAGTTTTGATTCCCTTTGCGCCAGCTTTCATAGCTCTTCCCATGCAGGATTTCATTGCACGACGGAAAGAAATACGATTCTCAAGCTGCTGTGCGATATTTTCTGCAACCAACTGTGCATCGTTATCCGGTCTTTTTACTTCTTTGATGTCAACAAGCACTTTCTTCGTAGAATATTTAGCAAGTTCACCTTTCAACTTCTCGATTTCAGCGCCGCCCTTACCGATAACAACACCTGGTTTTGCTGTGTATACCAAAACTTTTACGCGATCGTTTGTTCTCTCGATCTCAATTTTGGAAATACCGGCATGATATAATTTTTTCTTTAAAAATTCACGGATTTTATAATCTTCTACTAAGTTGTCGGAGAAATTCTCGTCATCTGCAAACCATCTGGATTCCCAGTCTTTGATAACGCCGACTCTTAAACCGTGTGGATTTACCTTCTGTCCCATCTTAATCTCCTTTCATTATCTTTCATTCAAGATGATGGTAATGTGGCACATTCTCTTCTCAATACGGTATGCCATACCACGAGCTCTTGGTCTGATTCTCTTCATTGTAGTTGCCTTGTTGGCAAAGCATTCATCAACGTAGAGATTTTCCGGGTCCATGCCATTGTTGTTCTCAGCATTTGCAATGGCAGAATTCAATAATTTCTTAATTACTGATGATGCATATCTT
>OKUA01001242.1_pt1 | contig 14694 bp, 10 predicted proteins | sample 1606501 | NCBI WGS metagenome assembly OKUA01 (sample SAMEA3879608, study PRJEB24766) | human gut metagenome | biome: human-associated habitat; feature: feces | place: USA | collected 1985/1987
TAAGGACAAAACGATTTCGAGTCGTTCTCGTTACGACCGCTTCGATACATCTCCATGATAAACTTTATATAGTATAGCAAAAAAGCCTGTTGGCGTCAACACTTTTTCGCATTCCAAACCCCGGGGCTGCGGTGCAGCAGTCCCGGGGTTTTCAGCTTTTTGCGCAGCACGGAAAATTTTGCAAAAAGGGACTGGTATTTTTGCGGGTTTTGAGTATAATAGAGAAGAGATAGTTCAAATTTGAAGTATAGCAGTTTGCGTTTTTAATGCCTTGGCAACATCCGCAAACTGCATATCGCAAATATGCCGTTTTGATAGGCGCTATTCTTGAAAATTGCGATAAAAAGGAGAATCACATCCATGGCACAGGCAAAACAGGATATGGGCTCTGGCAGCGTAAAAAAGCTGATGCTGCAGCTCATGATCCCGGCGGTCGTTGCACAGGTGGTCAACCTGCTGTATAACATCGTGGACCGCATTTACATCGGACATATCGCCGGCATCGGCGCGGCAGCGCTGACCGGCGTGGGACTGTTCACCCCCATCCTTATGCTGCTGAACGCATTCGCCATGCTGGTGGGCGCGGGCGGCGCACCCCGCACCGCCATTGCGCTGGGACAGGGCGACAAGGAGCAGGCGGAAAAGATCATCTCCAACAGCTTTACCATGCTGCTGCTCTTTTCGGTGGTGTTGACCGTGGGGTTCTACGCCGGAGCACCCACCCTGCTGCGGCTCTTTGGCGCAAGCGATGCCACCCTGCCCTATGCGCTGGCGTACAGCCGCATCTACATTCTGGGCGCGGTGTTCGTGCTGCTGGTGCTGGGCATGAACCCCTTCATCACCACGCAGGGCTTTGCCAAGACCAGTATGCTTACCACAGTCATCGGTGCGGTCATCAACATTATTCTCGACCCCATCCTGATCTTTGGTCTGGGTCTGGGCGTGCGGGGCGCTGCCATTGCCACCGTGCTCAGTCAGGCGGTGGGCGCGGTGTGGATCCTGCGCTTCCTTACCGGCAAAAAGACCATCCTGCGCCTGCGCAAGGACTATATGAGCCCGGAAAAGAAGGTCATCCTGCCGGTGATGGCGCTGGGCATCTCCACCTTTGTGATGATGTCCACCGAAAGCCTGCTGTCCATCAGCTTCAGTTCCAGTCTGGCGCGGTACGGCGGCGACGTGGCTGTGGGTGCCATGACCGTTATCACCAGCGCCTCCCAGCTGTGCACCCTGCCCATTCAGGGCATCTGTCAGGGCGGTCAGCCGGTGATGAGCTTCAACTTCGGCGCGGACAAAAAGTCCCGCGTCAAGGAGGCGTTCCACTTCCAGCTGCTGCTGTGCAGCTGCTACACCTGCCTGTTCTGGCTGCTCATGATGCTGGTGCCGGGGGCTGTGGCAGGCATCTTCACCTCGGATACCGCCCTTATTTCCTACACCACATGGTCCATGCGCATCTACATGGCGGGCATCTTTGCCATGGGCTTCCAGATCGCCTGTCAGCAGAGCTTTATGGCGCTGGGTCAGGCCAAGGTCAGCCTGCTGCTGGCCTGTCTGCGCAAGATCATTTTGCTGATCCCGCTCATCTTCATTCTGCCGCACCTGCTGCCGAACCCGGTGTTCGGCGTCTTTCTGGCAGAGCCGGTCAGCGATATTCTGGCGGCGACCATCACCACCATCACCTTCTTCTCCCGCTTCAACGGTATTCTGGAGCGTGGCGCTGCAAAGGTGTAATGAAATAGAACAAGCCCGGAAAGTCTGCGGACTTTCCGGGCTTGTGTTTTTATGGGAGGGCAGCGGGCTCGCCCTCTCAGTCACCTTCGGTGACAGATTCCCCCTTTTGTCGCTGTGCGACATCTTCCCCCGGAACGGGGGAAGTCTTTCCTCAAAGGGAGAGCCCTTGGCATAACGGTACAGTTTCCGATTCAAGTGCAAAGTGTGCGGTTTCGCCAGAGCCTCTCCCTTTGGGAGAGGTGGCACGGCGCAAGCCGTGACGGAGAGGGCGAGGACGCTTATGGGGGAGCGCACTCCAGCACACCAATTATTTCTCAGCCTTTACCGCCTCCGGCTCACCCAGAGCCAGCACCTTCGTCAGTTCGGCCTGCACCTTCGCGTTGGTGGCATCGGTGACGGCCAGCACATCGGAATAGAACTTTTCCATCTCGTCGCGGGTGGAGAAGGTAGCCACATACATCTGGTTGCCCATGGCACCGGACAGTGCCTCGGGGATGCGGTCTACCATGCGCATATTGTCCTGATACTTCTGCATCAGCTGCTCGTGGCTGTAAACAAAGCTCTTGCCGTCCCGGCGGCCGGCAAAGGCGCAGTAGTAGTGCTCACCCACCGGCATATCGGTGCCACCAAAGGCGATCATGTCCGCCCAGATCTTGTACACGTTGGTGGAACGGGCAAAGTCGATCATGTCCGGGGTAAAGCCGCCGCAGGGGCGCATATTGACTTCCAGCGCCACGATCTGGCCTTTTTTGCCCATGCTGGCCTGATCCTCGGTCATGCGGAAGAACTCGAAGTGGACAAAGCGGCTCTTCACCCCAAAGCTCTTGACGGCGGCACGGCCTGCGGCGCGGGTGTCCTCCGGCAGATCCTTGATGATGTAGTAGATGGAGTTGTCATCGTTGTTCACGATGTCCATGATGGACACCGGGCTCACGTTGCCTGCCTCAAAGATGGGGTTGCCATGGGCGTCGATGATGGCATCGTAGCTGTTCACCTCGGCGCGGACGAACTCCTCCATGATGTAGGCCACATCCGGGTGCTCCTTCTCCTTGTAGGCCAGAAATTCTTCCAGCTCCTTGTCGCTGGAAAGGCGGTGGGTATCCGAAGCGCCCACGCCGTTGTCCGGCTTGACCACCACCGGGTAGCCCACCTGCGCCACAAAGGCCTTGCAGCCTGCAAGGTCATCTACCATGTGGTAGCGGGCGGTGGCGATACCGGCTTTCTGATAGTACTCCTTCATCTTGCTCTTGTACTTGATGCGGGGCATATCAGAGGTCTGGAAGCCGCTGGTGATGTGGAAATCGGTGCGCAGGGCGGCATCCCGCTCCAGCCAGTATTCATTGTTGGACTCCAGCCAGTCGATGCGGCCATACTTGAAGGTGAAAAAGGCCACGGCGCGGTACACCTCGTCGTAGTTTTCCAGACTGTTCACCTTGTAGTACTCGTTCAGGCTTGCCTTCAGCTCCGGCTTCAGCTCCTCGTAGGGCTGGTCGCCGATGCCCAGCACGTTCAGGCCGTTGTTCTTCAGCTCCCGGCAGAACTGCCAGTAGTTCGTGGGGAAATTGGGGGAGATAAAAATAAAGTTCTGCATAGTATTTGTTGATTCCTCTTTCCGTTACCTCTATGATTGCAATGCCCCTGCGGGGCGGGACAGACTTTAATATTGGGAAACAACGGCGCGTCCATGGACGCGCCGTTGTGCCATTTTCACGGGATGGGTCACTGCTGGCCCAGAATGTAGGGCATATAGTACGCCACCTGCTTATACCACCAGTTCCAGTCGTGGTTGACATCGTGACCCCACAGGTCTACCCAGATGGGGATATGCTTTGCCTCAAAGATGCGCTTGAGCAGCCATGTGGTGTCCGGCTGTTCCCAGTCGCCCTGACCACAGCAGATGACAGCTTTCTGGCTGCGGAACAGCTGCATATAGGGGTGATCCTCCGGGAAGTTCTTCATGTAGTCCACGGGGGAGTTCATGTACACCAGCTCGTCCATATAGTCGCCAAAGCCGTAGTGGGCAGTATAGATGCCGCTGAGTGCTAGACAGCCGCAGAAGATATCCGGGCGGCGCAGGTACAGGTTTACCGCGTGGGTGGCGCCCAGACTGCACCCGAAGGCGATGATGCCGGGCAGGTCGTTCCAGCCGTTGCGCTGCTTCGCCAGATGCTGAAGCATCGGGGCGACCTCGCGGGTGATGTAGTGCAGCCACTGTTCATAGCGGCGGATGCGCCAATAGGGGTTGCCCTGCGCGTCCGACCAGGTTTCCTGATCCATGGTGTCGATGGAAAGCACCATGATCTGCCCGGACTCGATCCACGGGGCAAGGGCATCGGTCATGTGGAAGTTTTCAAAATCGAAAAAACGGCCGTCCTGACAGGGAATATACAGCATCGGGCGGCCGGCGTGGCCGTAAAGTTTGCACTCCATATCCCGTCCCAGTTCCGGGCTGTACTCCTTGAAATACTGCATCTCCATGGTGTTTCCTCCTTTGATGTTGTCGTTCTATGGTGTCGCCCTTCTTTTACTCCTCCACCTCATACAGCAGGGTGTGGAACACGAAGGGCAGCTGTTTTTCCCAGCTGGCTTCGCTGTGGGTGCCGCCGGGCACGATACGGCTGGTCAGGTGGATGCCCCGGGTCATCAGCTTGCCGCTCAAGGCAGAAAACTGTCGGCGGATGCCCTCGTGGTTGCCCATCTCCCGGGAGCCGTAGTCCATGTACAGCACCGTGCCGGGGGAAAGCTTTGCACGCCCCACAAGGCCGGAAAGCTTATCCGGCGCCACCCAGATGGAGGGGGAAAGTGCTGCGGCACGGCTGTAAGTATCGTTATATTGCAGCAGGGCATACAGGCTCATCAGTCCGCCCATGCTGCTGCCGCCGATAAAGGTATTTGCCCTGTCCGGCAGGGTGCGGAAATTCTGGTCGATCAAAGGCTTGAACCGGTGGATGAACCAGCTCATGGTGGCCTGTCCCTTGCCGTCAAAGTGACCGTAGGTGGGGTCATCGAAACGGTAGGGGGAATACTCCACCAGACGCTCGTTGTTTGCCCCGGCGTTGCACTCGATGGCCGCCACGATCAGCGGGGTGTCGGTATAGTCCAGATAATCCGCCACGCCCCAGCTTTTGCCGTAGGTGGCATCCTCGTTGAAAAACACGTTCTGCCCATCGAACATATACAGCACGGGGAACCGGCGCTCCGGCTGTGCTTCGTACATGGTGGGCAGGTAGACATACACCCGGCGCTGCTCGGTGCCGTTGACCGCCGGGTAACTCATGCTCCATTTTTTGATCATGGTGCTTCTTTCCTCTCAAATCTTCCTGCAAAGGGCACAGGCGGAAAGCCCACGCCCTTTATAGGTAGTGTAGCACCATGCGGCGGGAATTGCAATCTTTATGCGCAAAGGGGCGGCGGGACGATTTAGAATGCGCTCCGCTTTGCTCTGCGCATAAATAGCGGAATAATTATTTTATTTTCGCGTTTGTCGCGGCCTGCGGGCCGCTCCAAACGCATTTTCACGAGAGGGGTCGTGACGGCAAACGGCATCTGCGGTGATGCAAAAGGGACTGTTGCCCCAGACGGTGTGCAACAGTCCCTTAAAAAGCCGTAGGGTGACAGGCGGCTCAATATTTCTTTTCCACAGGCACGATCCAGCCCTTGGTATCGGGCAGCTTGCCCCACTGCATACCGGTCATGGTGTCGTACAGCTTCTGGGTGACAGGGCCGATCTTGCCGTCACCGATAAAGGCGTGCTCGCCCTTCCAGACCAGCTCCTTGACGGGGGAGACGACAGCAGCAGTACCGGTGCCGAACACCTCTTCCAGCTTGCCTTCGCGGGCAGCGGCCATGATGTCGGCAATGGCGATCTTGCCCTCAACGACCTCGTAGCCCCAGTCCTTCAGCAGCTCGATGCAGCTGCGGCGGGTAACGCCGGGCAACACGGTGCCCACAGTGGCGGCGGTGTACACCTTGCCGTCGATCTTGAACATGATGTTCATGCTGCCCACTTCTTCAACGTACTTCTTCTCCACGCCGTCCAGCCACAGCACCTGTGCATAGCCCTGCTCCTCGGCCAGCTCGCCGGCCTTGATGGAAGCGGCGTAGTTGCCGCCGCACTTGGTAAAGCCGGTCAGACCCGGGGCGGCGCGGATGTACTCATCCTCCACGTAGATGCGCACGGGGTTGATGCCCTCGGCGTAGTAAGCGCCGGAGGGAGCGCAGATGATGCAGAAGATATAGTGCTTGGAGGCGTGCACGCCCAGACCCACATCATTGGCAAAGATGAAGGGGCGGATGTACAGGGAAGCGCCATCGGTGTGGGGCACCCAGTCGCGGTCGACATCCACCAGAGCCTCAACGGCCTGAATGTAGTCCTCTACCGGGATCTTGGGAATGCACAGACGGTCGGCAGAATCCTGAAAACGCTTGGCGTTGCAGTCCGGGCGGAACAGCTGCACGGTGTCGTCAGCGGTGCGGTAGGCTTTCATGCCCTCAAAGATCTCCTGTGCGTAGTGGAACACCACGGTAGCGGGATCCAGCTCAAAGGGACCGTAGGGGACGATGCGGGCATCGTGCCAGCCCTCGCCCTCGGTGTAATCCATGACGAACATATGGTCGGAGAACTTTTTGCCGAAGCCGAGCTTCGTCTCATCGGTGGGCTTTGCCTTGGGCGCAGCCGTGCGGGTGATCTTGATATCCAACATAGTGAGTTTCCCTCTTTCCTTTTATGCGCGTGCGCACGATTTCCGGCGCTTTATGACACAAATGTTGGTTTCTATTATAATATTCCCAGCCGGTTTTGCAAGGAATCACAAAATGTTTCATCTTTCCACCCGGTAAGTTGCACCAAATTATGAGCACAGTGGTGTGCAAACTGCCAAATCTATGGTACAATAGGGGCACAGAGCACTTTGCGGGGCACGGCCCCGCTTTTCTATGGAAGGAGCATACTGCCATGATCGACAGCGTTATTTTTGATATGGACGGCCTGATGTTCGACACCGAGCGGGTCTGGGCGACCCTGTGGGAGCCGGCACTGGCCACCCTTGGGCTTTCTTATAAGGAAGGGTTGGACGTTGCCGCCCGCGGCACGGCGGGAGACACCATGCGGGCGGTGCTGCGCCGCTTCTACGGGGAAAACTGCGACACGGATGCTATCATCGAGGCGCTGCACGCACAGGCGGAAAAGGCGTTTCAGGCACCGCCGCCCAAAAAGCCCGGGCTGGACGAAATTCTGACATGGCTGGACGCGCAGCACATCCCCATGGCGGTGGCTTCCTCCAGCCGGATGGCGTCTATCCGGCACCATTTGGACGGCTGGGGTCTGACCCACTATTTTAAGGTGATCGTCTCCGGCGAGCAGTTCTCGGCTTCCAAACCCGACCCAGAGATCTTTCTGCGGGCAGCGGAAGCGCTGGGCACTGTGCCCGGCCGCACCCTTGTGCTGGAGGACAGCTACAACGGCGTGCGCGCTGGTGCCGCCGGGCACTTTGTCACCGTGATGGTGCCGGACATGGCCCCCGCCAATGACGAGATGCGCCGTCTGTACACCGCCGAGTGCCGCGATCTGTACGAAGTATTGGACGGGTTGCAGAACGAAAGGTTCTGACCGTAAAAACATCATGCCGGACAGCCCGCAGGCTGTCCGGCATGGTGTTTTCTTTATTCTTCAAATTCCAGATCGCTGGGCTGGATGAGGTCAAGCTCTGCGGCAGGCTCAGCCACAAGGCGGCGGCTCTGGTTGAAGATGGCCTTTTCCAGCGTGTTGCGCGCCAGACGGCCATTGCCGGCGGTGCGGCTGTCCAGCGCCTGACGGCGCTTGTAGTACCCCAGCAGCGGGAAGGTGCAGCTCTCGGCAAGGCGGTAGCCCTTGCCCTTTGCCAGCACGGCGGTGATGTCCAGCAGCTCGTCCGCCGTATAGTCCGGGAACTCGATCTTGTTGGGGAAGCGGCTGGCAAGGCCGCTGTTGGCGGTGAGGAACACCTCCATCTCCTTGGTGTAGCCCGCAAGGATGACCACCAGCTCGTCCCGGTGATCCTCCATGCCCTTTACAAGGGTGTCGATGGCTTCCAGTCCAAAACTGTCCTGCTCGCCGCGGTACAGACTGTATGCTTCGTCAATGAACAAAACCCCGCCCAGTGCGCTCTCGATGACGCTGTTGGTCAGCGGGGCGGTGTGCCCGGTGTAGCGCCCCACAAGGTCGGCGCGGGTCACCTCCACCAGCTGCCCGCCCCCCAGCGCGCCGATGGCCTTGAGGTACTTTGCCACCAGCCGGGCAATGGTGGTCTTGCCGGTGCCGGGGTTGCCGGTAAAGATCATGTGCATGGACAGGCTTGCGGTCTTGAAGCCCGCCGCCGCGCGGCGCTGCTGTACCTGTAAATTGTCTGCCAGACCGAACACATACTCCTTGACCGGGGCAAGCCCCACCAGCGCATCCAGTTCGGCGCGGATCTGCTCCACCGCGCCGGTGTAGGCCGCCGGCAGCAGGCTGAACAGGTCTGCCGGGGCGGCACCGTTCAGCGCAAATTGCAGCCCTTCGGGCGCGGCGGTCAGCGCCACCGTGCCGGACAGCTTTGCATCGGTCTGCAAACAATACTCGCTCAGGGCGCGGAAAATGCGCTCACAGCAGTCTGCCAGCCCCTCTGCGCCCTTTTCCTTGGAGCACTGCGCCGCCACATAGTCCCGCACCTCCGCCCCGGCGGTGAGGGTCAGCCCCAGACGGCTGTGCACCCGCTGCGCCAGCGCGTTCAGCTGCTGCGCCGCCAGTGCTGCGAGTGCTTCCGGGGTGAAGGGGGCGGTCTGGCACACATCCCCTACCGCCGCCACAAAGGACGCGCCGAATTTATCTGCCAGCGCCTCCCGTCCCTTGCGGGAGAAGAAGATCAGGTACTTGCCGCAGGGGTCGATGCGGCTCACTGCACCGGGGGCAAGCGCCGTGCCGGCTTCCACCAGAATGCCCTCCTTGTTGACCAGATACCGGCTGGACAAAGGCGCACTGCCCTTGACCGCGAGGTCGGAGAGGATGCGCAGAAAGCCGGGGTGGCAGCTCTCGTAGTGCTCGAACACCACGATCTCGCCCGGGGCGTGCAGCGCAGCGTACAAGTCCTGCAAAAACAGCTTTTCCGCGCCGGGGTCGGGGTAGAGTGCGAGATCCATCACCGCCATCCGGTCGCTCTGCAAAAGCCCCCGCGCCGCCATGATGCGGGCAGTCTCTGCCAGCGCAAAGTGCCGCCCCGTGCCCGGTGCGCCCCACAGCAGGATCACATTGCGGGCGGCTGCGCCCTCGGTGCCCAGCACAAAGGGGCGGCGCATTGCCCGCACCACGCTGTCCACAAAGGCATCCTGCCCGAGGACAGTCTTTTTTACCTCGGCGGCAAGCCCCTCAAAGCTGCCCAGCTGCTCCGGCTTTGTGTCTGCCGTGCCCTTGGCCAGCAGGCCGTCCGCTTCCATGTCCCGCAGCATCTGGCGGCTGTCCTCCAGCGCCGTCTGCACCCCGGCATCCTGCGCTTTCAGCCGGGCGTTCTGCTGTTTGAGTAAGGCGTCCAGCTGCTTTTGCTGTTCCAGCAGCGCTGCGTTCAGATCAGGCAGGCCGCTGCCCGCCGGTTTTTCGGGCTGCGGCTGTGCGCCGCCGAACTTCAGTTTGCCGCCCGCGCCGAACACGCCGTTCATCAAGCTTTCCCAATCATCGGTATATGCCATGGTGCTGCCCTCCATCGGTGTTTTTCTTCCAGTATAGTGAACTGCGTGGCATTTTGCAAGGGATTCCCTCTTGAAAAAAAGCGCGTTGTCCGATACACTGAATATAATGAATCTTACAAGAAGGAATGAAGCTGACCATGGCCGCAAAAACGCCTGCCCAGTGGAAAACACTGTTTGAAAACGTACCCTTCCACCGCGAAAACTACTATACCGGCCCCCTTGGGCCGGACTACACCCCCGGCGGCACCTGTCTGCGGCTGTGGGCCCCCACCGCCGAAGCAGTCACCGTGACCTTATACCACAAGGGAGACGGCGGCGCCGTGCTGGGCACAGAGCCCCTTGTGCGCGGGGCACAGGGCGTGTGGAGCATCTGGCTGCCCGGGGAGCAGCACGGCCGCTACTACACCTTTGCCGTTACCGTAAACGGCATCACCCGCGAGACCGGCGACCCCTACGCCCGGGCGGTGGGGGTAAACGGCGTCCGCAGCATGATCGTAGATCTTGCCCGCACCGCGCCCTCCGGGTGGGAGCGGGATGTGCGCCCCACTATCCCCCCGGCGCAGCGCGCCGTGTGGGAGGTGAGCGTGCGGGACTTCTCGCAGGATGCCGCCAGCGGGGTGCGCCCGGCATGGCGGGGCAAATATATGGCCTTTACCCAGCAGGGCACTACCCTGCACGGCGATGGCATCCACCCCACCTGCCTGAACTACCTCAAGCGGCTGGGGGTAAAATACGTCCAGCTGATGCCCATTTTCGATTTTGGCAGCGTGGACGAGGCAAAGCCCCTGCTGCGGCAATATAACTGGGGCTACGACCCCACCAATTTCAACGTGCCGGAGGGCAGCTACTCCACCGACCCCACCCGGGGCGAGGTGCGCATCCGGGAGTGCCGGGAGATGATCGCCGCCCTCCATGCGGCGGGCATCGGGGTGGTGATGGACGTGGTGTATAACCACACCTACCGCACCGAAAATCCCCTGAACAATACCGTGCCCTACTACTTTTTCCGGCAGAATGCGGACGGCAGCTTTTCCAACGGCAGCGGCTGCGGCAACGAGTTTGCCAGCGAGCGCCCCATGGCGCGGCGGTACCTCATCGACTCCATCCTCTACTGGGCGAAGGAGTACCACATCGACGGCTTCCGGTTCGACCTGATGGGCCTGTACGATGCCGAGAGCATCAACGCGGTGCGCGCTGCGCTGGACAGCCTGCCCGGCGGGCGGGACATCCTGCTGTACGGCGAGCCGTGGCAGGGCGGTGCCAGCCAGCTGCACCGGTACGAAGCCAACAAAGCAAACCTTGCCATGCTCAACGAACGGGTGGGCATCTTCTGCGATGACACCCGGGACGCCATCAAGGGCGGCTGCTTCGATGCCCGGGAGCCAGGCTATGTGGAGGGCAAGCCCGGCAGCTTCTGGGATATCGGCGCAGCGGTGGCGGCATGGTGCCGCAGCGACCGTCTGCCGCCCCACGCGCCCAGCCAGATCGTGAGCTATGTTTCCGCCCACGACAACTTTACCCTGTGGGACAAGCTGCTCTGCGTCCGGTACGAAAAGCCGGAGTTCACCGCCCGGGACACCGTGGCGCTGGCACAGAACCGGCTGGCGGCGGGCATCTACCTGACCAGCTTCGGCCTGCCCTTCATGCAGGCAGGCGAGGAGTTCGCCCGCACCAAAAAGGGCGTGGGCAACAGCTACCGCTCCTCCCCCGCCCTGAACCGGCTGGACTGGAACCGCGCCGAGCAGTACCACGCCCTTGTGGACTACTACCGGGGGCTTCTGGCGCTGCGGGCAGCCTTTCCCCGGCTGGGCAGCACCGACCGTCACGCCCCGGAGGCTTTGCAGTTCTTTGCGCTGGAGCAGCCGCTGGTGGGCTGGACGCTGCCCGCCGTCTGGGGAGACGGCGCGGCGTGGAGCGCTTTGTGCGTCTTTTATAATCCCACCGATACCGCCTGCACCGTTCCCCTGCCCGCCGGGCAGTGGAAGCTGCTGAGCGACGGCACTTCTTCCAGCCTGTGGCGCGGCCCCAGCCGTATTTTTACCGGCAACGCCCCCCTTGCGCCGTATAGCGCAACTATTTTTGGTGCGGTGTAAAACGATTTGAATGCGCTCCGCGTCTTCCGGGTTGCGGCACCCAGCATCCGCATCGTGCCTTGGGCGGCACTTGCGTCTTGCTGGCCGCGGCCCCAACAACTCCTCCCTGTTTCCGCCACTGGCGGCGGTCGTCGTCGTTGCAGCGGAAAATTATTTGTGATTTGTAAATCGGGAAAATCTGCGGATTTTCCCGATTTACTTTTTCACGGGAGGGGTCGTGGAGGGAAACGGCATTTGCCGCGCCGCTTTCTGCGAAAGCGCGGCGCTGCGGGCGGGTGCTCGCTCCCCCTTGGGGAGCTGTCGCGCAGCGACTGAGGGGCTTCAAATCGGCGGAGCCGGAAAAAACGGTTAAAAGATCTTCACGCCGAACAGGCGTGAATCTTCAGTTTTTTCCGGTGTAGCCCACCTCTTTGGGGTTAAAAGGGGCGAGCAGCCCCTTTTTCGTGGCTCCAGCGCGTCGAAATCGCTGGCACTTTTCTGGTTCTCTTTTGGTGTCAAAAGAGAACATCCCCCGGCAGTAGCCTCTGACCCAGCGATACGCAGTATAAACAAAAAAGAGAGCCTTCCGAAAAAACGGAGGACTCTCGCCTTTTTACTATTTTCAGCTATTATCCGCACCCTTTTCGCCAAGGGTGACGCTAACGGTCTGCATCTGACCGCCGCGCGCGACGGTGATCTCGATGGTGTCACCGGCCTTGTGGTCCTGCATCAGGGTGCCAAGGTCGCTCTGGGTGGCCACCTCGCTGCCGTCCATGCTCACGATGCGGTCACCGGCCTGCAGGCCCGCCTTGTCGGCAGGGCCGCCCTTGACTACTTCCACGATGTAGACACCGTAGGCGTTCACGCCCAGCTGGGCGGCAGTCTGGGCGTCGGTCACGGCATAGTAGCTGATGCCCAGATAGGGACGGCCGGTCACATAGCCGTTTTCCAGCAGCTCCTGCGCCACCTTTACGGCGTCGTTCACCGGGATGGCAAAGCCCAGACCCTCGGCATCGCTGTCGGAGGACTTTGCATTGACGATGCCCACCAGCTCGCCGTTCATGTTGAACAGGCCGCCGCCGGAGTTGCCGGGGCTGACGGAGGCATCCATCTGGATCAGGGACATGGTGTTGACAGAGCTCGAACCCTGAATGCTGACGCTGCGGTTCAGTGCGCTGACGATGCCGCTGGTCACGGTGCCGCCCAGCTCACCCAAGGGGTTGCCCACAGCCATGACGCTTTCGCCCACCTTCAGATTATCGCTGTCGCCCACGGTGGCGGGGGTCAGGCCGGTGGCGTCGACCTTGACCACGGCGATATCACTGGTGGTATCCTCGCCCACCAGCGTTGCGGGGTAATCCTTGTCGCCGATGCTCACAGTGATGTTGGAAGCGCCGCTCACCACATGGGCGCAGGTGAGGATATAACCATCCGAGCTGATGATGACGCCGCTGCCCGCGCCGCTCTCCACCTGGCTCTGCCCGTACCACGACCACTGGGAGTAGACCACCTGCTCGGTGGTGATGACCACCACGCTGGGGCTGACCAGCTCTGCCACCTGTGCGGTGCTCAGGCCGGTGCCGCTGGTGGCGCTGATGGAATTGCCGGTGCTGTCGGTGCTGCTGTCAGAGCTGGCAGGGCGCTCCACCTGCTGGATGACCACCTTGCTGCCGCCGCCGTATTTTGCACCCACAAAGCCGCCCGCAAAGCCCATGGCAGCTGCCAGCACCAGCGCCACGGCGCTGCGCACCAGCTTTCCGCCATTGAACTTCTTCTTTTTGCGGCGGGGCTTTTCCGGCTGCTGCGGGGCGCTGTACTGCGGCTGCTCCGGCGGGGTGGGCGGCACGCTGCCGCCGTCTGCCGGGGCGGTATACGCCGGGCGCACGGGCTGCGCTTCCGGCTCGTTATACTGGTTTGCCGTGTTCATGCCGCTGCTGCCCACGTTGGGGTAGCCGGTCTCGTTATTGGAAGCGGAATAATCATATTCCCACTTGTTCTCGTTTTCCATGTTACTACATCCTTCCCTCAAAGGCCGGTCCGCAGGGACATCTGTTCCTTTGAACTGTCCCTATTGTAACCGTCAAATGTGAAAATCAATCGCTTGCGCCGTGAAGAATATGTGAAATGCGGTCCTGCTTTTCTGCCCTTGACAGCTGCGCCGCCGCTTGCTATTGTAAGGGAAGAGTATTGGCCCGTCAAGGAGGAGCTTTTTATGGAACTGCGCCGCACCGAACAGGGGTTTGCCCTGTATAAAGAAAAGGACTGCATCGGAGAGTGCACCCTCTCCCCCGCCCCCAAGGGCGCACAGCTTGCCGCCCTGTACATCCTGCCCCGGTGGCGGCGCAAGGGCTACGGTTCCTACCTGTTAAAAGAAGTATTGCGCAGCTTTGGCGGTTATGACCGGGAAACCGCCACCGTTTTTACCGCCCCGCTGCCGGAAAACGCCGCCGAGCTTGCCTTCTGGGGCAAATTCGGCTTTGCCGCCGAGGGCGGGCAGCTGGTGCGCCGCCGCACCCCGGATTTAACGGCGGTCAAGTTCGTGCAGGACTTTTTAGCCGCCCGGCTGGTGCACCCGCAACTGTGCGTGGATGCCACCTGCGGCAACGGCGGCGACACCGCCTTTCTGTGCGGGCTGACTGCCCCCGCCGGGCGGGTGCTGGCCTTTGACGTGCAGCCCGAAGCCATCTGCTCCACCCGCACCCGGCTGGAACAGGCAAATGTGCCCGCCGACCGGTACAGCCTTATCTGCGGCAGCCACGCCGACTTATTACAGTATGTGCAGCCCGGCACTGCCGATGCAGTCATGTTCAACTTTGGCTGGCTGCCGGGGGCAGACCACGGGGTGTTTTCCACCGCGCAGAGCAGCATCCCCGCCTTGCAGGCGGCGCTGCAGGCGGTGCGCCCCGGCGGCATCGTGAGTGCCATCCTGTACAGCGGGGCGGTCATCGGCTCGGACGAAAAACAGGCGGTGCTGCGTTTTCTGCGGGCACTTCCACTGAAAAGTTTCACCGTTCTGGTGTGTGATTTTGCCAATTGGGCCGAAACTGCCCCTCTGCCCTGCCTGATCCTGAAAAAATAACGAAAACCCTTGCATTATCACGCGTTTTCGTATAGAATAAGGTGCGTATGTGTAAAAGACGGGCTCGCCCTCTCAGGCGCTAACGCGCCAGCTCCCCCAAAGGGGGAGCCCTTGGCA
>OKUA01001252.1_pt1 | contig 14609 bp, 10 predicted proteins | sample 1606501 | NCBI WGS metagenome assembly OKUA01 (sample SAMEA3879608, study PRJEB24766) | human gut metagenome | biome: human-associated habitat; feature: feces | place: USA | collected 1985/1987
CTTCTTCTGCCGCCATACCGTTTGCCTCAGTCATGATGACAACCGTAGGCGCATTGAGATCTGGAAATACGTCCACTTCCGTGTGCATGGCGGTGTAAGTTCCGCCTATCAGTAACAACACCGAGGCCACAAGCACCAGGATGCGGTTATGAAGTGAGAAATGTATAATCTTGTTTAACATGTTGATTAAAGTGTTAGAGTGTTAATGTGATAATGTGATAGGGTGAAGTTGCTTTATCACTCTATAACTTCATCACTTACCACTGTTTTTTTAGTGTTCGTGACTGTGTGCCGGTATTGCATTTGTAGCGCTTGCCAGTTTCACTTGATAAGCTCCTTCGGTTACCACGCGGTCTCCTGCTTTTACACCTGAGAGAATCTGTACGCTTTCACCGTTATCGGCTCCGAGAGTCACGAGTTGTTTCTTATATCCTTCTTCATCCAGTTGCAGGTAGACAAAGAAACTGCCTTGTTCTTCAGTCAATGCTGAATGGGGTAGGGATATTACATTTTCTATAGGGGAAGACAATAAGAAGATTTCTACAAAGGAACCGGGGATGATATCACCTTTGTTGTCAAACTCAAAGGTTACAGGTACATAATATCCACCGTCTCCACCCGAGGCTTTGCCATAAGAGAGAAGACGTCCGTCTAAGTCTTTCAATGCGTATACCTTATTATTATAAGGAGTACAGAAGTTAGCAGAACCAATAGTACGAAGATATTGGTAATATTTCTCTGAAACGTCAGCACGCAAGAATAATTTGCGGTTTTGCGTAATGCTGACTAACGGTTGTCCCACCGCTACGTAATCGCCTTCTTTCACTAACAGGCTTTTTACATATCCACTGATGGGGGAAACCACGGCTTGTCCGCTTGCCGAACTGTTTTTGGCTACGGCTTCGTAGCTGATACGTGCATTCTCATACGCTTGTTCAGCCTGAGCGAAATCCTTTTCAGAAACAATCTTATTTCCTACAAGGGATTTCATACGCTCGTATTCTTTCTTGGATACTTCATAAGCGATGCGTGCCCGTTCTACAGGGTCACCATCCGCCATATTTTTAGAAGACAATATAACCAACGGTGTACCTTTGCTGACACTCATGCCCTCGATAACTTTTCCACGGAAAGTTACTACACCTGCCACTGTTGCTACAGCAACGCTTTCGTCTCCTTGTGCTGCCATTACCTGGCCGCTGGTTTTTATAACTTGATGGAAAATTCCTGGTTCTACAACATTGGATTTTACTCCGGCAGCCTGTGCTTTGGCAGTAGGTAGAATGATTTCGTCACTATGTCCGGCCGCTGTTTGTTCATCGTGGCTATGTCCATCGTGGTTATGTTCGTCACCTTCGTGATTGTGGTCTTCGCCCTCATGATCATGATCGCAACCTTCGTGCTCATGCTTTTCTGTTTCATGATTGTGACCTTCGTGTCCGTCTCCGGATTTACTATTGCAGGAACCCAATAGGAATAGACCCATGACTCCCATAAAAAGAATTTTTTTCATGATGATATTTTTATGTTCTTACTTTTATCTGTGTGCAAAATTAGAGATAAAAGCCTGCAATAAAGTTGCAGACTTTACGATAAAGTAAGAATACACGGAGGTGCGCGAAGTCCTGTGGCACGTGTAAGATACGTGCCATGAAGTGACTCCTGATATATGCAGTCCTGTCTTTGCCCGCTTTCTTCGGGTAGGACTAATAATCGGAGGAGTGGTTCGGAAAATAATGTAATAACCAGCGGAAAGTCCGGATGTGCCCATCCATTGTCCGAGCTAGGAGTTTGCTGGAAGAAGTGAGTCGTTACACATCCCGTATCGCAACAGCAATGTTCGTTATCCGAGTTGTGTTGTTGTCCGCAACAATTGGGAGTTATGTCATTCTTCATACATATCAACCCATTATTGTGATGGTGGTGAGGAATAACCGGTACCACCAGCATGACCATGCTGATGAACATTAGGAAAAATGTTATATACCGTTTCTTCTGCATCTTAATTTTCTAATTGCGGACAAAGATAGAGGTTAACGGCTTAATTACCAAATGTTAGTTATTAAAAAGCCTTGAATAATCCATTTAAACCTTCACTCATACTGGGATGGGTGAATATAAAGCTACGTAAAGCTGAAGATTTCTGTCCGGTCTTTATGGCAAACGCTACCAGATTAATAAGTTCCGGTGCATTCACACAAAAGAGGGAACAGCCCAGAATTTTCTCTGTATCCGTATTTACGATAGCTTTCAACATGCCATCCATATTCTGCAAAGTACGCGCACGCGGAATAGCTGAGGCTGGCAAACGTGATATCTTGATAGGATAACCTCGTTTCACAGCATCTTCCTCTGTCAGACCGATATGTGCCATCGGAGGATCTGTGAAGATGGCGTAAGGCACAGGATTGCGGTCGTCGATAGATCGTTCCTTATTACCGAATAAATGATTCAGGATAATGCGGGAGTCATCGATGGAAAGGTAATCATACATTTCTCCACCTCTTACATCTCCCAAAGCCCAGATATGTGGTACAGTAGTGCGTAATTGTTCATTTACAATTATTGCTCCCTGTGCGTTGACTTGTACTCCGGCTTTTTCCAGATGCAGATCATCTATCATCGGTTTACGGCCTGTTGCAATGAGCAGGGCATCTCCTTCCAGAAAATAAGGTGTATCGTCCGAGGCATCCGTATAGGCAGCTGTGATACCGTCTGCTGTATCATGCAATGACTGCACGCGGGCATTCAGGCGTATCTCTATATTTTTCCTTTTTAAACTTTCCTGCATATATTCGGCAATCTCCCGGTCTGCTTTCGGCAGAAAACGTTTACCGGCTTCCAGAATAGTGACCTTACTGCCGAATCCGGCATACATGGTTGCGAATTCCAGTCCGATGGCACCACTGCCTATGATTAGTAAATGTTGGGGAAGAACATCTGCATGGAGTAATGTTTCACTGGTATATACATATTTACTATCTCTTAATCCGTCTATATCCGGCAGGATAGGTGTAGAACCGGTATTGATAAATATTTCTTTTCCTTCCAGTTCGAAAGATTTTTCATCCTTTCCGGATGCAAGAGTTACTTTCACCGTATCTTCGCATACAAAAGAAGCGGTTCCGTCATACAATGTGATATTAGGGTTGCCTGTCAGACTCTCGACATTCTTTTCCCGTAGGTACATGACCAACTTATCTTTGCGTTTCAGGGCAAGAGAATATAACTTGGACTGTTTTTCATAATCATTCTGGTAGATACGCTCAGCAAATTCAGCTTCGTGTATCATGGTTTTGGTAGGGATGCATCCTACGTTTATACAAGTCCCACCGTACATTTCAGGGGAACGTTCTATAACCGCCACTTTCCAGTTGCGGTTGGCTAATTCGGCTGCCAGTAATTTTCCACCTTTGCCAAATCCTATTATTATTGCGTCATATCGTTTCATTATTCTCGTAGTTAAAGGTTTATGGAAATAAAACACTATGACGCAAGAAAAGTTGCAGAAGCCTTGTTAAGGAACGTTTACCTTTCCAGTTCGCGGAGCGACTCCATTTTCTTCTTTTCCAGGAATTCGTAGATACCGCTCAGGTGTTCTTTCACTTGTTTATTACCGAATTCATAGACCTTGGTAACCAGCCCGTCTAAGAAGTCACGGTCGTGGCTTACAACAATCAGTGTACCATCAAAATCCAGCAGAGCTTGCTTCAGGATATCTTTAGTTTTCATGTCCAGGTGGTTTGTCGGCTCATCCAGAATCAGCAGGTTCACCGGTTCCAGCAGCAACTTAATCATAGCAAGCCGGGTGCGTTCTCCACCGGAAAGCACTTTCACCTTTTTCATGGATTGTTCAGGGCCGCCAAACATAAAAGCACCCAGCAAGTCGCGTATCTTGTTACGTATTTCTCCTTTTGCCACATCGTCAATCGTCTGGAATACCGTAAGGTTCTCATCCAGCATAGACGCCTGATTCTGTGCAAAATAACCGATCTGTACATTGTGCCCGAGTGTCAGTGTACCATCGTGCTCAATCTCTTTCATGATACACTTCACCAGCGTAGACTTACCCTCACCGTTCTTACCGACAAAAGCTAATTTGTCTCCCCGTTCTACAGTCAGCGTAGCATTCTTGAATACTACATGGTCACCATAGGTTTTGCCCACGTTTTCCATGATTACCGGATAGTTACCTGAGCGTGGTGATGGCGGGAACTTCAGCCGCAATGCCGAAGTATCTTCCTCATCCACTTCCAGGATTTCCAGTTTCTCCAGCATCTTTACGCGGCTTTGCACTTGCAGAGTTTTGGAATAAGTGCCTTTGAAGCGTTCGATGAAGTCTTTGGTTTCGGCTATGAACTTCTGTTGTTCGTCATACGCCTTTTGCTGTTGTTCGCGACGTTCTTTGCGGAGTTCCAGATATTTGGAGTAATTTACTTTATAGTCATAAATCCGTCCCATTGTCACTTCAATAGTACGGGTAGTGATGTTATCCACAAATTTACGGTCGTGGCTGATGACGATGACAGCCTTACCATTATTGATGAGGAAATCTTCCAGCCACTGGATACTTTCAATATCGAGGTGATTGGTAGGCTCATCCAGCAACAACACATCTGGGTTCTGCAGCAGCAACTTGGCAAGTTCGATGCGCATACGCCATCCACCGCTGAAGTCACTGGTCTGACGGTCAAAGTCTTCGCGTGTGAAGCCGAGTCCTAACAAAGCTTTTTCCACATCTTCCTCATAGTTGGTGGAGTCGATGGAGTAAAATTTCTCACTCAGGGCAGAGACTGTTTCGATCAGTTCCATATAACTGTCACTTTCGTAATCGGTGCGAGTTTCCAACTCCTTGTTGAGGCGTTCTATTTCTGCTTCCATCTCATGCAGGTGTGAGAAAGCCTGTGCGGTTTCCTGGAATACGGTTCGTCCGTCTTCCGTCATCAGGTGCTGCGGCAGATAAGCGATTACACTGTCTTTGGGTGCTGAAATTTTGCCCCGGGTAGGTTGTCGTTCTCCTGCCAGAATTTTCAGTAAGGTACTTTTCCCCGCTCCGTTCTTTCCCATCAGGGCGATGCGGTCTTTTTCATTAATAACGAAGGAGATATCACTGAATAAGGTGGTGCCGCCAAATTCTACGGCCAGTCCGTCTATTGAAATCATACTCTATTTTTAAATTGAGGCGCAAAGATAGTGCAAATTGAGCGTAGAACTTTCATGCTTGCATGAAAAAGTTATGCCGAGATGCAGCTTATCTTCTCTAAAGATAGTACATTTATATTATTTTTTATATCTTTGCCTCATTAAACAAAAATACATTGGTCATGGAAACAGGGAATTTGTCAGAAGATTACCGTCCGCTGATACTGGTAGCGGAAGACGATGATAGCAACTTTAAATTGATAAAAGCTATTATTGGCAAGAAATGCGAGATATTGTGGGCAAAGAACGGTGAAGAGATGGTTGGTCTGTTCAAAGAGAACCGTGGAAAGACAGCTGCTATCCTTATGGATATCAAAATGCCTATCATGAATGGTCTGGAAGCGACAAAGATCATTCGCGAAGAAGAAAAGGAACTTCCTATCATTATGCAGACTGCCTATGCTTTTACGGCTGATCGTGAAAATGCAATGGCTGCCGGTGCTTCGGAAGTATTGGTGAAACCCATTACGTTGAGTGCATTGCGTACTTGCCTGAGCAAGTTCCTGCCGCAATTACAGTGGTAACAGAATTTTCATAGCATAAATTATACTATAATGAGCGCGGGATGACTTCATAATGTAGTTGTCCCGCGCTCGTTATTTTATGCCTTCACCTTGTGCGATAAATATGTTTCAGCCAATATTCAAATTAATCACTATTGTTACTTTGTTATCGTCTACGTGTTTATTTTCCTTGTTCTGTTTCTTCTCTTTCCTGCATCTTTCGTTTCACGAATTCTACCTTCAGGTGCGCCTCTTCCATCTCTTTTTTTATCTGAGTGACGGATGAAAGTATCTGTGCCAGTTCATAAACCCCTGCCAATGCCTGGCGGTCTATCGGCGACATAGTAGTGGAGTAGGAGCGTTCGCCTTGATAGTTCACTTTGATATTCTTGTCCTTGTTCAAGTAAAGGAATCCTATTACATTACCATCTTCTCCCATTTTGAAGTCCGCCTTTTCTATTTTTTCTCCCAAATCGGTGGTTTCATAACTATCCTTGGAAGCAGGTGTCTCAGCAAAACTACCATCAGGGGCGACTACTTTTACACCTACATGGTGAATATTGCTGGGACCGCAATAAATGGAAGTCATGCTCATTTGCCCATTCTCATTCACTTGGAAACGTAGATAGGAACGGTGCAGATTCTTCTCTATAACTTGTGAAGGGTGCAAATAGTTACCTATTTGTTGATATTCGGTATCTTTTTCGAGTGTGAATTTACCCTTCAGGGCATCCAGTTCTCCTTGTTTTTGTTGAAGCAGGCTATCCAGGTAAACAAGTGTTTTTTCTTGCTCCTTCAGTTCCACTTGTTGCATCAATCCAATGCCCTCCCGGCGGGTTTCAAAAGCCTTGGGATATAGTATTTTAATGCTGTCTATCTGCATCTTTGCTTCGCTAAAGTCTCCCCGTTCGAAGGCTGCGCGGGCTGTTTGCAGTTTCTCACCTGCTTTCTTTTCTACATTTTCACAAGATAAGAGCGTGCAGCAGAGGCACGCAAGGAGCGTCACTTTCTTCATAATTACTGTTGTTCTGTTAGTGAGGGCAAAATTAGAAATAATATCCGTATCTTTGCACTCTGAAAATAGATAAATAGTATTTTAGTTTTCCGGAGATATCGGAAATTTAGAACAATCTGATACCCGGGCCGTACCAACTCCGTATCAAGCCCGTACCAACTCCATACCAAGTTCAAGTGTATAGACACGGAGTAACTACGGAGATGGTAGGGAGCAGATAAGAATGGAGAGAGAAGAGGCAGGGAATATAGACCAAAAACAGTGCTACTTTCTCCGATGAAAACTAAATAATTATTTTAAAAAGTATAGTATGATAGAATTGACGGCAGAAGAACTGAAACAGCATTTCAGTGACGATATATTCAAACGGATATCCGAGACAGCAGATGAATTAGGATTGGAATGTTATGTAGTCGGCGGATATGTGCGCGATATTTTCCTGCAACGCCTTTCTAAGGATATTGATGTTGTAGTAGTAGGTAGTGGTATAGAGATGGCCGAAGCGCTGGGTAAACGTTTGGGACGTGGAGCACACGTAGCCCTGTTTAAGAATTATGGTACCGCGCAAGTAAAATACCGTGGGGTAGAAGTGGAATTTGTTGGTGCACGTAAGGAGTCTTATCAGCGCGACTCCCGTAAACCCATCGTTGAAGACGGTACATTGGAAGACGATCAGAATCGGCGGGATTTTACTATCAATGCATTGGCTGTCTGCCTGAATCAGAGCCGGTTCGGAGAATTGGTAGACCCCTTTGGTGGTATAGAAGATCTGAAAGAAAAAACAATCCGTACTCCTCTTGACCCGGATATTACATTTAGTGACGACCCGTTGCGCATGATGCGGTGCATCCGTTTTGCCACTCAGCTGAACTTTTATATTGATGATACTACATTTGAGTCTTTGTGCCGCAACTGTGGGCGCATATCCATTATCTCCAAGGAGCGTATTGCCGATGAACTTAATAAGATAATACTTTCTCCGATTCCCTCTAAAGGGTTTATAGATTTGGACCGTTCCGGTTTGTTGTCCCTGATTTTTCCGGAACTGGCTGCCCTTCAAGGTGTGGAAACACGTAATGGGCGGGCACATAAGGACAATTTCTATCACACATTGGAAGTACTCGATAACATCAGTCGTAAAACGGATAATCTTTGGTTACGGTGGGCTGCACTGCTGCATGATATACCCGCCACTAAACGTTGGGAGCCTCGTGCGGGCTGGACTTTCCATAATCATAATTTTATTGGTGAGAAGATGGTTCCTGAGATTTTCCGGAAGATGAAGCTGCCGATGAATGAGAAGATGAAGTATGTACAGAAGTTGGTGAGTCTGCATATGCGCCCTATTGTGATAGCGGATGATGTGGTAACCGATTCTGCTGTCCGCCGTCTTCTTTTTGAAGCCGGAGATGATATTGATGATTTGATGACATTGTGTGAAGCTGATATCACTTCTAAAAATATGGAGCGTAAGCAGCGATTCCTGAATAACTTCCAGTTGGTACGCCAGAAGTTGAAAGACCTTGAAGAGCGTGACCGAGTCCGCAATTTCCAACCGCCTGTCAGTGGAGAAGAGATTATGGAAACTTTCAATCTGGAACCCTGCCGGGAAGTGGGGGCTTTGAAAAGTGCCATTAAAGATGCCATTCTGGATGGGGTGATTCCCAATGAATACGAAGCGGCACGGGCTTTTATGATGAAACGGGCAGCAAAAATGGGAATCAGCTACAAGTTACGAGCTACGAGTGACGAGTAGTTGCGCAGTTACTCGCTCTCTCCTGTCACCGCGCAGTTACTCGTCACTCGTAGCTTGTCACTCGTAGCTACTCCCCATCTGTCAGTTGGAACTTACGGCTTACCTTCATCAGGTTAATAGTGTAAGTAACAACATTTTGTGCTTCCTGTATCATTGTCAGATATACCATGCTGACTTTGATACTGCCGGATTGAGTTTGGATGCGTTGTAATTCTTCCCGTTTCAGGTGCGACAGCTGTCCGTTCAGATCATTCGCTTTCCGAAGTTCATTTTCAAAATCCTCATAATCATTGTTCTCCATCTTATGGCGGCAGATCTGTAGTAAGTAAACGATATCTTCCGTTACATCAGAGAATTCACCTTTCTGGATGGTATCCAATGGCTTGAAATTATTGTCGATGTGTTCCAGACAGGGTTCGCAGAGGCGTCCGATACTGTAAACCAGTTCGCTGGCAAAATCATTGCCCTGATAAAAGTAAAGACCTTTTTCCAATACGGTGTTATTGTCTAAACGGCACATCGCAAGAGTACCTGTACGTTTCATTTGTTTAATGAGTTGTTTCTCAAATTTTACCGATCCCATGGCACGACGCAGGCCGCGCAGGTTCTCATGCAAGAAAGCAGTAACCGTGCGTTCGAAGTTCTCTTCTGTGAACTCCAATATCTTAACCAGTTCTTCGCGGGTATGCTTGCGCAGCAAATCCAGGATTTCTGTATTGTTATTACTCTGCATCAGCTGTTTGATGGTCTCATTACCCTTTTCTTTGGCTTTGCGTTTCTTGTACATTACCTGGCTGCGGATCAGTGTAAATATTGCCAGCCCGATCAGTGCTATGATAGCAAACGTGCCTCCGAAATGGATAACCATAGCTACAAAGAAACAGATGGTGAATGCCGCACCGGCAGTGATGAACCAGCCACCGATTACACTGAGTACTCCTGTTATACGGAATACGGCAGAGTCACGTCCCCAGGCCCGGTCGGCAAGTGAGGTACCCATGGCAACCATGAATGTTACGTAAGTGGTGGAAAGAGGAAGTTTCAATGAAGTACCTAAAGCAATGAGCAGGCCGGCCAGTACCAGATTTACCGAAGCGCGAACCAAGTCGAAAGCTGCACCATCGGCAATGATGGCCTCGTCTTTACGGAAGCGGGTATCGAGCCAGCGTTTCGTGCCTTCGGGCATTACTTTGGATATTCCGTTGGATAATGTCATACTGAAGCGTACCAGTGTACGGGCGATAGGGGTACTTCCGAAGTTTTCTTCTCCTTCATCCTGACGGGCAAGGTCGACGGAAGTTTTGATTACATTATGCGCTTTTTTAGAAGTACAAAGGGCATATACCATGATGACACCTGCTCCAAAGAGGAAATACCACGGTGTCTTGGCCGGGCCGAGGAGTGAAGTCATCAGAAAACCGTCCGGCGAACTGCCTGCTCCGTTGGTGGTAAAGTCTATGAAAGAGGAATAACCAGCTAAGGGTACACCTATAAAGTTTACGAGGTCATTGCCGGCAAAGGCGAGTGCCAGTGCGAAAGTACCCAGTAGCACCACTACTTTGAATACATTTACTTTGAGCCAGTGCAACACCTGCATGAGTATCGTGAAGAAAATGAAACAGCTACCGATCAGCATTGCCGTGTTATCCTGTATCCACTGTTTGTTGTCAGCAGTCATGAATGAACTGTCTTTCAACCCCTTTATCAGCATAAAGTAGATGATGGATGTAACAGCAATACCTCCGAAGATACCAATGCTGTATTTCATCCTCTTTTTGTAGTTGAAAGTGAATATTACACGTGCCAGCCATTGTACCAGCATACCGAAGAAGAAAGCAATGGCGACGGAGACGAAGATGGCCATAATGACGGATAGGGCTTTGTCTGTGTTGATGAGATCACCAAGCCCCAGTGTGTCGCTACTGTTTACTTTGATGAGCGCCAGGGCGAATGTTCCTCCGAGTAGCTCGAATACCATAGACACGGTAGTGGAAGTAGGCATACCCATTGTGTTGAAGACATCCAGTAAGACTACGTCCGTTAGCATCACGGCAAGTAGGATACACATGATTTCGGCAAAATAAAAGTGCTGTGGCTGATAGATGCCGTGCCGTGCAATATCCATCATGCCGTTGGACAATGCTGCACCGATGAATACGCCTATACCGGCGATAAACAACACGGTTTTGAAAGATGCAGCTTTTGCACCGACTGATGATTGGAGAAAATTGACTGCATCATTACTGACGCCCACGATGAGGTCGAACACCGCAAGGACGAACAGGAAGATGACAATGAATAGATAAATAGTTTCCATAATGATGTATTTTATTTCTGGCTGCAAAGGAACGGAAACCGTGTTGCAGCGAGGTGTCATACATATTACAGAAATGTTACAAAACTATTCAATCTTCTCTTTCAGGTATTCATAAAAGGTATACTGCGAACGTACTTTTTCTTTCAGCGGATGGGCCGATTTCCAGCAGTTATGCAAATTTTCATCCACAAAACAGGCTTTGCGCTTGTCTGAAAGCTGGATGGAGAGCATGTCTATCAGTTCTTGCTTGGCATCGGGGTCCAGTATAGGGGTTACGGCTTCAATGCGGCGGTACAGGTTACGCCGCATCCAGTCCGGTGAACCGAGGAAGAGCTTCGGATTGCCACCATTACCGAAGTACCATATACGGGCATGTTCCAGAAATGTATCCACAATACGTGTTACACGAATGTTACGACTGTATTTCTGTCCCGGTATCAGGCAGCAAATGCCGCGTACGATCAGGTCTATTTCCACACCGGCCTGTGAGGCCTCATACAGGCGGTCTATCATGGTGGGGTCCTGTAGCGCGTTCATTTTAAGAATGATCCGGCCTTTCTTACCCTTCCTTGCCAGTTCCATTTCATGATCGATGAGGCGGTTCAGTTCCGGTATCAGGTTGAAGCGTGCCACCAGTAACCGGTGGAATACAGGATTCTCTTTCCCCCGTAAGGTGCGGAACAGATTGTGAAGGTCGTTGACGATGATGGGATTGCAGGTGAAGAGTCCGCTGTCGGCATACAGTGTGGCGGTCTTTTCATTGAAATTCCCGGTGCTGATATACGCATAGCTGGTCAGTTTCTTATCCTCTTTGTCACGGCGCAAGACGAGGGCAACTTTGGCATGTACTTTTAATTTGGGTATACTATATATAATATTGATACCCGATGCTTTCATCATTTCGGCGGTGGCAAGGTTATTTTCTTCATCGAAGCGGGCTTTCAGTTCCACGAAGACTGTGACTTTCTTCCCATTCTGGGCGGCAGCTATCAGGGTGTTGATAACTGCGGAGTTTTCCGCCACCCGGTATTGGGTTACCATGATTTCGCGTACGGTAGGTTCGTGCACCGCCTCGTACAGGAAGTGGATGAAGTGCTCGAAAGAGTGGTAAGGGTAATGCAATAACAGATCCTTCTTCTCCACATATTGAAAAATGGACTCCCGTTCGTTGAGGCATGTCAGCTTCATCGGTTGCGGTTTCCGGATGGGATGGATATTCGGATTCGGATTGGGCAGATGTCGTAAGTCTTCCAGATTCAGGTGCTTATCCCCCGGAACCAGTTCACGGCGGTCGATATGGAAAGCATCTATTAGGTAGTCGAGGAAGTCCTGCGGCATGGCACGGTCGTACACAAAACGGCAGACATCTCCTATCTTGCGCTTTTTCACCTTGGTCTTCACCTGTTCTATGATTTCGGAAGTATTGGCGGCATCGTCTATCAGTATATCCGCATCGCGCGAAATCTTGATACAATAACTGCTGTCCACATCATAACCGGGAAAGATCACATCCAGATTGGCCTTGATGATATCTTCGATGAACATCAGGTAATAGTTGTTCCCCACTTTGGGTAGTTCGATGAAACGGGGTACTTTGCTGTAAGGTTGCTTCATCACGAAGTACTGCGTACGTCCGGGAGCACCGGGCGGCAATCCTTTCAGGTGAAGGCGGACGGCCAGATACAGGCGGTTGTCTCGCAGGAAGGAGATAACCTTATCTTTGGAAACAGGTACGGGCTGCAGGAAAGGGAAGATTTCTTCCCGGAAAAAACGTCGTACAAAGTCACGATGAAACGGTTCTACGTTGCGGCTCTGATAAAAGATGATATGGTTTTTCTTCAGGGCAGGAAGTATTTTCTGTTCATAGATGCGGATACGGTCCTCCATCTGGCGGTTTACTTCAAGATTGATTGCGTCTACCAGTTCGATGGTCGATTGTACTGTTTCCTCGTCACTTTGTGCGGCACCGGTAGCTATTGCCTTATGGTCGGCAACGCGTATTTTATAGAATTCTTCCAGGTTGGAAGAATAAATGGATATAAAGTTAATGCGTTCGTATAGTGGAAGAGTATCATCTTCCGCTTCCAGCAGGACACGGTAGTTGAATGACAGCCAACTGATGTCCCGTTTAAAATATTGATATTGGTTTTCCATACTCATCAAGATTTTCCCAAATATAGTTACCTTTGCACAGATAAACAAAAGAAAGATGACAAAAGTTGGTTTATTATCCGATACACACGGATATTGGGATGAAAAGTATCTGCAATATTTCGAAACGTGTGATGAAATCTGGCATGCCGGTGACATCGGTTCGCTGGAAGTGGCGCAGAAGTTGGCGGCATTCCGTCCTTTCCGTGCCGTGTATGGCAACATTGACGGGCAAGACATCCGTCAAGTCTATCCGCAAATCAATCGTTTTACTATTGACGGTGCCGAAGTGTTGATAAAACATATTGGCGGCTATCCGGGCAATTACGATCCTTCCATACGGGGAAGCATTCTGGTGCGTCCGCCCAAACTTTTCATTAGCGGACATTCTCATATATTGAAGGTGAAGTATGACAAAACATTGGATATGCTGCACATTAATCCGGGTGCCGCAGGTATTTCCGGATTCCATAAGGTACGCACAATGGTCCGTTTCATTGTTGACAATGGAGTGTTCAAGGATCTTGAAGTAATAGAGTTGGCAGGTTAAGAAAGCTCCTAAAAATAAATTAAATTATTTTGTACTACATTTGCTTTGCATTATCTTTGCGACTTGAATAGCAAATTGAGAGCCGTGGGGCTTGGTCCTCCTTCTTATTTTATTCTATATTTGTATCAACCGAAAAAAGAACTGAAATATGAAAGGAATTATTCTTGCCGGTGGTAGCGCCACCCGTCTTTACCCCTTATCTAAGGCTATTTCCAAGCAGATTATGCCGGTTTATGACAAGCCAATGATTTATTATCCGCTTTCCACGCTTATGTTGGCGGGGATACGCGAAGTGCTGATTATCTCCACTCCACGTGACTTGCCCATGTTTCGCGAATTGCTGGGTACGGGTGAAGAGCTTGGAATGTCCTTTGCTTATAAGATACAAGAGCAGCCTAACGGACTGGCTCAGGCTTTCGTGTTGGGGGCCGAGTTTCTGAACGGTGAGCCGGGATGTCTCATTCTGGGTGATAACATGTTCTACGGACAGGGCTTTTCTGCCATGCTGAAACGTGCTGCCTCCATTGAAAAAGGTGCATGCATCTTCGGTTATTATGTGAAGGACCCTCGTGCTTATGGTGTGGTGGAATTTGATGCCGACGGAAAAGCGATTTCCCTTGAAGAGAAACCTGCACAGCCCAAGAGCAACTATGCAGTGCCCGGTCTGTATTTCTACGACTCTACCGTTACTGCCAAGGCTGCCGCTCTGAAACCTTCCGCCCGTGGCGAATATGAAATTACGGATTTGAATCGTCTGTATCTGGACGAGGGCACGTTGAAAGTCGAAATCTTCGGTCGTGGTTTTGCATGGCTCGATACCGGAAACTGTGACAGCCTGCTGGAAGCAAGCAACTTTGTGGCTACCATACAGAACCGTCAGGGCTTCCGCGTCAGCTGCATCGAAGAGATAGCCTGGCGTAAGGGTTGGATAGATGCCGACCAGCTTTACCGTCTTGGTGAGCAACTTGGCAAAACAGAATATGGCACTTACCTAATGGAACTTGCCAATTCCCACCGCTAATAACTTTTAATATTCAATTTTTAATTTATAATTTAAATGAAGACTTATCTTGTAACCGGTGCTGCCGGATTTATCGGCGCGAACTATATCAAGT